>Ga0073932_1001538_pt1 | contig 42416 bp, 35 predicted proteins | sample DewCreD2012metaG_FD_76967 | JGI IMG/M metagenome (GOLD analysis project Ga0073932, IMG submission 76967) | Hot spring sediment bacterial and archeal communities from British Columbia, Canada, to study Microbial Dark Matter (Phase II) - Dewar... ...
CAGGGGCGGCGTTTCCGTTCTTCAGCGCGCTGCTGGGCTGGCTGGGCGTGTTCCTGACGGGGAGCGACACGAGCGCGAACGCTTTGTTCGGAAATCTGCAGGTGGTGACGGCGCGGAGCCTGGACCTGAATCCGGTGCTGATGGCGGCGTCGAACTCGTCGGGCGGGGTGATGGGAAAGATGATCTCGCTGCAGTCGATCGCGGTGGCGGCGGCGGCGACGGGGATGGCGGCGGGGGAAGAGGGGCGGCTGTTCCGGTTCACGCTGCGGCACAGCGTGTTTCTGGCGGCGGTGATCGGGGCGGTGGTGCTGGGCTACGCGTACGTGTTTCCGCACTGGGCGCCGGCGCCTTAGGCGGCGGTGGCAGGAATCGGGGCGCGATTTTGTCTTGACGCGAAACTCACACGAACGTATGATTGAGTCGTACGTATGATTCAAACGTCGTATGAATCCGGCCCCGGCTGGGACCCGCTGGAAGGCGCGCTGACGGGGGCGGGCGGATCGACGACCGGACCCGGGCGGGCGACGCGGGAGCGGATCCTCGACGCGGCCGAGCGGCTGTTCGCCGAGTACGGCTTCGCCGGCACGTCGCACCGGCAGATCACGGCCGAAGCCGGGGTCAACCTGGCGGCGGTGAACTATCACTTCGGCTCGAAAGAAGAGCTGTTCCTGCATGTGGTGCAGCGCCGGCTCAAGCCGGTGAACGAGCGGCGGCTGGAGATGCTGGAGGAGGCGGAGCAGCAGCCGGGCGGGGCGCGGCTGGAGGACGTGGCGCGGGCGTTTGTCGAGCCGGTGGTGGAGGCGCGGCATGCGGAGGACGAGTTCGGGGTGCTGCCGAAGCTGATGGCGCGGGTGGTAGGGGAGCCGGGCGGATGGACGGAGAGGCTGCTGCCCGTGGTGTTTGCAGGGGTGGCGGCGCGGTTTCTGGGGGCATTGGAGCGGGCGCTGCCGGAGGCGAGGCGGGAGGATCTGCTTTGGGGGCTGGTGTTCAGCGCGGGGGTGCTGTCGCACTACCTGCTGCTGGGGGATCTGGTCCGGCGGGCGGCCGGGGGCGCGGCCGGGGAGCAGGACACGGAGGCGACGGTGGAGCGGATGGTGCGCTACATCACGGCGGGGCTGAAGGCGCAGCGTCTGGCGGCGGCGCCGGCAGCGAAGAGAAAAGCGGCGGGGCGGAGGGGCGCGGGAGGGAGGAAGAGGAAATGAGGCGTGCCGGAGTGTTGCTGCTGCTGGCGGGCGGCGCGGCGCTGCAGGCGGAAGGACCGCAGAAGCTGCGGCTGAGCCTGCGGGAGGCGGTGGAGATGGCGGCGGCGCCGGGCGGGGCGGCGCGGGCGGAGCTGGCGCGGGAGGCGGCGCGGGCGGCGGAGGCAAGGAAGAGGCAGGCGCTGTCGCCGCTGCTGCCGAACGTGGACGGCAGTTACACGTTCCGCAGTTTCACGAACAACCTGGCGTCGTTCGGCATCCAGTTCCCGGCCGTGCCGGGGATCGCGTTTCCGGTCTTCGTCGGGCCGATCGACGTGCAGGACGCGCGGGCTTCGGCGTCGCTGAGCGTGTTCGACATGGCGGCGATCCGGCGGTGGCAGGCGGCGAAGGCGCAGGCGCGGGCGGCAGCGGAAGACCGCGAGGAAGCGCTGCTGAAGACCCGGGCGGCCGCGGCGAAGGCCTATCTGAACGCGGTGCGGGCGGAGGCGGCTCTGGAGGCGGCGCGGGCGAACGTGGCTCTGGCCGAGAGGCTGCTGAAGCTGGCGGAATCGCAAAAGGCGGCGGGCACGGGAACAGGGATCGAGGTGACGCGGGCGTCGGCGGTGCTCGAACAGGAACGGCAGAAAATGATTCTGGCTCAGGAGGACCTCGAGGCGGCGCGGCTGGGGCTGCTGCGGGCGATGAATGCCGACCTGGGCGCGGAAGTCGAGCTGACAGACCGGATGGTGTACGCGCCGGCGGAGATTCCGCCGCCGGAGAAGGCGCTGGAGGCCGCGCGGGAGCTGCGGCCGGAGCTGAAGGCGCAGGCGTCGCGGGAGCAGGCGGCGCGGCTGTCGGCATCGGCGGCGAAATGGGAGCGGGCGCCGGCGGCGCGGGCGTTCGGCGACTACGGGGTGATCGGGCGAACGGGAAGCGTGTATCTGCCGACGCGGACCGTGGGCGTGCAGTTGACGGTGCCGTTGTGGGACGGCGGGCGGCGGGACGCGCGGCGCGCGGAGGCGTCCGCACAGGAGAGAGCCGAGGAGATCCGGGCGCGCGACGCAGCGCGGCAGGTGGAGCTGGAGATCCGGCTGGCGCTGGAGGCGCTGAAGGCAGCCGAGGGGCAGGTGGCGGCGGCGCGCGCGGTGTTCGCGCAGGCGGAACGCGAGCTGGAGCAGGCGGAGCGGCGGGTGGCGGCGGGGGTGGCGACGCCGCTGGAGGTGACGGAGGCGCAGGCGCGGCTGGCGGGGGCGCGGGAAGCCGTGGTGGCGGCGGTGTTCCGGCAGAAAGCGGCGCGGATCGATCTGGGAGCGGCGGCGGGGAACCTGGATCTGATGCTGGATTGAACGGGAGAGCAGCGATGAAGGCGAGACGGATTGTTGTCGTGATTGCGGCGGCTGCTTTGGCAGTGGCCGTTTTTGCATGGCGCGCGGCGCGGGCTCGGGCTGATGAGCGCGAGATCCGGTTGAGCGGCAACATCGAGCTGACGGAGGTGCAGCTGTCGTTCAAGACGCCGGGGCGCGTGGAAGAGCTGCTGGTGGACGAAGGCGACACGGTGCAGCCGGGGCAGGTAGTGGCAAGGCTCGATACAGCGGAAATGGAACGCGCGCGCGAACGGGAAGCGGCAGCGGCGGAGGCGGCGGCGCGGGCAGTGGAGCAGACGCGGGCGGGGCTCGCCTATCAGGAAAAGGCGCTGCGCGAAGAAACGGCTGTGCGGCGGGCAGAGCTGGAAGCTGCGCAGAGGCGGCTGGAGGAATTGCGCGCGGGGAGCCGGCGGCAGGAGATCGAGGCGGCGCAGGCGGCGCTGCGGGAGGCCGAAGCGCAGTTCGGGCTGGCGCAGCGCGACTGGGAGAGGGCGCAGACGCTGCACCGGAACGAGGATATTTCGACGGCGCAGTTCGAGCAGTTCCGGACAAGGTACGAGGCGGCGGAGGCGGCGCTGCGGAGGGCGCGGGAGCAGGCGTCGCTGGTTTCGGAGGGACCGAGGAAGGAGCAGATCGAGCAGCAGAGGGCGGCGGTGGAAAGAGCGCAGGCGGCGCTGCGGCTGGCGGAAGCGGGGACGCTGGAGCTGGACCGGCGGCGGAAGGAGCTGTCGATGCGGGAATCGGAACTCGAGCGTGCGCGGGCGCAGCTGGCGGTGCTCGAGGTGCAGTTGAGCGAGCGCGTGCTGAAGTCGCCGGTGGCGGGCGTGGTGCTGAGCAAGAACGCGGAGCGCGGGGAAGTGGTGGCGGGAGGCGCGGCCGTGGTGACGATCGGGGAGATGGCGAAGCCGTGGCTGCGGGGCTACATCGCAGAGCGGCATCTGGGGCGGGTGAAGCCGGGGCAGGCGGCGGAGGTGACGACGGACTCGTATCCGGGAAAGAAATATGCGGGGAGGGTGACGTTCATTTCTTCCGAAGCGGAGTTCACGCCGAAGCAGATTCAGACCGAGGAAGAGCGGCAGAAGCTGGTGTACCGGATCAAGATCGAGCTGGAGAATCCGCGGCTGGAGTTGAAGCTGAACATGCCGGCGGATGCGGTCTTGCGGGTGGAATAGGCGGGGGCGATGGGGAAGCGCAGGAACGAGCGGGGGGCGACAGGCAGGCGGACATGATTCGGGTCGACAGTGTCAGGAGGCGGTTCGGGGCGGTGGAGGCGGTGCGGGGCGTGTCGTTCGAAGTGAGGGCTGGAGAGATCTTCGGGCTTGTGGGTCCGGATGGGGCGGGCAAGACGACGGTGATGCGGCTGGTGGCAGGGCTGCTGGACGCGGACGAAGGGCGGGTGGAGGTGTGCGGGTTCGATGTGGCGCGCGCGCCGGACGCCGTGAAGGACCGGATGGGTTACATGGCGCAGCGGTTCGGTCTATACGGGGATCTGACGGTGGAAGAAAACATCGAGTTTTACGGGGAGCTGTTCGGGACAGAGCGGGCGGAGAGGGAGCGGCTGGCTGGGGAGCTGCTTGCGAAGACGGGGATGGCGGAGTTCCGGAAGCGGCGGGCGGGGCAGCTGAGCGGCGGCATGAAGCAGAAGCTGGCGCTGGTGTGCACGCTGCTGCACCGGCCGCAGGCGCTCGCGCTCGACGAGCCGACGTGCGGGGTGGATCCGCTGTCGCGGCGGGAGTTCTGGCGGATCCTGGAAGGGCTGAGAAGAGAGGGCCTGGCGGTGCTGGTCTCGACGGCGTACCTGGATGAGGCGGAGCGGTGCGACCGCGTGGGGCTGATGGCGGGCGGCGAGCTGGCGGAAGCGGGAAGGCCGGAAGAGATCCGGAACAAAGTGGCGCCGTTCTGTTTTCGAGTTGAGACGGACGACCGGCGGGCGGCGCAGAGGCGCCTTGGGGGCGCGCGGGGCGTGCTGGCAGCCGAGCCGGCGGGGACGGCGCTGCATGCGTATCTGGACGAAGGCGCCGATGCGGAGGCGGTGGCAAGGGAGGCGGGCGTGCGGCTGGAGAGGATCGAGCCGTCGCTGGAGGACGCGTTCCTGCTGCTGACGCGGAGAAGGGAGAAGCGGGATGCGGCGTGAAGCGGCGGTGGAGACGCGGGCTCTGGTGAAGCGGTTCGGGAAGTTCACGGCGGTGGACGGGGTGACGCTGGAGATCGCACCGGGGGAAGTATTCGGGTTTCTGGGACCGAACGGGGCGGGCAAGACGACGACAATCCGGATCCTGTGCGGGCTGCTGGAGCCGACGTCGGGCGAGGCGCGGGTGAACGGCTACGACGTGGCGGCGGAGCCCGAGCGGGTGAAGCAATCGATCGGGTACATGTCGCAGAAATTTTCGCTGTACGACGATCTGACGGTGGAAGAGAATCTCGAATTTTTCAGCATGGTGTACGGGGTGCCGCAGGAGCGAAGGCAAGAACGGCAGGAGTTCGCGCTGCGGATGGCGGGGCTCGAGAACGAGCGGCGGAGAATGACGCGGGAGCTCGCCGGGGGCTGGAAGCAGAGGCTGGCGCTGGGCTGCGCGGTGCTGCACGAGCCGCCGGTGCTGTTTCTGGACGAGCCGACGTCGGGCGTGGATCCGCTGGCGAGAAGGCGGTTCTGGGATCTGATTTACGACATGGCGGAGAAGGGCGCGGCGGTGCTGGTGTCGACGCATTACATGGATGAAGCGGAGTATTGCGGGCGGCTGGCGCTGATGCACCGGGGGCGCGTGGTGGCGCTGGGCTCGCCGGCGGAGCTGCGGGCGCAGTGCGCAGGAGCGCGGACGATGGAAGACGTGTTTGCGGCTTGCATCGAGCGCGAGGAGGCGCTGCGGGGATGAGCGGGCGGCGGCTGCGCGCAGTGTTCGTGAAGGAACTGCGGCACATTGCGCGCGACTGGCGGAGCCTGGCGATGGCGCTTGCGGTGCCGCTGCTTCTGCTGCTGCTGTTCGGATACGCGCTGACGCTGGACGTGGACCGGATTCCGACGGTGATTTACGACCAGGACGGGACGGCGGAGAGCCGCGAGCTGGCGGAGCGGTTCCGGGGATCGAAGTTCTTCCAGGCAACGGGCGCGCCTGAGGGATACCGGGACGTGGTGCGGCGGCTGGACGAGGGGAAGGCGCTGATGGCGGTGGTGATTCCGCGCGGCTTCGCGCGAAGCGCCGGGGCGGGAGAGACAGCCAAAGTGCAGGTGCTGGTAGACGGGAGCGACTCGAATACGGCGTCGATCGCAGCTGGATATGCGGAAGCGCTGGTGATGGCATATTCGATGGAATTGCGGGAGAAATGGATCGAAAAACGGGGCGCCGGAAAGCTGGAACCGCCGGCGGATCTGCGGGCGCGCGTGCTGTTCAACAACGCGCTGCAATCGAAGAATTTCATCGTACCGGGGCTGATCGCGGTGATCCTGATGCTGATCGCGGCGATGCTGACGTCGCTGACGATCGCGCGGGAGTGGGAGAACGGCACGATGGAGCAGCTGCTGGCGACGCCGGTGCGTCCGCAGGAGCTGCTGCTGGGGAAGCTGGGGGCGTATTTCGTGCTGGGGGTGGCGGACACCGTCATCGCGCTGGCAGCGGGCGTGGGGCTGTTCGGAGTGCCGATGCGGGGCAGCTATCTGCTGCTGGCGGGGGCGAGCGCGCTGTTCCTGTTCGGAGCGCTGTGCTGGGGGATTTTCCTGTCGACGGTGGCGCGGTCGCAGCTGCTCGCGTACCAGGCGGCGCTGATCACGAGTTTTCTGCCGGCGTTTCTGCTGAGCGGGTTCGTGTTCGCGATCGAGAACATGCCGTGGGTGGTGCAGCAGGTGACACGGATCGTGCCGGCGCGGTATTTCGTGACCATTTTGCACGGTATTTTCATGAAAGGCGTCGGGATTGAAGCGCTGTGGGTTCCGATGCTGTTCCTGCTGATTTATGCGGCGATCGTGTTCGGGGTGGCGAGCCGGAAGATGCGGCAGAAGGTGGCATGACATGCGGGAGCGGATTCTGGGCATCGTCAGGAAGGAGTTCCGGCAGGCGCTGCGGGAACCGCGGATGAGGGTGGTGCTGGTAGTGCCGCCGCTGCTGCAGACGATCATCTTCGGGTTCGCGGTGAACCTGGACGTGGAGCGGGTGAAGCTGGGCTGGATGGATCTGGACAACGGGCCGGCGAGCCAGGAGCTGTACCATGCTTTCGACGCGTCTCATGAGTTCGAGGTGGTGGCGCGGGCGCAGACTGAGCGGGAGGCGCAGGAGCTGATCGAGCGGGGAAACGTGCAGGCTCTGGTGCGGGTGGGACCGGATTTCAGCGCGAAGATCGGGGCGTTACGGCAGGCGCCGGTGCAGCTGCTGCTGGACGGGTCGAATTCGAACACAGCAGCGATCATTCTGAGCCATGCGACCGGAGTGGTGGCGGGGTTCAACCGGAAGACGCTGGAGCGGCAGCAGCGGGCGCGGCTGGTGGACCGGACGCGGGAAGGGCCGGTGCTCGTGAAGATTCCGGGCGTGGAGGCGGAGCGGAGGGTCTGGTTCAACCCGGAGCTGCGGAGCCGGAACTACTTCGTGCCGGGCGTCATTGTGAACGTCATTACGCTGGTGACGCTGATGCTGACGGCGTTCAGCATCGTGCGGGAGAAGGAGATGGGGACGATGGAGCAGCTGATGGTGACGCCGGTGACGCCGATGGAGCTGATGCTGGGCAAGACGATTCCGTTTGCGCTGATCGGGATGTTCGATCTGCTGCTGCTGACGGGGGCGGCGCTGGCGGTGTTCCGGATTCCGCTGAAAGGGAGCTTCCTGCTGCTGGTTGGGGCTGGGGTGCTGTTCATTCTGTCGACGCTGGGGGCGGGGCTGTTCATGAGCACGATCAGCCACACGCAGCAGCAGGCGATGATGGCGTCGTTTTTCTTCTTCCAGCCGGCGTTTACGCTGAGCGGCTTTGCGTTTCCGATCCGGAATATGCCGGAGCCGGTGCAGTGGCTGACGTACCTGAATCCGCTGCGGTATTTCATGGAAATCGTGCGGGGCGTGTTTCTCAAGGGCAGCGGGATTGGGGATCTGTGGCCGCAACTGGCGGCGCTGGCAGGGATGGGGGCGGTGATCGTGGTGGTGAGCGCGCGGCGGTTCCACAAGCGGCTGGAGTGAGGTTTGCGCGGCGGCACACGCCGGCGGGGCTGCGGGCGGACATGCAGGGCGGAAGAGCGCTTCGCAGTACAATGAAACGCTATGCAGGCATTGAGACGGGCTTTCTGGTCCCCGTATGCCGTAGGAGCGGCGATCGGGGTGCTGAGCTGGTTCGCCTTTCTGACGGCGAAGCGTCCGTTGGGCATCTCTTCCGCCTTTGTGAGGCTGGTGGCGTGGCTGGAGGGGCTGGTTGCGCCGGCGCACGTGGAGGCGAATCCGTATCTGGCGAAGATGAAGCCGGTGTTGGACTGGGAGTTTTTCCTGGTGATCGGCGTGGCGCTGGGCGCGCTGGCGGCGGCGCGGCTGGGCGGAGTGACGAACAGCGGTGAGAGACCTTCGGGGCGCCGGATCGCTGAAGCGGTGCTGGGCGGCTTTTTCCTGATGATCGGCGCACGAATTGCGAATGGCTGCACGAGCGGAAACGGAATTTCCGGTTCGCTGCAGCTGGCGCTGTCCGGCTGGGTGTTCTTCCTGACGATTTTCGCCTCCGGCGTGGCCACGGCGTTGCTGTTCAAGAAGGAGGCGCGCTGACCATGTTCGAACCAATGCCGCGCCTGCTGCTGGGCCTGCTGACGGGCTTTCTGTTCGGATTTTTCCTGCAGAAGGGGCGGGTGTCGGACCGCCGGGTGATCGTGGGGCAGTTTCTGCTGCGGGACTTCACGGTGATGAAGGTGATGGTGACGGCGATTCTCGTGGGGGGAATCGGCGTGTATGCGATGCTGGCGGCGGGATGGGTGCAGCTGAGCGTGAAGCCGGCGCATCTGCTGTCGATCGTGATCGGGTCGCTGATTTTCGGGCCGGCGATGGTATTTCTGGGCTACTGTCCGGGCACGGCGGTCGCGGCGGCAGGCGAGGGGAAGCGCGACGCCTGGTGGGGCGTGCTGGGGATGACGCTGGGAGCGGCAGTGTATGCGGAATTCGACACGGCGTGCACGCGGACGCTGCGGGCGCCGGTGGACCTGGGGAACGTGACGCTGCCGCAGGTGACGGGGGTGCCGGCGGCAGCGTGGTTCGCGCTGCTGGCAGTCTTCGCTCTGCTGTTCTTCCACTGGCTGGAGCGGCGGGCGGAATCCTGAGGCGCGGATGCAGCGCAGGCTCCGCTGGGGGATTCTGGGCGCTGCGAAGATCGCGGTGACGAAGGTGATCCCCGCGATGCGCGCCTGCACGTGGTGCGAAGCTGCAGCCATTGCGTCGCGGGACGCGGAGAAAGCCCGGAGAGCAGCGGAATCGCTTCGGCTGGCGCGGGCGTACGGCTCGTACGAAGAACTGCTGGCGGACCCGGAGATCGATGTCATCTACAATCCGCTGCCGAATCATCTGCACGTACCGTGGTCGATCCGCGCGCTGGAGGCAGGCAAGCATGTGCTGTGCGAGAAGCCACTGGGGCTGTCGACCGGTGAAGTGAGGGAGCTGATTGAAACGCGGGACCGGACGGGGCTGTGCGCAGGAGAGGCGTTCATGGTCCGCACGCATCCGCAGTGGCTGCGGGTAAAGGAGTTGATCGAGACGGGCGCCATCGGCCGCGTGCGGCAGATGCAGGCGTGGTTCAGCTACTTCAACCGCGATCCCGCCAACGTGCGCAATGTAGCCGAATGGGGCGGCGGCGGGCTGATGGACATCGGCTGCTATCCGGTGTTTCTCTCGCGGTATCTGTTCGGGGAGGAGCCGCTGCGCGTGGCGGCGTTCCTGGACATCGATCCGGACTTTGGCGTGGACCGGTATTGTGCAGCGCTGATGGAGTTCCCGTCGGGCACGTGCACGTTCACATGCGCAACGCAGCTGGCGCCGGCGCAGCGGTTCGTGGTGTCCGGAGAAAAGGCAAGCATCGAGGTGGAGATCCCGTTCAATGCGCCTCCGGACCGGCCATGCCGGCTGTTCGTGGATGACGGCAGCGACTTGTCTGGCGGATCGCGGAAAGTGGAGGAGCTGCCGGTGTGCGATCAGTATGCGATCCAGGCGGATGAGTTTTCGCGGGCTGTGCTGGGAGAGCGCGATGTGCCGGTGCCGCTGGAAGATTCGCTGCGGACGATGGCGGTGATCGAAGCGATCCGGAGGTCAGCCGGCAGCGGAAGGATGGAGGCGGTGGACGCCGCCGCGAAATAGAAAGGGCCGCGCGCCAGGAAAGCGCACGGCCCGATCCGGCACAGAAAAACGGATCACCCGCGGCGGGCGGGGCGGGCAGGAGCGCCGGGCTTGCCCATGTTTTCGATCTCGCTGAACTGAACCATCCGCCCTTCGTCGAGAGCGAGGTTGGAGAGGATGACGGCGATGGAGTCCTGGAGGCCGATTTCGAGATCGGCCTTGGGACGGCCGCCGGTGCGGACGTCATTGAAGAAGGATTCGAGAGAGGTGTCGACGGGGTTCTTCTCTTCCTCGGGGACGAGGATGCCCTTCTGGTAGAGCCAGAGGCGGGCGTACTTCATTTCCTTCTCGAGGAAGCTCTCCTTGCCGGTGATGAGGTCCTTGCTGAGGAGGATGGGCAGCGGGCGGGAGCCGGCGGCGGCGACCATGGTGGCGCCGGCTTTGAATTCCTCTTTCTTGGCGGCTTTCTTGGCCTCTTCCGCTTTGGAAGGAGGGTTGGGCTCGCGGAACCACATGCCGATGGGGCGGTTATTGTCATCGCCGATGGTGATGTGGATGGTGCCGTGGGTGCCCTCGATGATCTCGCCCATTTCGGTGCGGGCGCCGCCGACGCCGGGCCAGTGCGTGGAGCAGGGGACGCTGGTCCAGACGAGGCGCCGGCCCTTGGGGTACTTGTAGATCAGCTGAACGTTGTCGAAAATGTCCCGGCCGTCCTTCATATAGTCGAGCGAGCCGAGCCCCATGACGGCTTCGGGGGTCATGCCGAGCATCCAGTCGGCGACGTCGATCTGGTGGGAGGCGAGCTCGGCGACGAGGCCGCCGGAGTATTCGCGGAAGAGGCGCCAGTTGGCGAGGCGCTCGTTGGGGACGCCTTTCTTCATCTTCCAGCCGGGGTTGCGGTGCCACTGCGCCTGGACATAGCCGACTTCCCCAAGGAGGCCTTTCTCGATCATCTGGCGGGCGGCCTGATACATGGCGCTGTAGCGGCGCTGGAGGCCGACCTGGAGGACCTGTTTGGGCTTCGAGTGGGCGAGCGCTTTGAGGGCATGGACTTCCTCGGGCTTGAAGACGAGGCTTTTTTCGCAGAAGACATGCTTGCCGGCATCAAGCGCGTCCCGGGTGACGGGGAAGTGAGCAAAGAGCGGCGTGGTGACGAAGACGGCTTCGACATCCTTGTCCGCGAGCAGTTCGCGGTAATCCTTGTAACGCCGGGGATTGCCGCCGATGGTCTTCTGGGCTTTGTCGAGTGCATCATCGGTGATGTCGCAGATGGCGACGCAGGCGCCGGTGTCGATGCCCTTCAGGTGTTTGAGGAGGTAGGTGCCGCGGCTGCCGGTGCCGACCATGCCGTATTTCACCGGGTCTGCGGCGGCGCGCGCCTTGATGATGGCGGGCGCGCCCTCCAGTTTTGTCACTGCGGCGCCGGCGATGGCAACGGCGCCCGCCGTCTTGATGGCTTCGCGGCGGGAAATCTCCTTGGGTTCGGCCATGAACGTCAACCTCGGGAAAAAGTAATGAACGGTGTTGCGGATCGGCGGTGACGGATCCCGCCAACATTCTATCGAGAATGGACGCACACTGCACGCGCAGGTTTCCGCAGCGCGGCCGGCGGCAGCGTTCCGGCGGGCCGGATTTCAACTCTGGGCCTGGCGTTCCGCCATCGGACCGATGACGGGGAGCACGAGCCGGTCTCCGTTGTAGGCCTTCCACATCAGCAGCAGCCAGACGATGAGACCGCCGAGCGCAATGGCCATTGCGAGCAGGACTCCAGCGATCCAGCCAAGTACGGGGATGGCCGCCAGAACGGCGCTGAGAATCATCTCCACGATCCAGAGCGCGATCCAGGCGATGTTGAAGAAAATCGACTGGAAAGCGTGGAACCGCACGGTGCGGCTCTGGTTGTAAGGAGCGATCACGAGGAAGATGATTCCTGTGATCAGACCAGCCAGATAGCACAGAGCGCCGGCGGCATTCTCGCTGAGTCCGGCCTGAGCCGGAGGAGCGCCATAACCCGGGGGCGGGTAGCCGCCCTGCTGGTAACCGCTGTGTTGATAGCTTCCCTGCTGGTAGCCTCCCTGTTGGTAGCTTCCCTGCGGAGCCCCTCCCGCGGGCGGCGGGTATCCTCCTCCAGGAGCCTGACCAACAGGCTGGCCGCAGTTGGGGCAAAAGGCGCCCTCGACGGGCGAGCCGCAGTTGGCACAGTAAGGCATAGTGGATCTATTCAATCACGGCTGGCCCGGAGACTCAATGGGCTTTTCGCCGGACTGCTGCCGGGCACGCCAGGCGATCCACTCGGCGCCGGCGAGGACGACCATGGCGGCGAGGAAGCTCCAGGTCAGAATCGTGACCGAATGTTTGAAGACGCCGAACTCGCGGTCGAACTTGCGGAAGAGCCAGGGCCAGATGGCGAGGTTGATCCATTTGAGGAGTTCCAGGAAGAGGCCGACCACGATGACGCGGGGGAGGATGGCGCGGCGGGGCACGGCAGTGTTCGGCAGGTAGATGTAGATGAGGAAGAGCACGAGGACGGTGACGGGGAGAGAAGCGGCCTTGGCGATCAGCTTGATGGCCCATGGGGCGCTGGTTCCGGCCTGTCCGAAGAAGGCTTCCCAGACCTGCACGCCCGCTCCGGTGAGCGCGGCGGAGAAGAGGGCGAGGATGCCGCAGGCGAAGATGAGGCCCATGCTGACGATCTGGTTCTTGAGGAGATTGCGGTTTTCAGAGACGCCCCAGGCGCGGTTGAGCGCAACTTCCAGCGGCAGGAAGATGCCATTGGCGGTGAAGAGAAGAAGCAGCATGGAGAGCCACTCGACCTGGCGGCGCCACTGCGTGATGGTTTCCAGGTTGTAGGTGAGGAACTCGCCCGTAGCGCCAGCGAAGTAGTCCTGGATGGTGGCGTAGAGGGCCGAGACCGCCGCAGGCCAGCCGAGGACGTTGCGCAGGAGCGCGATGAGGACGAGCATGAAGGGCCAGAAGGAGAGCAGCACGTTGGCGGCGATGGCAAAGGCGTAGACGTGGGATTCGGTGGAGAGGACGTAGCGGACGATCTGGCGGGAGTCGGCTTTCAGTTCGAAGAGGGCGGAGCGGATATCGGCGGCGAGTTGCCGGAAGAAGGCGGCCACAGTTCGATACTATCCATCGAAGGAGCGTTCTGTCTGTGTTCGAACCTGTGCTGCACTCGGTTTCCTATGCGGGGGTCTGGCCCGGACAGGCGCGGCTGTCGCTGGACGAGTTTCTGGTGAAGGCCGCGGATCTGGGCTTCCGCGGCGTGATGCTGATGGCGAAGCGGCCGCATCTGTCGGTTCTTGATTACGGGCGCGAGGAATGCCTGCGGCTGCGGGAGCGGATGGACTCGCTGGGGCTGCACTGCGCGGTGCTGGCCGGGTACAACAATTTTTCGGCCGGGGCGGAACGGCCCGACGTGCCGCTCGTGGAGATCCAGTTGAGCCACATCGAGGCGCTGTGCCGCAGGGCGGCGGACCTGGGCGCGCCGGTTGTGAGGATTTTCACGGCGTACGAGCATCCGGATTTTCCGCAGCACCGGCTGGTGGATATTCTCCGGGAGGCAGCGGACCGGGCTGCCAGATATGACGTGATTCTCGGGGTGCAGAACCACCATGACTGTGCGTCGCATTATCTGGCTCTGCGCGATCTGCTGGACGCGGTGAATCATCCGCACTGCAAGGCATGCTTCGACGCCTGGACGCCGGCGTTGCAGGGGGACAATGTCGAGGCGGCGGCGCGGATCATGGCGCCATACACGGTGCACACGACGGCGGCAGACTATCAGTTGCGGCCGCGGTTCCGGTATCAGCCGGCGCAAGTGAATTTCGAGCCGTTGACGCCGGCGACGCTGGCGGTGCCGATGGGGGAAGGGATCATCAACTACCGTGCGTTTTTGGCGGGTCTGCGCGAGGGCGGCTACCGGGGACCGGTGGCATATGAAATGTGCAGCCCGCTGCGCGGCGGGGGATCGGTGGAAAATCTGGACCGGTGCGCGCGGATCTTTTTGAATTTTCTGCAGGAAATGGGACGCTGAACGGCGCGCTTCCAGGCCGTCACATCTGCCGTGGGTTGAGAGCGGCGCCGCCTTTACTTGAACTTTTCACCCCCGTTTGCCGTTATCTGGCGCGCCTTTGCGCTCTTCATTGACAAGAAACAGGGATTCGATATTATGAGGTCTCATGGGAGTGCGGTTCCGCCCGGCGGCACCAGAGCGGGAGAAGGAGGCTGTGGATGAGATTGAGGAGTTTGATTGCTTTCTGCCTGATGAGCGGAATCGCTCTCTGGCCGCAATCCCCGAACGGGCTGGATGTGGAAGGCGTCCGCGGGCACATCGAGGTGGTCACCGTAAAAGACAGGAGCGCCACATTCATTCAGGTCAAGCCGGAGGATCGGCGGAATCCTCTCGTGTTTGTGCTTCAGTACGGCGAGAAGACGAGGACTTTGCCTGAATGGAGCGGTAATGGAACGTTCTATCTGGGCAATGGGCTGGTCGCCTTTTCTGGACAGGACGGGACGAGAAGAATCGCGAAATTTCGCGAGCCGCCCGTGCCGGCTTCGCTGCAGAAGTTCTCGATGGAAAGTTTCGAAATCGTCGGGATTGGGCGTTACGGAGAATCCTCGCCGCTGACGGACCAGGAGATCATGAACTTGCGGGCTTACGGCGTCTGCAGCCTGACCGCCTCGGGAGCGGAAGCAAGACAGGGCGCTGCTCTCCTGCAAGTGGGGGATTGCCGCGGATTTCAGTGCGATTCCGACGGCGAGGGCGCTACGAGTTGCAGCATGAGCGGCGATCGATGCTCGGTAACCTGCAGCACCGGGTATTATGCATGCTGCAGAGTTACGCACAACAATTGCAAGTGTTGCAAGTCGGTCCGGTGACTGGAAGAACGCTCCGTCTGAGCCGGCTTGCAAATGCTGCTTGCGGCAGCCGCAGGAACAGGCGATCAGGACTTCAGGAGTTCCGCCGCTACTGCCAGGAGGCGCTGGATGGTGAAAGGCTTATGGAGGAAGCGTGTCTTCGCGTCCGGTGCAGTTGAGCCGGCCAGTTGCTGGTCGGCAGTGTAGCCGGAGATGAAGAGGACGGGCAGGTCCGGCCAGCGGAGGCGGAGGCGCTCGGCCAGTTCTCTGCCGGAGACGCCCGGCATGGTGAGATCCGTCACGAGCAACGCGGGCGCGCTGGTACGGTCCTGCCATGCCTGCAGGGCGTCTTGCGCCGAGCCCGCCTGAAGGACGGCGAAGCCTTCGCGCTCGAGGGCGCGCGCGATGAGGGAGCGGATGCCAGGCTCGTCGTCGACGAGGAGAACCGTCTGCTGCTGCGGCGCAGGGGCGGGCGCGCGGGGGCACTCGAGGACGAAGGCATTGTCTTCGAGCGCCATTGTGCCGCTGATTTTCTCCCAGCTCTTGACGTGCGCGGCGATGCCGACGGGGGGATCCGCGCCGGCCTTCTCACCCGAGAAGGGTTCGAAGAAACGCTCCCGGGCGTCCTCTCCGAGGATGGCGCCGGGCCATTCGATGCGGATCTGAAGGCGATCCGGGCTGCTGGCGGCGGCGCGCAGACGGGGCCTCGCGTCCGGGCCGAGCGCGTGGCAGAGATAGCGCGAGGCGTCAACGAGGATCTGTTCGAGAAGCTCTGTCGGCACGAGCGCGCACAGGCCGGGCTCAGGCGGCTCGACATCCACGCACCATTGAGCCCAGTCGGACTTCCGAGTTTCCATCCACTGGCGGAGGTCGAGGGTTTCGACAGGATACTCGCGCGCCACGGTGAGGGCGTTGAGGTCGTTCGTGATGCGGGCGAGCCGCTCGGCGGCGCGCAGGATCTCGGCCATGCCGGTGCGGCGGACGTCGCCTTCCGGAAGGCTTTCGAGAATCTCCTCGCCATAGCCTCCAATGATCATGAGCAGGTTGTTGGCGACGTGGGCCACACGGGCGCTGAGCCGCTCGATCGCCGCGCGTTTCGCGCGCTCGACGTCTGCAGGAAGCGCCGGAGAAGGCGCCGCAGCCGGAGATTCCTGCTCCGGCCGCGGCGCCTTCTCCGTCCCCGAGGCATCCTCTTCCCGCTCGAGTTCGAGCACGGTGAGCAAGACTTCGGGATGCCGGCCATCGCGCCAGGCAGGCGCGGGATCGAGCATGAGGAGGAAGTGGCGGGCGCCGGGGTCTTCGCCCGCCATGAGTTCGCAATCCTCGATCGAGACGCCGGTCTCGGCGACATCGGCGACCCAGTCGGCGACCGGGCAGCCTGGAAAAAGATCGTTGACCCGTGCCTGCGGGACGTCCTCCGGGGTCAGAGCGAACATCCTGCGGAAGGCTTCGTTGGCGGCGCGGAGAGCGCCATCGGCGGCGGCGACGGCGACGGCGACGGGCAGCGTGGCGAGAAGCTGCTGGAAGTAGCGGCGCTCGGACTCGACGAGTTCGAGCAGACGGGCGACTTCCGCGCTTTTCCAGAATTGCTGCTCGACGCGCTGCATGGCGGATGCCTGCTTTCAGTCTCCAGCCTCGTCCGGCGGCGGACAACGGCCCTGGCCTCCCAATCTTACTTCGGCAGGTACTGGGACTCGCGTTCTAAGGCAAACGCCTGTCAGGCCCGGGGATGGGCCTTGTCGTAGACTTCCATCAGTTCACGCAGGGAGACCTGCGTGTATTTCTGGGTGGTGGAAAGCGAGGCGTGGCCGAGCAGTTCCTGGATGGCGCGCAGGTCCGCGCCCGCGTTGAGCAGGTGGGTGGCGTAGGCGTGGCGGAGAGAGTGCGGGTGGAGAGAGGAGTCTCCGGCGAGTGCGACGGCGTAGAGGCGGAGGATTTTCTGGACGCCGCGCGCCGAGAGGCGCCCGCCGCGGTGGTTGACGAAGACAGCCGTCTCGCCGGGCGCGGCGCGGCGGCACTCGATGTAGCGGCGGAGGGCATCGAGAGCGCGGGAGGGGATGGGCACCTGGCGCTCCTTCTTTCTTTTGCCGCGGACGCGGACCCAGCCCTCGCGGAGGTCGAGGTCGGCGAGGTTCATGCCTTCCAGTTCGCTGATGCGGAGGCCGCAGCCGTAGAGGATTTCGAGCAGAGCGAGGTCGCGCTCCGGGTAAGGGCGTTCGAGTTTCCGTTCGGCCACGGCGTCGATGAGGGTGTTGGTCTGCTCCTCGGTGGGCACGGCGGGAAGGCGCCTGGGCAGGCGGGGCGTGGCGATCAGCTTCGCCTTGTTCACCGGGACGGCGCCGCGGCGGAGGCAGTGCTCGAAGAGGCTGCGGACGGCGGCAAGCTTGCGGCGGATGGTGGTCCTGTCGAGTCCGAGTTCGTGCAGGTGGGCGAGCCACTCGCGGAGTTCGAGGATATCGATGCGGGCGGGCGCGGGCGGTTCGAGCCCTCCGCGGGAGAAATATTCGAGGAATTGTCGGAGGTCGCCGCCGTAGGTGGCGAGCGTCATCTCCGAAGCGTTCTGGCGGCGGAGTTCGGCGAGGTAGTCCTGGATCCAGCGTTCAAGTTCGCTCATGGCGTTCGAGCGCCTCCAACGCGCGGCGGCAGAGTTCGGCGTGGCGGGCCTTGCGATCCCTGTGCAGGCGGCGGCGCGTTTCTTCGTCGAGCTCGGGCAGAAGATCGAAAGCGATGTTGGCGGGCTGGTAGGCGCCGCCGCGGGCGTGGGAGACGTAGTAGGCCAGCGAGCCGAGGGCGGTCTCCCGCGGCATGGGGCGGGGCTCTTCTCCTCGGGCGATGGCAGCGGCGGCGCGGCCGGCGAGCAGGCCGGTGGCGATGGATTCGACGTAGCCTTCGACGCCGGAGATCTGGCCTGCAAACAAAATGCGCGGATCCTGTTTCAGGCGAAGAGTGGCGTCGAGCAGCGCCGGAGCGTTGATGTAGGTGTTGCGGTGGATCTGGCCGAAGCGCAGGAATTCCGCCTGTTCGAGGCCGGGGATCATGCGGAAGATGCGCTTCTGCTCGCTGAATTTCATGTAGTTCTGGAATCCGACCATGTTGTAGCTGCCGGCGCGGAGGTCTTCCTGGCGGAGCTGGACGACGGCCCAGGGACGGCGGCCGGTGCGGGGATCGACGAGGCCGACGGGCTTCATGGGGCCGAAGCGGAGAGTGTCGCGGCCGCGGCGGGCCAGCTCTTCAATGGGCAGGCAGGCTTCGAAGAACGGGACTTTGCCCTGGCGGAGGGCCCGGTCTTCTTCGATGTGGGCGCCGGCGGGTTCGGCGGCGAGGACGGCGTCGACGAAGGCCTCGTACTCGCCGCGCGTGAGCGGGCAGTTGAGATAGTCGTCGCCGCCGTCGAGCGACCTGCCGTAGCGGGAGGCGGCGAAGACCTTCTCGCGATCGATCGTCGCGGCATCGACGATGGGGCTGATGGAGTCGTAAAAGTAGAGGCCTTCGCTTCCGGTGAGGCGGGCGATGTCGGCGGCGAGAGCGCCCGAGGTGAGCGGACCGGTGGCAATGATCACGATGCCGTCCGGGGGGATCTGACGGACCTCCTCGCGCACGAGGCGGATGCGGGGCTCGCCGAGGATCGCCGCGGTGATGGCGCGGGCGAAGACTTCGCGGTCGACCGTGAGAGCGTGGCCGCCGGGCACACGCGCCTGCGCCGCCGCTTTCATGCCGAGCGAGCCGAGGCGGCGGAGTTCTTCCTTCAAAAGCCAGGAGGCGGTGTTTTCAGCGTCGCTCTTGAGCGAGTTGGAACAGACGAGCTCGGCCAGATCGGCGGTCTTGTGGGCCTCGGTCTGCCGCAGCGGGCGCATTTCGTATAGGATGCAATCAAGCCCGGAGCGTGCAATCTGCCACGCGGCTTCCGTGCCGGCCAAGCCGCCGCCCAAAACATGAATGACCGGTTTTGATCCCAAGCTATCTCTATTGTAGGACTGCGATGAGGAGAATCCTGTTTTTTCTTCTTGTGACCTGCGCGGGGCTGAGCGCGCAGGAGCCGGTGAGGTACACGGTGCGGTTCCCGCAGCCGCACACGCATTATCTGGAAGTGACGGCGCAGGCGCCGGCGGGCGCTGCGGAGATCGAGCTGTACATGGCCGTGTGGACGCCGGGGTCGTACCTCGTGCGTGAATATTCGCGGTTCGTCGAAGATTTCCGTGCGCGCGACGGGCAGGGGCGCGCGCTGCGCTGGGAGAAGACGCGGAAGAACCGGTGGAAGGTGCACGCCGGCGGCGCCCCTTCGGTCGAAGTGTCCTATCGAGTGTATGCGCGCGAGATGAGCGTGCAGGGCAACTGGGTGGACGCCGGGTTCGCGATGCTGAACGGCGCGCCGACGTTCATCACTCTGGTTGGCGGCGGAAAGCGCCGGCACGAGGTGAGGCTGGAACTGCCGCCGGCATGGAAGAAGTCGATCAGCGGGATGAAGGAAGGGTCCGCGCCGCACTCGTGGGTGGCTGAGGATTTCGACGAGCTGATCGACTGCCCGATTTATGCGGGCAACGCGCCGATTCACGAGTTCACCGTGGCCGGCAAGAAGCATTATCTGGTGAACGAGGGCGAGGGGCCATGGTGGGACGGACCGGCGTCGGCGCGCGACGTGGCGAAGATCGTGGAAGAGTACGCGCGGATGTTTGGCGGGCTGCCGTACGAGAAGTATGTCTTCTTCAATCTGCTGACCGGCGCAGGCGGCGGGCTGGAGCACCGCAATTCGACGTGGATGAACACGAGCCGATGGTCGTACGGGAATACGCAGGAGACGCCGCTGGCGGCGCCGGATCCGTCGGCGCCGCGCGTGCGGAGGCCGACGCGGCTCGGATGGCTGGGGCTGGTGAGCCACGAGTATTTCCATCTGTGGAACGTGAAGCGGCTGCGGCCGGTGGAGCTGGGACCGTTCGATTACGAGAACGAGAACTATACGCGCAGCCTGTGGCTGGCCGAGGGGGTGACGTCGTACTACGGGCCGCTGGCGCTGGCGCGCGCGAAATTGTCCACACGGGAGCAGCTGCTGCAGGCGATGTCGCAGGCGATCGGACAGCTGCAGGCGACGCCGGGTCGGCTGGTGACGCCGGTGGAGCAGGCGAGTTTCGATGCCTGGATCGGGCTGTACCGCCCGACGGAGAATTCATCGAACGTGACCATCAGCTACTACACGAAAGGCCAGGTGATCGGGCTGCTGCTGGACGCGAAGATCCGCAAGCTGACCGGAGGGCGGCGCTCGCTGGACGATGCGATGCGGCTCGCCTACCAGCGGTACGGCGGCGCGCGGGGCTACACGCCCGGGGAGTTCCGCGCCGTGTGCAATGAAGTGGCGGGCGCGGATCTGTCGGACTGGTTCCGCAAGGTGCTGGAAACGACGGAGGAGCTGGATTATCAGGAGATGCTGGACTGGTTCGGGCTGCGGTTCCGGCCGGCGCAGGGGCGGCCGCAGCTGGTGACCGGGATCAGCGTGAGCGGAAACACGCCCGGGCGCATTGTGATCGGCGGGGTGCGGCGCGGAACGCCAGCCTATGAGGCGGGATTCAACGTGGACGACGAGATCCTGGCGGTGAACGGGTTCCGCGTGCGGGCCGAGCAGTGGCCGGCGCATCTCGACAATTACAAGCCGGGCACTGTCGTGGAAGTGCTGATCGCGCGGCGGGATCAGTTGATGACGCTGAAGCTGCCGCTCGAGGCGCGGACGCCGGAGTCCTGGACGCTGGAAGTGCGGCCGGACGCGACCGAGGAACAGAAATCGAGGCTTGCCGCGTGGGTGAATCCGTGAGATTCTGAGGGCGGCCTGCAACGCCTTCTGGCGCGGCAGCGTCGGAAGGGTGTGATGATGAGAGGCGCGCTCCTCGTGCTGGCGCTGACGGCCGCGCCCGTGGTTCGGGCGCAGCAGGAGCAGGAGGCGTTCGTCTTCCGTTCCGACGTCAGCCTGGTGCGCGTGGATGTGCTGGTGAGCGGACCGGACCGGCGGACAATTGCGGGGCTCGCGGCGCGCGATTTTGTCCTGTACGAAAACCAGAGGGAGCGGCCGATCCGCAGTTTTGCGGCAGAAGAGATGCCGCTGGACGTGCTGTTCCTGATCGACGTGAGCGTCAGCATGAAGCCGCATGTGGAACGGATCGCGCGGGCGTCGCGGTCTGCCTTGCAGACGCTGGCGTCGGGCGACCGCGGGGCGATCATGGTGTTCGACCGGCGGTCGCGCATGCGGCTGGGCTGGAGCGACTCTCTGGAGGTGGTGGCGAACGGATTGAACGCGGTGGTGAACGAGGAGGCGTTCAACGGCGGGACGGACATCACGAGAGCGCTCCTGGATGCGGCGAGGTACGTGCAGTCGACTGCCCGGCGCGATGCGAGGCGGGCGATCGTGATTCTGACCGATGATCAGACCGAGCGCGACCGGAACGAACAGCGCGTGTTGCGGGCGCTGGAAGATGCCGAGGCGGTGCTGAGCGCGCTGATCGCGCCTGATGCGCTGGGCACGGGTCGCGGGGGGCGGCGGCCGGGTTGGGGCGACATCATCTTCGGCCCGCGCTATCCGGGCCGCTACCCGGGTCCCATGCGCCCGCACACGCAATCAGCGGGGACGCCGGAAATTGCGCGCGAATCCGGGGGCGACAGTCTGCCGGTGGAGCACGCCTATGCCTTGCAGGAGACGCTGGAGAGCCTGAGGCACCGGTATTCGCTGTTTTTCTCCGTGCCCGCGGACGCAAAGGTCGGACAGCGGCGGAGCATCGCGGTGGCGCTGTCGCGCGAGGCTTCGAGGCGGCATCCGGGCGCGCAGCTCAAGTACCGGTCGCAATATGTGGTGCCAGCGGACTGGACGCCGCCCCCGCCGGAGGAGATCAGTGCGGCAGGCGGCGCTTCAGCGCAAACGCCGCCCCCTCCGGAGGTTGAAGATGAGCCGGAAGCGCCGCGCACGGATGGATCCGCGCCGCAGTTGCGGCGGCGGAGTTCCGGCGAAACATACGGATCCCGGGGGCCGGATCCTCGCCTGGGGGTGCCTGCGCCCGGCGAGCCGGTCTCAGCCGCCGGGAAGGCGAAACAGAGCACGGGCGGATGGCGCGAGGCCACAGAGGCGGACATCGAGCAGGCGAAGGCCGCGGCGGAGGCCAAGCCAAAGAAGAAGTGACAGGCAGGTGTGCGCCCGCGGCTTTCGGATCTGTCAGCAGCGGCGGCGGAGGGCAACAACAACGGCCAGTCCGGCTGCCATCAGCCCCCACGATCCAGGTTCGGGAATCTCGCTGCCGGCGGCGCGCTGCATGGAGAACGTGGCCTGGTAGGACCAGCCAGCGCTGCCACCGCCAACAAAACCCCAATCAGGCCAGCCCGTGACCGCGATTGTCCACAGACCGGAAGCGGGGATCGTATAAGCAAAATAGGGCATATAGCCGGGGCCGCTGTCGTCGTCGCCCAGGACATAGTTCCCTGAGGGGTCAAATAAACCGAGCATCGGATCGCCCGCGCAGCAAACGGAAGCGTAGAGAATATCCCCGGCAAGCACCGGGAAACGGAAGTAATCTGGCGAGGAGTCGCCAACGCGCGAGCCGATGATGATGATTGTCCCGTCGTGAGAGACGATCAGGTTGGCGGTTGCCCACGTGTTATTCGGCTCCACTTCGTTGAAGATGACGGCAGCGTGGGCGGTTCCCCAGGCGATGGTCAGGGCTGCCAGCAGCAGGGTGCGAAAGAACATGAGGTCGTCTCCTCCATGAATCAGCGAGGCAGTTCATAGACAGCCTAGTACCCATTCGTGCGAAAGTCAAGCAAAAGAACCTGAAAATCTGAAACGGACAGCGGCGGGCGCCAGCGCTTCTACTGCACTGAAACGAGAAGAGGGGCCAACCATTTGCCGGCGGGCCAGTCCTCGCCGCGCTCCACCAGGCGCACCCAGACGCGGGGGTATTCGGAAGCATCGGCGCGGCCTCCGCCGGGCGCGCGCGGATCGGCGAGCCAGATGGGGCGCGGAGCGATGAGGTTGACGAGATCGGGCAGGTCGAAGTCCTGAAGGACTCCCGGGACGACGATCTCGGCCGTGCCCTCGTGGAGTTTGGCCTGCGTGACGGCGTACCAGCTTGTGATGGACTGCTCGGCGACAACGCCGGCGACCTGCTCATCAAGAGCGGCAGCCAGGAGAGCGGCGACGCTGCCCGCCCCCCGCCCATAGAAGAAGATGCGTCTGGGATCCACAGCCGGATCGCTTTTCAGTTCAACGGCCGCGCGAAGAAGAGCCTCCACAGAACGGGCGACGAGGCTGCGGCCGTAAAGCCACTCGCGGGCGGCAGCCTGATAAGCGGCTGAGTATCCGATGCGTCCCTCGGGGAGCGCGCCCAGGTCTGCGGGTCTGACCGCCCAGCCCGCCTGCCGGAGGTCTTCGACATCCGCTTTGGGAACTCCCGCCGTGACGATGCCCGGCGCGCCGCCGCTGCGGCCGGGGGCGGGCTGAGGGGGCATCGTGATCCTCAGACGCGCGCAGATGAGAGCCTGCAATTCTTCCGGCTTGCGGATGGAAAGCGCGCGGCGGCGCGGATAGATTTCAGCGGCGGCGGCGCGATTCAGAGTAAAGACGGTTTCACTGCCGAGCGAATTGGCCAGATATCCGGTGGGCGTGACCCAGAGGCGGGACTCGGGCTCGGTGTCGAATTCGGGCTCCCGGTAGGGCTCTTCGACGCCCCGGAGATGCCTGTCGAAGAAGCGGACCGTGGCTTCGCGCAAGGGCTTTGACCAGCCGTGCGTGTCATCGTGTTCGGTCATCTCGACACGGCCGGGCGCATCCATCTGCCGGTAATATTCCGCGGCGGCCCTGAAGGTGGCGCGGGCGCCTTCGATGGGGAAAAAGTCCCGGATGGCGGAGGAAATCAGGAAGGGTTTCGGCGCAAAAGCACGGATGAAATCAGCGAAATCGAGCTGTGCAGCGAGAAATCCCGGCCAGACCTGCTCGGCATCCTGCGGGCCAGGCCCGTCCCAGAGCTCTTTCCAGCGGGTGATGTAACAGGAGGAGACGGCGGCGGCGAGGCGCGGCTCGAAGGCGGCCAGATAGGCGGCCTGTGTGCCTCCGCCGGAGTTGCCGGCCACCCCGATCCGTTTGGGATCAACCTCTGGGCGGGTGGTCAGGTAGTCGAAGGCGCGGATGCCGTCCCAGACGAAATACCGCGCGATGGAATGGCCGACCAGCAGGCATTGCAGGCCGGCCATGATGTGCTCTTCGACGCCGCCGGGGCGCAGGCGGGGGCGGAGCATCTCGGGATCGAAGTATTCGATCCGCTCGCCCTGCCCCGGCGGATCGTAGGCGAGGACGACGTAGCCGCGGCGCACGAGCGAGATCCAGACGCGCTGATACACGGCCGCCGCCTTGCCCCACTGGCTGTGTCCTGCCGTGCCGAGCACCGCGGGGAAGGGGCCGGGGCGGTCTGTGGGAACGTACAGGTTGGCGGTGACGTGGAAGCCGGGAAGCGAATCGAACAGCAGTTTTTCCACGCGGTAGCCTGGCCGCTCGAGAACGCCTGTGACGCGGGCATTCAGCGGCGTGCGCACCTCCGGCAGCCCGCCGATGAGAGCGAGCATCTTCGCGCGCAGGTCTTCCGGCGGCTGGGCGAAAGCCAGCAACAGCAGCAGGCTGGTCATGACGAGCCGATTCTACCGCCGCGGAAGAGTCAGCGCAGACGCCCGGGCATGGGCGCGGGCACGTCGAGCCGGATTTCTTTCAGGCGGCGCGTGCGCATGTCGCCGAGCCAGGGGTCGGTGTAGCGGCGGGCGAGGTCGATTTCGGCGATGGCCACCTCGCCCCGCTGCGGCGCCTGGGCGACGCGCCTGCCGTCCGGATCCATGATGTAAGTGGGATGGTCGTAGCCGGAGGCTACGAGGAAGACCTTGTTCTCGATGGCGCGGGCGGCGGCCAGCGTTTCGTCCCCGCCCCAGATGGGAAGCACGAGGATGTCAGCGCCCTGGGCGGCAAGGGCTCGCGCGGGGTCGGGGAAGAAGACGTCGTAGCAGATCATCAGCCCGACGCGGCCGAAGTCAGTTTCGAACACCGGGTAGGCGCTTCCGGGCGTCAGTCCGCGCTCGACCTCCTCGCGCGGCAGATACACCTTGCGGTATTTGCCTGACAGGCGGCCTTCGCGATCGAGCAGCACGGCGGTATTGTAGACGGCGCGGCCATCGCGCTCGTAGAGCCCGGCGGCGACCCAGGCCTTCTTGCGCCGCGCCAGTTCGCCGAGCTTTTCCGTCGTGGGTCCAGGGACGCTCTCGGCGACCTCCACGTAGGACTTGCCGGTGCCGACCACCGTAATGCCTTCGGGGAACACGATGAGATCGGCGCGGACGTCGATGCGCTCTTCGGCGAGGCGGAGGAACTGTTCGACGCTCTCGGCGGGGCCGGCCGTGCGCTCAGGTTTCAGATTGACAGATGCCACCCGGAGGCGGCGCGGCGCGGGTGCAGGGATCTCATCGAGAAGCGCGTTGCGCCAGCGGACCTCGCCCGCAGGGGCGTTGGCGAGCAGGAGTTCCATTTTCGCCGCCACGGCATTGTCAGGCGCCGGAGCAGAGATGGAAATCCGCGTCGCGTCTCCGAGCCCTTCCGTCCATGCGGCGTATTCGGGCTGTCCCGCGCGGCGGCCCTGCGCGTCCAGCCAGTCGATGCGGGCCACGACCTGCCAGTTTTCGGCGGCGACTCCCGAGGCGCGGTATTCGGCGGAGAAGCGGTACCAGGCGCCGCCGCGGATTCCCTCCACGCGCCGCACCCAGCCTCCGTAGATCTCCGGACGCCCGCCGCCGCGCACCACCAGCCATCCGCCCTCTCGCGCCGTGTCCGGCTTCAACTCCTCGCGCGCGCTCCACACGGTCCACTCGCCGGTCTGCGCGAACGCTGCGCAGAGGCACGCGAATCCCAGCCATGACTGCTTCATGCGAGGGATCTTATCAGCGCCGGTCGCCGGGGGCTAGAGGTTTTCGTCGAGGCGCTGGGCGAGTTGCTGAGAATACGGATGACGGGCCTCGGCTTTCAGTTTGGCGACAAAAGCGTCGGCCCAGCGGAGGTGATCGTTTTCGAACTGTTCGAGCACCTCAGCCGGCTCGCCATCGGCGAGGAGCTTGGCATAGAAGAGCAGAAGCAGGCCGAGGTGGTCAGCGGGTTCGTTTTTCGCCGAGGGCTCGAAGCCGTAGCGGCGGTACCAGGCGAGGGCGCGGTGGTGGGCGTCGCCAAACAGCTGCGGGGGCTTGCCTTCTTCCTTCTCATAGACCGACTGCCACAGGGGGCACGGGGAACCGAGAGGATTGAAGAAGAGCCGGTAATACTCGATGGCTGCGTCCTGCTCTTCAGGCGGCTTCAGGAGCGCCTGGCCCAGCTCGGCATAAAGCTGGGCCAGGTGCTCGCGCATTGCGCTCATAAAGGTTCAATACTACAGACGGCATCCATGATGCAGGAGCTGCCGCCGAAGTTGCCCGCCTTGACAAAGTCGTCGATGGACGGGTTGGCGATGAGATCGCCGTCGCGCACGCCCTTGCCTCCCGCCTTGCTGAGGGCGCGCGAGGCATGGCCGAAACCGTGGGCGACCATGACGACGTCGGGCGGCACGGTTTCGCTCAGGTGCGCGGGCAGCTCGATCTGGCCGGCGCGGGAGCGGACCAGGACATTCTGCCCTTCGCTGATGCCGTGTTTCTTCGCCATCGCCGGATTGATGATGGCGTGGTTGGTGGGCATGATTTCGTTCAGGATGGCCATGTTCTGCGTGGTGTTGCGCTTGTGAATGGCCGGGATGAAGGTCATGTAGTAGTAGGGGTAGTGCTCGTTGGGCTCCTCGCGCTTCGGAACCCACTTGGGCAGCGGGTCGGCGCCGCGGGCGGGGAACTGCGGCACATAGATCTGGCATTTGCCTTCGGCGCCGGAGACGGTGACGAACGAGGTCCGCGGCGTGAAGGGCTGTTTGGTTTCGACAATGCCCTTGGCGCGGAAGTCGGCGAAATTCTCGCCCAGCCCGGCGCGCTTCACCTTTTCATCCAGCAGCGTCGCGGGATTGATCCAGCTCCCGTCGGGTGTCTTGAAGTAGTCGGGGCAGAGGCGCTTGCCGAGCTCGATGGCCACCCAGCCGATGGAGCGCGTCTCAAAGGCGGGCGCCGAGACGGCGGTGCGGGCGACAGTCTGGGGATACTTGGCGTTGTAATCGCGCGCCACCGCATCGTTGACCTCCAGATACATGGCGGAAGGCAGGACGATGTCGGCCATGTTGACGGTATCGGTGGGGATGAAGTCCATGACGACGGTGAAGTCGACGGTCTTCATGGCCTCTTCCATGGTCTTCGGGTTCGGGAACGCCAGGATCGTGTAAGCGTTCCAGAAGGCGAACTTGATCATGCCGGGATACTTGTTCAGCATGCCGTCGGCGAGCGTGGAGAACAGGCCGGCATCCACCTCATTGACGAGAGGCAGCTTGTCGCGGCCGTCGACGCGCCGGCCCGACTTGGCCGGGTAAGCGGGCGGCGGATAGACGGCGTCGACGCCGGGGATGCTGTGGGTGCGGGGGAAATAGCGGCCGCCGGGACGGTCGATGGTTCCGGCCAGGATGTTGAGGATGGAGATGGCGTGCACCAGCTGGGTGCCGTTCATGTAGTTGGCGCAGAGGGTCTTCTTGTGCGCCGGGGCGATGGCCGGGCCGTTGGTGGCGAACTCGCGGGCGATGCGCCGGATGTCAGCCGCCTTCACGCCGCTGATCGTCTCGGCCCACTCCGGCGTGTACTGGGCGAAGTGCGCACGGATCTCGGATTCGTACCTGCCGAAGTTCGTGTAGTTGTCGACGAATTCCTTGTTGTAGATGTTCTCGCTGATGATCACCTGGATCATGGCCAGGGCGATGGCGAGGTCGGATCCGGGCTTGACCGGAATCCACTCATTGGCGAAGCGGCTGGTGGCCGTGTAGTTCGGCGAGAAATGAACGATCTTGGCGCCCTTTTTGCGCGCCTCGACGATGCCATTGGCGTAGATGATCTTGGCCTTGGCCACGATGTCCCAGCCGAACAGAAGGATATATTTCGAGTTTTCGAAGTCGTTGCACCACGTTTTGCCGCCGGTCGTGTACCGCTGGATGACCATGTCGGTCTGGAAGCACTCGTCGCGGTGATCAATCCGGCTCACGACGCCCATGGCGTTCATGAAGCGGAGCCAGAGGTCGGGCGAGGGCAGGGTGACAAACAGCAGGGCCTCGCGGCCGTAGTTGTCGATCGTCTGCTTCATGCGGAAGGCGATTTCATCCAGGGCCTCGGTCCAGGAGATGCGCACCCAGCCCGGATCCTCGTTGAACCCTTTCCGCGGGTTGGTGCGCTTCATCGGATACTTCAGGCGGTCCGGATCGTAGAGGTAATTCACGCTGGCCGCACCCTTGCCGCAGAGGTGCCCCAGTCCGTGCGCGTCGCCGGGCAGGCCTTCGATGAACCGCACGACGCCGTCCTGGATGGTGGCCTGGAGCCCGCAGGCCGGCGAGCAGATGCCGCAACAGGAGATGGCCTTCGTCACCGCGGCCGACGGGGCCGCTGCGGGCTGGAAGTATTGCTCGAACGCTCCGAGCGCTGCCGGCGCCGCGGCCACGCCCGCGCCTGTCGTCTTCAACCAGTCTCTTCTCGTCAATGCCATGGCTGCCTCCTTATCTGCTCACCGGAAATGCCTCTTTGATGAACCGGACCCTGGGCCGCGTCTGCCGCGGGGGCGCAAAGTTTTCCGTTGTCTCCGAGCCCTTGTTCTGGATCTCCTCCCACGGGCCGTACTGCAGCGCGCCCGTGGGGCACAACGTCACGCACGCCGGGTCGAGGCCCTGCTCCTGCCGGTCCACGCAGAAAGTGCATTTCGACATCTTGCGCGTCCGCACGTTGAACTGAGGCGCGCCGTAAGGACAGAACATCGCGCACTGCTGGCAGCCGACGCATTTGTCCTGATCGATCTGCACCGTGCCGTCTTCCGCGCGGCGCCAGATGGCTTTCACCGGGCACACCTTCATGCACCAGGCGTTTTCACAGTGGTGGCAGGAGCCGGTCAGCGCCTGCTGCCTGACCTGCGGATACACGCCCATTTCCCGCACCCGTACCTGCCGCCACCGCACTCCCACCCCCGTCTCCAGTTGGTTCCAGGTCTTGCAGGCCGATTCGCACGCCCTGCACTCGATGCAAAGCTTCTCGTCGATTAGCCAGCCATATGTGCCCATAGGAATGACTCCCGTCGATACAGATTGAGCCGTCTTGCTGCGTAGCAATTTGCTGGCCTATTCAGAGTTGGAGGTCTGGAATGACACGAATGTAGAAAGATTCAACGCTATCCCGGGAAAGTCGGGAGCAAAATGCAAATCTTGCGCGGCCGGGATGGGCGACACCCCCTCTACGCAGGATTTTCAGTGGGTGTGGTTTCCCACCTTTCAGATGGTCATGGACAGAAACCCGCCATCGACGCGCAGGATGGCTCCGGTGACGAAGCTGGAGGCCTTTTCGGAGGCCAGATAGACCACGGCGCCGACCAGTTCCCGGGGCTCTCCGAAGCGGCCCATGGGGGTATGGCGCATGATGTCGGCCACCCTCTCTTCGGTCAGAAGCTTGCGGTTCTGCTCGGCGGGGAAGAAGCCGGGCACGATGGCGTTCACCCGCACGCCCTTCTGCGCCCATTCGCGGGCCAGGAACTGGGTGATCTGGTTCACGCCCGCCTTGGCGATCGAGTAGGTGAACACCTTGGACAGGGGCGGCCCCGAAGAGGCGGAACTGATGTTGATGATGGAGCCGCCGCGCCCTGGCTGGGTCATCCAGGCGCCGAAGACCTGGCAGGCGAGGAACACGCTTTTGAGATCGACATCAAGGATGCGCTGCCACTCGTCCTCGGTGATTTCGAAGAAGGGAGTGCCGCTGTTGATGCCAGCAGCGTTGATCAGGATCTCGACGTGGCCGAGCTCGCGCAGAATCCGGTCCAGCGCCGCCTGGAGGTCGGACCTGCAGGCGGCATCGGCACGGATGGCCAGGGCGCGCCTTCCCATCGCTTCGATCTGGGCGGCCTTCTGCTGCGCCGCGGCCTCGTTGAAATCCAGGATTGCCACGTCCGCCCCGGCCGCGGCCAGCCCCAATGCCATCTCCCCGGCCAATACGCCTCCACCGCCGATCACTGCCGCCACCTTGCCGCTCAGGTCGAACAGGTCATGCATAGCTTGCTCCTTGCCCGAACAAGACATCGCTCTCTTTAATTATGGTAGCTCCGGCGACCTGGCGGCGGGAGCGCACTGCATGAAATTGAAACGAAGATTCGTTTTTTGAAAGAGAAGCATTGACCCGGCGCGGGAGCCGTGATTAAATCGTGTAGCACGCTGCGGCCGCTCTGCCGCCGCGCAGACAGGAGGTCTTTGCGAACCATGATCAGAAAACTCACCGCGGGAATCGGGCTGGCACTGCTGATCCCCGCGTGGCTGGCAGCCCAGGAGTCTCGCGGCGCGATCACAGGCCGCGTCACCGACCCGCAGGGCGCCGTCATTCCCAATGCCCAGGTCGTCGTCACAAACACACTGACGAACGAAACCCGGCGCACGGTAACCAATGAAACGGGCTATTACGAAGTCAATTTCCTCGAACCTTCCACCTACTCGGTCGCCGTCGAGGCTCCCGGTTTCAAGCGGCTGGTCCGATCCGGCATCACGGTCAATGTCAGCGCGCCTGGAAATCAACATCTCCCTGGAGATCGGGGCCGTGGCCGAAACGGTTCAGGTGACGGCCGAGGCACCATTGCTGGAGACGACAACCGCCAGCGGCGGCCGAGTGCTGGACCAGCAGCAGCTCATCAACCTGCCATTCTCCGACCTCAATCCCTTCGCCCTGACCGCTCTGGCGCCCGGCATGCAGTGGACAGGCCAGCCGGAGTACCGCCGCCCGTTCGACAACGCGGGCACTTCGGCGTTCAACACGATGGGCGGGGTGGGACAGAACGAGTACACGATCGACGGCATGACCGTGGTCGGCTCAGGACGCCGCGTCGGCTTCGTTCCGCCTGCCGATTCGATTACGGAGTTCAAGCTGGAAACGGCGAACTTCGATGCCAGCCAGGGCTTCACGTCGGGCGCGGCGATCAACGTGAGCTCCCGCTCGGGCACGAATTCGCTGCACGGCTCCGTGTTCAACCAGCACTGGCAGCAGCGGTGGAACGCAACGCCGTTTTTCCAGCGTGAATCCTACGATGCGCGCGTCCGCGCCGGCCTGATCGACCCCAAAACGACGCCGAAGCAGGCGACAGGCCGGTCGAACAACTACGGACTGTCGGCTTCCGGTCCGGTGTGGATTCCGAAAGTCATCAACGGAAAAGACAAGCTGTTCTGGAGCTTCACCTGGAACGGGATCCGCCAGTCGAAGGCGGAAACGACCAGCTCCACTGACATCACCGTGCCGACGATGGACATGCGGCAGGGCGATTTCTCCTATTTCCTCACCGTGCCCAACGGCGCACGCCTGTACACGATCTATGATCCACGCTCGGCGCGCCTCGACGGCAACACGGTGGTGCGTACGCCCTTCCCCGGCAATCGGGGCGTGCCCATCCTGAATCCCACTTACAGCTATTTTGTCAAGCTCTTCCCTGCGCCGAACAACGTGCCCGGCAAGGTGACGCCGGAGATGTTCAACAACTATTACGCCTTCGCGATGCCGAAGGACGAGAAATTCAACTCGGTCGTCAACCGCTATGACTGGGTGATCAACCAGGAGATGCGGTTCAACTTCCGGTGGCAATGGAACGACCGTCTTGCCGATGAGTACGACTGGACCTACGAGACGGTGCGCGGGCTGCACTCGAACGGTCTGACGCGCATCAACAAGGGCGGCAACATCGGCTACCTGTGGACGATCAACGCCAACAACATCCTCGACACAAACTTCGGCATTTCGCGCTGGGAGGAAGGCAGCCGGAACACGACGCGGACGGCCATCAAGGCGGCCGATGTGGGCCTGCCCGCCTACATCGACCAGCGTGCCGGCCGGTTCACGCAACTGCCCCGCATCGACTTCAATAACATCACCGACATCGGCGGCAGCTACCCCGTGATCGGCACTCTGCTGACGAACGCGGAACTGCGCGCCTCGATGACCACGATCCGGGGCAGCCACACGTTCAAGTACGGCTGGCAGGAGCGCCGCCACTATTTTGCGGCTCTGGGGCCCGGCTCGAGCACCGGCTATTTCACGTTCCGCAACCCATGGACGCGGGCTTCGAACGTCGACAACCAGGCTTCGAACCATGTCCACGACTGGGCGGCGTTCATGATGGGCATGCCCAGCGGCGCATCGATCGACTTCAACGACACGTTCTACTTCCGCACGCCGCGCCGGGCGCTGTTCTTCCAGGACGACTGGCGCGTGACCACGAAGTTCCGCCTCTCGCTGGGCCTGCGGTACGAGCGCGAAGGCGGCAGCGACGAGAAGTGGAACCGCGCCATCGCGTGGACGCTGCTCGACCAGAAGAGCCCGATCACCGACCTGGTGGAGGCCGCTTACGCCGCCAGTCCGATTCCCGAGATGCCCGCCAGCCAGTTCAAGGCCAGCGGCATCAGCACGTATCTGGGCCAGAACGGCTTCAAGACGGCCAACAAAGGCACGCACGTCTTTCTGCCCAAGTTCGGCGCCGTGTATTCCATCAACAACAAGAACGTGATCCGCGGCGGCTGGGGCATGTACCAGGATACGCTTAATGTCAGCAATGACCGGCCATCCGTCACGGGCTTCTCGCAGCCCACGAACACGCCGATCAGCAACGACGCGGGCCTGACGTTCTGCTGCGGCATCGACGCGGCATCCGCCATCGCGCAGGGGCGCACGGTCATGAACGATCCCTTCCCGGTGCGGCCCGCGGCCGGCAATACGCGGTTCGATGATCTCTTCGGCAGCGCATTGGGCGGCATCGCGCTGTATAACGGCACCATTACGGCCGGCCCGTGGGACTTCCGGCCCGCCCTCCAGCACCGCTGGCGCATCAGCTACCAGCGGGAGCTGACCGGCAACCTGATGTTCGACATCTCTTACAACGGCGCTTACTCCTACATTCCCGTGACGCGCCGCGTCAACGCACTGCCTGAACAGTTCTGGACCAAGGGCATGGTGCGCGACCAGAACAACGACAACTTCCTGAACGGCAATGTGACCAATCCGTTCCGCCTCGCGGTCCTGGCCCCCATCCAGCAGAGCAATCCCACGCTGTACCGCTTCATGAGCGGCCAGGGGCTCTACACGTCGAGCGTTATCGCACGCCACCGTCTGCTGAGGCCGTATCCGCAGTACGGGACGGTCAACCAGTTCGGCAACCCCGGCAGCGACAGTTCGCGCAACGGCTACGTCACTTACCACGACATGCAGTTGCTGGTCGAACGCCGCATGACCCGCGGCATTCAGGCCAGCTTCATGTATACATGGGCGTCGAGCTACGCGGCGGACTATTTCCTCAACGAGTTCGACCGCTCGCCGTCGGAACGCATCAACGACAACATCCGCCCGCACCGCGTCGTGCTCACCTCGATCTGGCAGACGCCCTTCGGCAAGGGCCGGACGTGGGTGAAGGAAGGCTTCCTCAGCCACCTGATCGGCAACTGGAATCTCTCCGGCGTCTATCAGTGGCAGATGGGCGAAGCGACCGACTGGGGCAACCGCTTCTTCTACGGCGACCTGAGCCAGCTGAAGTCCGTCTTCAAGAGCAAGGAGATGCGGAAGAAGGACATCCTGCAATGGTTCGACGGCTCCATCGCCTGGCGCGGCACCGGCGCGCCGCCGGCTGACTTTGTGGGCTTCGACGGGCGCACGGCCAACCAGCCTGGCTCGTATCATGTGCGCATGTTCCCGGTGCGCCTGGACGCCATCCGCGAAGACGGGATCATGAACCTCGACCTCAAGATCGAGCGGATCTTCCCCATCAATCAGGATCGCGGCATCCAGACCCGCTTCTCGGTGGACCTGCTGAACGCCACCAACCACACCAACTTCGCCGGGCCCAACGTGGACCCGACCAGCGCCAACTTCGGCCGCGTGACTTCGCAGCGCGGCCTGTCGCGCGTCATCCAGTTCAATCTCCGCGTGGACTTCTGAGGTCCTTTCCTTTCACCCTTCGGCCCGGTTCGCCCGAACGGCGGGCCGGGCCGCTTCGTTTTACACTGGGCGCATGACCGCCCGCCTTCTCGCCTTTCTCCTCACTGGCGTTCTGGCCGCTCCGGCCCAGAATCTGACGCCGGAGCAGCGCGCCGCCGACCTGAAGATGCTCGCCGCCCTTTATGCCAAGCAGTACGGGCCGTATGAGTGGAAGCGGGACGTCATCGGATTCGACCTGTATGACCTGCGACCGTGGCTCGAGCGCGCCGAGCGGATTTCAGACGACATCGAGTTCATGGATCTGCTGGTGGAATACGTGGCCAGCCTGGACGACGCGCACGACGTGGTGAGCTTTCCCTTCACGTTTTCGGCGACGCTCGGATTCACGGCCGACCTCTACGACGGACGGGCGCTGATCGACACGATCAGCCGCGCTTCCCTGCCCTTTTCGCAATATCCGATCTCCATCGGCGACGAACTGGTCAGCGTGGACGGCATCGCCGTGCAGGAGTGGATCCAGCGGCTCTGGAAATACTCGACAGCAGCCAATCCCCGCTCCACGGCGCGCAACGCGGTGGCGCGGATCACGACGCGGCCGCAGTCGCGCATCCCCTGGGCGTTCCGGCTGGGCGACACGGCGCAGGTCGTGATCCGCCATGCCAACGGCGAAGTGCGTACCTACACGATTCCCTGGGTCAAGACCGGCGCTCCGGTGACTGAGGGCGGGCCGGTTCCCTCGCCCTTCGGCAGGACCGCGCAGCAGAGCCGGGCGGTTTCGCTGCTGGAATATGAAGACAGCCTGCAGCCATGGCAGAGGCCGATCGCCGAACTGCTGGAGGCGCGCATCGATGATACGAGCATGGCGGTCATCAACCCGGGGCTGAGGCCCATTTTTGCAATGCCTCAGGGCTTTCAGACGCGCCTGTCCGGCAACGCCGCCACCGACAGCTTTTTCAGCGGATGGTGGCGCGTGGACGAGCTGCGCGTCGGCTTCATCCGCATTCCCAACATGAGCCCGTCGCTCGGAACCACGGCCGCGCTTCAGCAGTTCGACCGCGAGATCGCCTGGATGGAGGAGAACACCGACGGCCTCGTCATCGACGTCATGCGCAACCCGGGCGGCAGCGTGCTCTACGTGGAGAACCTCTGCCAGCGCCTGATGCCCAATCTGTTCCGGTCCATCGGCTTCGAGCTTCGTCCCACGGCCTCCGAAGTGGCCAGCTTCGGGGCCACGCTGGACTCGGCCCGACGCTCGAATCTGCCGGATTACATGATTGCGGGATACGAGGCGCGGTACAACGATGTCCTGACGGCCTACCGCGAGAACCGCGGCCGCACCGGCCCGATTTCGCTGACGCAGCACTCGCTGTGGCTGGAACCGGCGCGCACCGTGTACACGAAGCCCATCGTCGTGCTCATCGACGAGTTCTCCGCTTCCGGCGGCGACGCATTTCCGGCCACGCTGCAGGACAACCAGCGGGCGCTGCTCGTCGGCATGCGCACCATGGGCGCCGGCGGCAATGTCGTGGACCGCAACGGCACCTGGTACGCCGAGGCTTCCACCCGCGTCACGCGTTCGCTGATGCACCGCCGCTACGAAATCGCCACCCCCGAGTTCCCGTCCACCCCCTACATTGAGAATGTCGGCGTGCGGCCGGACGTCGAACTGGATTACATGACTCGCGAGAACCTGCTGCAGAACGGCCGGCCCTTCGTCGAGGCCTTCACCGCGATTGCGGCCGATTACATCCGGCGCAACCGCTGACCGTGTTCTTCAGCCCCGGCCAGGCGCCGGGGCGGCCGCAGCAGCAAGGCCGTCTGGCGGCGCATCCAGTCCGCCAGAGGGTGGGAGAAAAACAGCCAGTAGAGAAACCGCAGGAACCGCGGCGAGCGCCCCCGGCGCGAGATCAGCTCCTCGAGCATCTCCTTCGGACGCCGGCGGACTTCATCGAGCATCGCCGTCTGCCGCACGCAGGAGATGGTGCAGAAATCCGAGCAGGACTTCGGCCGGGCGCCTTCGCGGCGCAGGTCCTCTTCCTTGTACTGCTCAAGCGGAATGCCGGGCGAACCGCGCTGCTGCGAGCAGTAGTGCACCAGTCCGTCTTCGCACACATAAAGGAAGCGCCCGCCGGCGGGACAATGCCAGGGGGCGGGGCGGCCGAATGCCAGCTCGCGCTGGAAGCGGTCGAAGTGCGTGAAGCTGTACACGGAATCGTTCAGCCGCGTGATTTCCTCGAAGACTCGCAGGCTCGTCTCATCCAGCGGCCGCGCCTGCCCGTGGCTGTCGTGGATCAGCCCCAGCGTGGAGTGAAAGCCGAGCTGGCGGGCCCGCTGCGTGATGGCAAGCGCGTCTTCCGGGCGGCGCACGCCGCTGCCCAGGACGCAGTTGATGGTGATGGCGAAGCGGGCGTGGCGGCGCAGCAGCTCCAGTTTGCGCTCGAGCACCCGCAGGCTCTTCATGGAGACCTCGTCGGGCTCCACGTTGTCGATGCTGATCTGGAGGTAGTCCAGTCCCGCGCGGTTCAGCCGTTCAATGCGTTCCGGGCCGAGCAGGTAGCCGTTGGTGATCACGGTGGCCATGCGCCCGGCGCGCCGGACATGGCGGATGAGAGTTTCCAGCTCCGGGTGCAGCAGCGGCTCGCCGCCGCTGAAGGTGATGACCGATGCGCCCAGTTCGATGAGGCGGTCCAGGCGGCGGAGCATGATCTCCGTGGGAACCGGCGCGGAGCTGCGGTCGAATTCGTTGCAGTAGGCGCAGGAGAGATTGCAGCGGCGGATCGGGATGATCTGGACGAGCACCGGATGGTGCGGGCTGGCCATGGCGCGGGCGAAGACTTCGGCCTCGCGGAGCTTCAGCAGGGCTTTGCGCATGGCGACGCTCGTGGGACGCTTGGCGCGCGCGGAACGCGCGCAGCGCCTTTTTCCCAGTGGATGCGGGCAGCGGCCGCCCGGTTGCGGCTGACTCAGCCGGAGCGGCCGTAACGCGCCAGTAACTCGCCGGAGCGGCGGCGGATTTCGAAGACCATGGGCCAGCGGCCGGCGGCGTGCGTGGCGCAGGACAGGCAGGGATCAAAACAGCGGATGGCCGCTTCCACACGGTTGAGCGCGCCTTCGGTGACGCGGTCTGGTCGGACGAAGCGTTTCGCCGCCTGCGTCACGGCCAGGTTCATGGCCAGGTTGTTCTGTCCGGTGGCGATGAGCAGGTTGGCGCGCCGCACCAGCCCGTCGTCGTCCACTTCGTAGTGGTGGAAGAGCGTGCCGCGCGGCGCCTCGCAGGCGCCGATGCCAATGTTGTGGTTCTGCCCGGCGCGGGCTCGGACCTGTTTGCCGAGGATCGCCTCATCGGAGGCGAGCTCCTCGATGCGCTCCACTGCGTGCAGCATCTCGATCAGCCGCGCCCAGTGGTAGTAGAACGTGGCGCAGACGGCGCCGTTGCCCCGCTGGCGGAACTCCCGCAGTTCGCGGTCCGCCTCGGGCGTGCCCGTGGCGCGGCAGACGTTCAGCCGCGCCAGCGGCCCGACGCGGTACATGCCGCCGGGATAGCCGAGCGGCTTGTAATAGGGGAACTTCATGTAGGTCCACTCTTCGGAGGCTTCGCCGATGAAGGTGTGGTAGCGTTGCGGGTCCAGCCCGTCGGCGACGACGTTGCCCTCGCCGTCGACGAATCGCAGCAGCCCGTCGTACAGTTCCAGGTCGCCCTGCCGGTTCACCATGCCCATGAACAGCGAGGGGAAGTCTCCCAGATGGGCGATCTCTTCGGGAAATTCGTCGGCGATCCGCCTGAATCGGTCCAGCGCCAGGCGGACAGATTCTCTGGCCTCGGGGATCCACTCGCGGATGCGGGCCGTGTCCTCTCGCTCAAGCGCGCGCGTCATGCCTCCGGGAGCGCTGAACGGAGGGTGGATGCGGCGTCCGCCCAGCATCTCGATGACGGTCTGCCCGAACTGGCGCAACCGGACGCCGCGCCGCACAAGCTCAGGCTCCGCCTCGGCGAGGCCAAGCACGTGGCGCCGGGCGGGATCGCTGTCAAACCCCAGCAGGAGATCGGGGCTGGACAGATAGAAGAAGCTGAGCGCATGCGATTGCAGGTGCTGGGCGTAGTTCATCAGGCGGCGCTGCAGCTGCGCGGCCAGCGGCGGCGTGACGCCAAGCAGCGCGTCGCCCGCGCGGGAGCCGGCCAGCACATGGCTCACCGGACAGATGCCGCACGTGCGCGCCATCAGGCCCGGCATCTCGTGGAACGGGCGGCCCTGCGCGAATTTCTCGAAACCGCGCAGCTCGACGACATGGAACTGCGCGCTCTCCACTTCGCCCGCGCCATCCACGTAGATCGAGATCTTGGCGTGACCCTCGATGCGCGTCACAGGATCGATGAGAATGCGCCGCAGCATTATCCGAACCTCCGCCCTCCCAGCTCCGGGCGCCGCCCGTCGAGCAGCGCCGCAAGCAGCACGTAAATCGCGTCCGCGTCTGGAGGACACCCGGGAAGGAACACGTCCACCGGAACGACTTCATGCACGGGGCGCACGCGGCCAAGCAGCTTCGGAACCACCGCGTTGCCCGCGGGCACGCCTTTCACGACGGAGCTGCTGGCCTGATACGCCTCGTTGAGCACGTCCTCGATGCCGTATGCGTTGCGCATGGCCGACACGTTGCCGGTGACGGCGCAGTCGCCGAAGCTGACCAGCAGCTTTGTATGCGCCCGGATGTGGCGGATGTGGGCCAGGTGGTCTTCGTTGGCCACCGCGCCTTCCACCAGAGTGACGTCCGCTTCAGGAAACTCTTTCAGGTCGGTCAGCGGCGAGGCCAGCAGCTCGATGCGCCCCGCCAGAGCGAGCAGCCGCTCGTCCATGTCGAGCAGCGACATGTGGCAGCCGGAACAGCCGCCCAGCCACGCGGTCGCCACGCGGAGTTTTCGGTTCACCGGATCCATTGCCGCTTCTCCCGCGCCGTGACGATGTACTTGAGGAACCCGCGGTCCTTGCGCATCTCGGCCACCGATTTTCCTTTGGAGAACAGCGCGCCGGTCGGGCAGACCTGCACGCACTTGCCGCACGAGGTGCAGGAATCGGACTCGCCCCAGGGCTCGCCCAGATCGGTGATGATCACCGAATTGGCGCCGCGCCCGGCCACGTCCTTGGTGTGCGCGCCTTCGACTTCGTCGCAGACGCGCACGCACCGCGTGCAGAGGATGCAGCGGTTGTGGTCCATGCCGAAGCGCTCGTGGCTGGTGTCGACGCCGAGCCTCGGGAAACGGTAGCGGAGCCGGACATGATCCACGCCCAGTTCCGCCGCCAGATCCTGCAGCTCGCAGGCGCCGTTCATCACGCAGACGGAGCAGACGTGATTGCGCTCGGCCAGCAGCAGCTCGATGATCACGCGCCGGTGCTCTTTCAGCCGTTCGGTGGCCGTCCGCACCACCATGCCCTCTTCCACGGGCGTGAGGCAGGCGGCGGCCAGCTTCTTCCAGCCTTCGACCTCGACCAGGCAGAGGCGGCAGGCGCCGACGTCGGACAGCCCGCCCACGTGGCAGAGCCGGGGAATGCGGATGCCGTTCTCCCAGGCGACAGTGAAGATCGTTTCGCCGGCGCGGCCTGTGACGGCCCTGCCGTCGATTTCCAGGGTCTTGACGCTCATGACTGGCCTCCGGCAGGGGCGGGCTTCGGCTGCACAAGCTGCTCGTACTCGTGGCGGAAATATCTCAGCGTGCTCAGCACAGGGTTCGGCGCCGTCTGGCCGAGCCCGCAGAGGCTGGTTTCACGCAGAACGATGCAGAGCCGCTCCAGCATTTCGATGTCGTCAGGCGTGCCCTCGCCGTTCAGGATGCGGGTAAGGATATCGTGCATCTGCACGGTGCCGGCGCGGCAGGGGATGCACTTGCCGCAGGACTCGTCCATGCAGAACTCCATGAAGAAACGCGCCACGTCCACCATGGAGGAGGCCTGATCCATGACGATGAGCCCGCCGGAGCCCATGATGGAGCCGATCGCCGCCAGCGATTCGTAATCGACCGGCGTGTCGAGATATTCGGCCGGGATGCAGCCGCCCGACGGCCCGCCGGTCTGCGCCGCCTTGAAGCCGCCCCCGCCGGGCACGCCACCGCCGATATCGAAGATGATTTCGCGCAGCGGAATTCCCATGGGCACTTCGATCAGGCCGGTGTTGGCGATCCTGCCAGCCAGCGCGAACACCTTGGTGCCTTTGCTCGCCCCGGAGCCGATGGAGGCGAACCAGTCGCCGCCGTTCAGCAGGATCGGTGCGACGTTGGCGAACGTCTCGACGTTGTTGATCAGCGTCGGCTGCCCCCACAGTCCGGACTCGGGCGGATAGGGCGGACGCTGCCGCGGCTGCCCGCGCCGGCCTTCAATCGACGCGATCAGGGCCGTTTCCTCTCCACAGACGAAGGCGCCGGCGCCGATGCGCAGATCGATGCGGAACTGAAACGATTCCTCGAATACGCGGCTGCCCAGCAGCCTCTCCCGCTCCGCCTGCCGGATGGCCGCCTGCAGCCGCTGGATGGCCAGCGCGTACTCGCCGCGGACGTAAATGTAGCCCTGCTGCGCGCCAACCGCGTAGCCGGCGATGGCCATGCCCTCCAGCACCAGGTGCGGATCGCCCTCCAGGATGCTGCGGTCCATGAAAGCGCCGGGGTCGCCTTCGTCGGCGTTGCAAACCACGTACTTCGGCGTGGCGCTCTGCTTGGCCACCAGCTCCCACTTGAGCGCCGTCGGATAACCTGCGCCGCCGCGGCCGCGCAGCCCGCTTTTGCGGATCTCGGCGATCACCTCTTCCGGCGTCATCTCGGCCAGCGCCCGGCCCAGCGCCTGATAGCCGCCGGCGGCGATGTAGTCGTTCAGCCGCTCGGGATCCACTTCTCCGCTGTGCGCCAGCACGATCTTCTTCTGCCGGGTGAAGAACGGCGCGGAAGTGTCGATGCGCTTGGCGCCGAGCCGCGCGTATGCAGCCGGGGCGTCGGAAACGAGCGCCGCCGCATCCTCCGCATCGACGTCTCCGTACAGCGATCCGTCGTCCGACGTCCGCACCAGCGGACCGCGGCTGCACAGTCCCATGCAGCCCGTTCCGCACACCTCCATTTCGGACTCTTTCCCCTGCGCCTGAATCTCGGCCGCAACGGCCTTCCGCACCGTCTCCGCGCCGCAAGACATGCAGCCGGCCGCGGTGCAGCACAGAATCCGGCGCTTCAGCTTCCGCTGCCTCTCCTGCTCGCTTTCCTGCCGCTCGATGAGTTCGTCCAGTGTCATGACACTCCGATCCGATCCAGCTCCTCGTTCAGCTGCTTCTCCGTCACGCGGGCCAGAATCCGGCCGTCGTAAATGACCGCCGGCGCCAGACCGCAGGAACCGATGCACCGCGCCGCCTGCACGCTCACCTTCCCGTCCGGACTCGTGCCTCCCGCCTTGGCGCACCGCCGCTCAAGCACGTTCAGCAGCTCCTGCGCACCCGCCACGTAGCACGCCGTGCCCGTGCAGACCTGGAAGAAGTGCTCGCCTTTCGGCGCCAGCGAGAAGAAGTGGTAGAACGTCGCCACGCCGTAAACCCGGCTCGGCGGCAACTTCAGCTTGCGCGCCACTTTCTTCAGAAGCTCAGGCGGCAGGAAGCCGTAGAGCTCCTGCGCGGCGTGCAGGACCTCGATGAGTGCGTCGCCCGAGTAGTTGTGGCGGGACATCGCGCGCTCGAGCATCTTTTCGCGGTTGTCGCGGACGGCGTCGGGGGCGGTGGGGCTGGCCGGCATATTTCAGAGATTCAGACCTGAGTATATCAAATATGGAGACCGATTCCAAACCGTTTTGGTACGGAATCGGCAGGCGGCGGCGCCGCCGGAGATCACTTCACCGTGTGATCCAGCGGCCGGCCGGTCTTTTCATACAGACTGCGGCGCGCCTTCTTGTCGCCCTCGAGAATCCTGCGCGCGGCGGCAGCCACCACTTCGGCTTTCGCACGCGGCACGACAACCACGCCGTCGCTGTCGGCGACGACGATGTCGCCTGGCATCACGAGGACGCCTCCCACGGTCACCGGCTGGTTGTAGCTTTCCACCCAGACGCGCCCCGGATTGATGCCTCGCGTGTACTGGCGCTGATAGATCGGAATGCGCTGGAGGATGTTCTCGTCCGAGTCGCGGCATCCGCCGCTGGTGACGATGCCGCGCATTCCTCGCGAGAACCAGTTGAGCGCGTTGTTGGAACCGCAGAAACCGGAGTCGTGCGTTCCCTGCGCGTCAATGACGAGGATGGCGCCGGGACTGAACCAGCGGGCGAACTCCTCGGGGGTCTTCTGGCTGTACCACTGTCCTTCCCATTTGGCGAACTCGTCGTGGCTGGGAAAGTCAGGCGTCTTCGCCTGTGCGGGCACGATGCGCAGCGTTACCGCGAAGCCTGTGATCCGGTGTTTGAACTCCTTCTCGTCGCGCCACATGGGGAGGATGTCGGGCGACATGATCATGACGTTGGCCAGCCCCGCGATGTCGAGGCCGTCGTTGACATCGGCTACGCGCAGCCCGTCGAACAGCTTCAGCAGGCGCGCGTTTTCCGCCGCATCAAACGGCTGGACGGGGATGTACTGTTTCGTGAACGGCGGCTGGGCCTGTCCGAGCAGGGCGAGGGGCAGCAGGAATGTCAGCA
>Ga0073932_1001543_pt1 | contig 42328 bp, 33 predicted proteins | sample DewCreD2012metaG_FD_76967 | JGI IMG/M metagenome (GOLD analysis project Ga0073932, IMG submission 76967) | Hot spring sediment bacterial and archeal communities from British Columbia, Canada, to study Microbial Dark Matter (Phase II) - Dewar... ...
ATATTTGCCTTCCGGCCCTTCCCGCCGGCTGGCCCGCTTTGTCTTCAAACGGCCCGCCCGTGCCGCGTCCGCGTTGCTAACTTTCATCCTGGATGAGAATGGGGGGGCATTCGGAAGCGCCGCCGATTCACCTTGCCAACCGTCCGTGTGCGGACTATATTGCCGTCATCAGGTAGAAGCCTATGAAACGAACAATGATAGCGGCAGCCGCTTGCGCGGTGGTGGCAGGTTTTGTCCTGTTGGGCGGCGCGCTCGCCCGCGGCGCGGAGACGGCCTCCGCCAAAAAGCCCGCGCCCAATGCGGCGGCGCTGTGGACCAAACAAAAACTGGAACTGACCCAGAACATCAGCGAGGTGAACCGCCTGGCCAGCCAGCCGGCCTTGCTGGAAACCGTCCTGACCAGCATTGCCAAGCATAGCGGCAATTCCCTTGATTCGTTGGAGCAGGCGAAAAAGAAAACCGCGATGAGCTATGGCGACCTGGTGGTGGCGTTCGCCCTGGCCAAAAGCGCCAACCTGAAGTTCGACCAGGTCAAGAGCGAGCGACGCGTCCGCTCGTGGGCGGACCTTGCGGCGTTGCACAAGGTGCAGGTGACCGACTTGATTGATTCCCTCAAAAAAGTCCAGGGGGACGTGGAAAAAGTGGTCGCCGCCTGGGATAAGGAGGAGGAGCAGCGCCGGGTGGCCGAAGAACGCCGCATGATGCGCCGGATGGGGATTCCGCCGCCGCCGCGCGAGCAAACCCATTCGCCGGAGTAAGCGCGATGCCCGCCAAGGATGCCATCCGATCGGGGATGAGAACCGCCGTCGAATTGACCCTGGTCTTCCTGGCGGGCTATGCGGTGCTGGTGCTCGAGATCGCGGGGGTTCGCTTTTTGGCCAAGGACTTCGGTGGTTCCTTTTACGTGTGGGTCAGCCAAATCGGGATGGTCATGGCGGCCTTGGCGGGCGGTTATTTTTTTGGCGGCTGGTTTGCTGACCGTTGCGCGCGTCCCTCGGCCCTGGCCTGGCTGCTGGTTCCGGCGGGCCTTTTTACCCTGGCGCTGCCCGAACTGGCCCCGCCGCTGATTGCCGCCATTGTGGACCGGCACCCGCTGGATCGCGAGATTCCGCGGCTCTGGCAAAAACTGGATCCGGCCATCGGCAGCGCGGTGTTGTTTCTGCTGCCTTGTTTCGCGCTGGCCACGCTGTCGCCGTTTACGATTCGCCTGGCGGCCCGCAAACTGGAAAACGTGGGCGCCATCAGCGGGCGCATTTACGCGGCCAGCACGGTGGGCAGCATTGCGGGCGTGGTGGCAACGGGTTATGTTTTGCTGGACTGGCTTACCGTGCCGCTGATCATGCGCGCCACCGGCGTATTGACCATGTTGCTGGGCGCGGCTTGCTGGTTCATGAACAGGTTGTATGAGAAACCCCGCGCATAACCGGAGGCGGAACCGGCTCGACATACTGGGCGGGGCGGCGCTGGCGCTGGCCCTGCTGCCCCTGGCGGGGTGGACGGCGGTCATCCATGAAAAATGGTCGGAGTATCATCACATCATGGTGATTGACCAGGGGCCGACGCGCATTTTGAGTTTCAACGGCTCCCAGGAAACCCGGATGTCGCTCAACAACCACCTGCTGGGACACTTCGATTACACGGAGCTTTTCCAAGCGCCGCTGCTCATAAATCCCAAGCTGACGAATGTGCTGATGATCGGCCTGGGGGGCGGGAGCACCCAGCGCGCCTACCAGTATTGCCACCCGGAGGTTCGCATTGACACCGTCGAGATTGACGCCGACGTGGTCGCCATTGCCAAACGCTTTTTCAACGTGCGCGAGTCGCCCACCCACCGCATCCACATCGGCGACGGGCGCGTGTTCGTGCGGCGCAGCCAGGGCAAATACGACGCGGTCATCATGGACGCCTACCAGATGGGGCGCTACGGCTCGCAGCCGCCCCATCACCTGGTGACCCAGGAATTTTTCGCGCTGGTTTCCACCAACCTGTCCACCAACGGCGTGCTGGCTTACAATGTCATCGGCACGGCCTACGGCTGGCAGGCGCCCATGGTGGGGTCCATGTATCGCACCCTGCAATCCGTATTCCCCCGGGTGTATTGGATGCCCGCCGCCAACTCCCTCAATGTCGTGGTGCTCGCCACCAAATCCAAGGAGCCTTTGACCCAGTCCCGCCTGCGAAAAAATTTTGACGAGCTCGTCAAGGCGGGTCATGAGTTTCCGCCCGGCTTTCACAACAAGATCAACGTGTTTCACACCAACGCGCCGCCCACCGCCAGGGACGGGGTGATTTTTCAGGACAAATTTGCGCCGCCGGGCGCCATGTAAATGCGAACCAATAGCCTGAATTTTGGGCACCGGCCGGAAACCATCCGTTTTTGGCGCCGCCAGGTGGCGCGCGCGTTGCGGACTACGCCGGCGCCTTTTTATCTCTTTTCCGCGGCGCCGATTCTTCACGCCCTGCGCGAGCTAACGGCGGCGTGCCGGGCCAGCCCCCTGCCTGTCCGCCACTGGTTGTCCTGCAAAACCCAGCCTTTGGCGCCCCTTTTGCGCTGGTGGCGCCGGCGCGACGGTTCCATTGAAGTGGTAAGCGAATTTGAATTGCTGGCGGCCCGCCGGGAAAAATTCCCGCCGGCGCGGATTATGATTAACGGTCCGGCCAAACACCACTGGCTGCCGCGCCACGCCGAGCCCGGCTTCACGGTGAATTTTGATTCCGAAGCCGAACTGGCGGCCTTGTGGCCTTTGGCCGTGCGATACGGCTGGCGCCTGGGACTGAGGTTGTTGACGCGGGCGGAGGAGGATGCCGAGCATCCCGGCCGGGCCACGCAATTTGGCTTTGAGCCGGCGGCGGCTCTGCGAGCGCTGCAATGGTTGCAACGCCGGAACGGAGGGATCGAGGTCTTGCATTTTCACCTTCGCTCCAATGTGGCGGAAACCAGCGTTTATGAGGCGGCGGTGGCCGAGGCGGCGGAGTTGTGCCGCCGCGCCGGGGTTCAGCCGGCCTTTCTGGATTTGGGCGGCGGCTGGCCGCCGCCCCATACAGTTTCGCGCCGGGGCGAAAAGTTTGCCGGGCGGTTTCATCGGCGCGGGATTGCCCGTTTGCTGCGCGGGGTCGCGTCGCAGTTTCCCGGTTTGCGCGAAATATGGCTCGAAAACGGGCGGTTTGTCAGCGCGCGCGGCGGGGTGCTGGTGGTGAAGGTGCTGGAGGAAAAACGGCGGCGCGGCTGGCGGCAGTTGATTTGCAACGGGGGCCGGACGCTGCACGCCATGGTGAGTCTTTGGGAGGAACACGCGCTGCTGCCGCTGGAGCGCCGCCGGGGACGGGCGATCCAGACCGCGGTGCATGGGCCGACCTGCATGGCCTTTGATCAATTGGCCTGCCGCCGCTTGCCGGCGGACATAGGGCCCGGCGATCACTTGATATGGTTTGATGCGGGCGCTTATCATGTCCCTTGGGAAACCGCGTTTTCCCACGGCCGGGCCGCCATCCTTTGGCACGAAGCCGGACCACTGGAATTGGTTAGGGCGCCGCAAACTTTCGAGGACTGGTGGGCCGGACTCGGGGCCTCGCCGCCAGGTTTTTCTTCCGCTCGCGCTCAGGGAATGGCGGGGGCGGTCGGTCGAGCAAAATCAAAGGGCTGCGCCGGCGCGCGCAGCAACGCCACATAGGCGCCGTCCGTCGCATCCGCCGGCGGCGACAATTCGCGCTCCTGCTCCAATCGCCAACCGGGGAATTCCCGCAAAAACCTTTGCACTACCCCGGTGTTCTCCTCGGGTTCGAGACTGCAAGTGCTGTAAGCCAGCCGGCCGAACGGCCTTATCTGGGCGGCCATTTTCCGCAGCAGCGCGATCTGCTCCGCCTCCAGGCGCATAATTTCGCGCCAGCTCAACCGCCAGCGCAGTTCCACGCGCCGCCGCAGAACACCCGTGTTTGAGCAGGGAGCGTCCAGGAGAATGGCGTCATACCGGGCGTTAAGCTCGGGACAAGGCGTGCCGGAGGGCCGTGAAACGGCGGCGCAGGTGACCCCCAGGCGGTCAAGATTCTCCCGCAATCGCCAGAGCCGCCGCGGATGAAGGTCCTGGGCCATGATGCGCCCCTGGTTGCCCAGCCTTTGCGCGATATAGGAGGTTTTGCCGCCGGGCGCGGCGCAGGCGTCCAAAATGTTTTCGCCGGGCCGCGGGTCAAGCATTCGCACCGCCAGCAGGGTGCTGGGATCTTGAACGTAAAAGCAGCCTTGCTGGAAACTTGGCAGCTTCTCTAGTGGAGGAAAGGCGAGCAACTCGAAAACCAGGTTGTCATCCAGCCAATCCCGCTGGAGGGCCTGGTGTTCCACCCCCTCATGGCGCCATCGCGCCAATAATTCAGGGGCGGTGGCTTTCAGGAGGTTGACGCGCGCAAAAATTTTCGGCGGCGTGTTGTTCCACTCGAACAATTGCCGGGTCCACGACTCGCCGCGCCGCGTCAGCCATCGTTGCGCCAGCCAGGCCGGATGAGAATAGCCCAAAGCGGGCTGGTTAATCTTGAGGTCCGCAAGCAAGGCGCGCGTGGCTTCGCGCTCGCGGGCATAGCCGCGCAACAAGGCATTAACGTAGCCGCACTGCGGCCCGCAGCCTAAATGCCGCGCCAAGCGGACGGTTTCATTTACTGCCGCGTGGTCCGGCACCCGGTCCAGCCAAAACATCTGGTATAATCCCAGCCTTAGCAACGTGGTCAGAACCGGCGAGGATTTGTGGAGCCGCGATTTGCGGCGGATTAGCCAGTCCAAGGTGTCGCGATGCCGGGTTATTCCGCACGCCAATTCTTTTGCCAAACGCTTGTCGGCAGGCAACATGGGTGATTGCTCAAGCGCGGCTTCCAACCGCGTTTCAAGGTAATCATCGCCGGCAGGCGGCGCGCTTAGCAATTGAACGGCAATTTCTCTTGGATTTTGTCTATTCACACTTTAACCTTCACCCTTTACGGTTGCCGGGGGTAATTTTGACAAGAACGCTGGAAATTGACGATTGGAAAAGAAAGAGGTGACGAGGGCATGGCAGATATTAACATGAGAAGTGAATTCGAGAAGTTAGCGGCGCAGGGGAAAATCGCCCACAAACAGGTGGAAACGCTGGTTCAATTGACGACCCATGGCTGCTGCCTGCACAAGTTTTGGGGGTTTGGCCGTATTACCACTGTGGACACCGTCTTTGCGCGATTCACGATTGATTTCAAAGACCGCCCCGGACACCAAATGGATTTGTCGTTTGCGGCCGACACCTTGAAACCGATTCCGGCTGACCACATTCTAGCTCGCAAGGCGTTGAACTTGAATGAACTGCGCCAGATTGCGGCTGGACGGCACCTGGATTTGGTCAAAATGGTTCTGAACAGCTATGGCGGCCAAGCGACGGTGGACCAGATCCATCAGCTATTGGTTCCCGATGTCATCCAGTCGGATTGGAAAAAATGGTGGGAGGGCGTGCGGGCGGAAATGAAAAAAGACGGTCATTTTATCATTCCCACCAAAAAGACCGAGCCGATTGTTTATCAAGGCACTGTGGTATCGGTGGACGAGTTGCTGCTGAAGGATTTCCGGTCCGCTCGCGGACTAAAAGCGCGCAATCAGGTCGCGCACGAGGTGTTGAAAAACCTTGGTGACCTGGCCAATCGCGAAGCGGTGCTGAACGAAGTCATTGGTCTGCTCAACGCCGACATTGCCTCCCATCAGCGCACCCAGCCCGCCACCGCGTTGGAGGCGGTTTTTATGCGCGACGAGCTGCGGGCCGCCGCCGGTCTGCCCGCGCCCGAGGGTGAAATCACCGAAAAAAGCATTTGGGCCCAGCCGGAGGTCACCCTGGCGTCGGTTTTGGTCAACACCACCACCGCGCGGCAGCGCCGGATGTTGAAATCTTTCCGGGATGCGGCGCCCGAGAATTGGGAGAAAGCGGTGCAAATTGCGTTGAACAACGCGCCCGCCAAACTGGTGGCGGAGTTGGCGCATTTGTTGATCGAGGAGCAAAAACTGGAGGTCCTTAAGGAAACCCTGGCCCGTCTCATCAATCAGCACCAGGCCAGCAGCGAACTGCTGCTCTGGCTGGCCAAGGAGCGTTCTGATTCGTTTGCGGACATTCTCGGCCCGGAGGTCTTTCGCGCCATGCTCACCGCCATGGAGCGCGACCAGTTCAACGAAAAAAAGTCCAACCGCCTCGGCGATTTCATTGTCAATGATCAGGAGTTGCTGGTGCAACTTATCGAGTCGGCCGATATTGATGTGATCAAGGACCTCACCCGCGCCCTGCAGTTGTCGCCCTGTTTTGATGACATGAACAAGCGGTCGCTGCTCGCCCGCATCGTCAAGAGCTACCCGGCCATGCAGTCGCTGATCACCGGCGAGCAAACCGGCAAGCAGGAAAATTTCCTGCTGGTGTCCTGGGAGAGCTTGGCGCGGCGCCGCGACGAGTATCATGAGCTGGTGCAAAAGAAAATTCCCGCCAACTCCCGGGAAATCGCCGTCGCCCGCAGCTACGGCGACCTTCGCGAAAACCACGAGTACAAGGCGGCCAAGGAAATGCAAAAACTGCTCATGCGCCGCAAAGCCGAACTCGAACAGCAGTTGCTGCGCGCGCGCGGCACGGATTTCTCCAACGCGCGGGCTGACGCCGCAGGCTTGGGCACGCGCGTGCGGGTCACTGATTTGGACACCCAGCAGCCGGAAAGCTACGCCATCATGGGCGCGTGGGATTCGGACCCGGACAAGTCCATTCTCAGTTATCTGTCGCCGTTGGCCAAGGCCCTGATCGGGCACAAGGCGGGGGAGGAACTGACCTTCGACATGGAGGGCCATGTCAAGCGGCTGCGCATCGAGAGTGTCGAATTACTCGAGGCCGCGCCCGCTCCGGCGGTTTCCGACTCCGCCGGCGAAACGGCGGCGCCGGAACAGATCTCCGCGGCGGCCAGTCCCGCAGCGGCGGTGTCAGCGCCCGAAGCGCCGGCGTCAGCGCCCGAAGCGGCCGCTTGAGATCGCCTTTTCCCGCTCTTGCAAGGTCGGGTGGGAGTAATGGAAGGCGCTGTAGAGCGGGTGGGGCGCCAGGTTGCTGAGATTTTTTTCATGCAGCCGGCGGAGCGCCGAAATCAGCGGCCCCGGACCGCCCACGGCTTGCGCGGCAAAAGCGTCGGCTTGGTATTCGAAACGCCGCGAAACCGCGTTCAGCAGCGGCGCGGCCCAGAAAGAGAACGCTCCGCCGACCAGCGCAAAAAGCAACATCGCCACCGCGAGGGACGGGTTGGGGAAGCCGAAGGCCGCAAAAAACCAGGTTTGCCGCCCAAGCCAGCCCAACAGGGCGAAAACGACCAATGTTGAGGCGGTGGACAGCAACAGCAGCGCGGGTATATGGCCTTGCTTGTAATGGCCGATTTCATGGGCCAGGACCGCTTCGAGCTCGCTCTCATCGAGTTGCTGGATCAGGGTGTCGAACAGCACAATGATTCGCCAGCGGCCGAAACCGGTGAAAAACGCGTTGGAATGGCGTGACCGCCGGCTGCCGTCCATCACCAATAAGTTGCGGGAGTGAAAGCCTGTTTTGCGGCATAAGGCCAGCAGGCGGTTTCGCAAAGGTCCCTCCGGCAGCGGGGAGAGCTGGTTAAAAAGCGGGAGGATGAAGCGCGGTGCCAGAATGGTCATGGCCATCTGAACCAGGACCACCAGCGCCCCGGCCCCAAGCCACCACCAGGTGCCCGTCCAGTCCGCCAGTTTCAGCAGCAGCGCCAGCAATGGGACGCCCAGCAGCAGCGCCAGCAGCAGGCCCTTGAGCCGATCCGTCACCCACAGCTTGCCGGTGCTGCGATTGAAGCCGAAACGCTCCTCCAGGCGAAATTGCGTATACCAACTGAACGGCAATCCCGGCAGCGCCAAAACCAGCCCGCACGCGAACAAAAACGCGGCCGAAGCCCAGGCCGAATCGCCGAACGTCCCGGTGAATTGCCGCCAGGCCCATGGCAGCAGACCGCTGAATAAAATCACCACCAGCAGCACAAAGTCGCCGGCCCGCTCCCATTGACCCAGCTTGAGCTTCGCCAAGGTGTAGTCCGTCGCGCGCGCGACCGCCGCCGGGTCCGCATTGCCCGGCCAAGCCTCATTAAAGTCCGCGGCCCGCGCGCGCGTGTGTTGTGCGTTCAGGCGGTCCAGCCACCATTGCGCTGCCAGGCGCGCCAGCAGCAAACCCAGCGCCAAGAAGGAAAATTCGTTCATGGTTTGCCTCGCGGAAAGATCGCCGCGCGAAGAGGGTCTGCCAATTCAAAGGCATTGACAGTGGGTGGCTCGGTTTTGGGAGGGGCAAAATCGCCCTCCGGCAGAGTGCCGGGCCGGTGACCAGCCAGGATCAGGTAACGGCGATATTGCGCGGCAAGCCGGGCCAACCCTGGATCATCCGCCCCCGCAGCGGCCGCCGCCAGTCGCTCGTCGAGAGATAGCCGGCTGGGCGAGGCGACGGTGGGCACGGGGTTTGGGAAACGAAAGAGCTTTTGATGCTCCGCGATATGCCGGGCGCGCAGTAGATAATAGGGTTGTGCGGCGGCTTGGCGGATTTGCCTGGCGGTCAGGAGCGAGGGCTCCTCGACGGGAATCCCGACGTCCTCATTGGGTGTGGCGGTGACAGCGGCCAATAGAAGGACCAATTCTGTCGCTCCTTCCACGCGCAAATGGTTGGTGGCGGCCAGGATTTTGCCCCCTTGGTTTTGGGCGACCAACCGAATGGCAAAACGGGCCGGGCGGTCAGCGCCGGCGGCGCGGGCCTCACCGGTCAGCAAGAGCTCATTGGTGTTGACCAGGCGGAGCGTGGAGGTGGCGTCGCTGTGCAGACCGATGGTCAGGAACAATTGCTGTTGCTGATCGGCGCCCATCATCACCGCCATTACCTGGTCGGGATGACTGACAAAAACCTCGCGGGTGAACGTCACATGGCCGAACTGATACCGCAGCCGCGCCAGGCCGGTGTCGAGGTCCAATTGACGGCGGTATTCCGAAGGCTGTTGGTTGGTGATGCCAAGCCAATGCAGCCGCAATTCGCCCGGCGAAGTCTCTCTTTGGAAAAGCCAGCGATGACCGGTCGGCGTCCGCGCCGCCAGGCCGGCCTCGCACAGAGGCATGGTTTCCCGCCAGACATGGCCTATCATCACCGCGCCCAGCCGGCTATTGCCCAGCGGCAAGCCGCTTGTCCAGGTTTCGGCGGGCTGCCGGTGCCAGAGCACGCAGGGTTCCGGTCCCTCGGCGCAAAAGACGCCGCCCGGGCCGCTTAGCGCCCCGGCGATCGCCATAGCCAACAGTTTTCGCGTTGCGCCGCCCTCTCGCATGGCCTCAGTTTAGAGACGCCGATGAGGCCCGCAAAGGCAATTTGCGGTTGGCAAAATTCCCGCCGCGCTTATTTCTTTTTCTTGGCGGTCGGCGCTTGGTGGGCCTGCTTGCCGGCTTTCCAGAAATCCACCGGCACGGTATTGGTTTGGGGCGGGCCGGGAGTGCTGCGGCCTTCGGCGACGTATTTCTCCATCAGTTTGGTCAGGCGCTCGACCACCTCCGGGTGTTTATCCTGCACGTTGTTTTTTTCGGCGATGTCCGCGCTCAAGTCATATAGTTGCACCAGCGGCAGGTGGGAGGTGTCGGTGTTGGGGCGGGGCGCGCTCCAGCCGCCCGAGCCGGGGCAAAATTCCAGTTTCCATTGCCCCTGGCGAATGGAAAAGGAGCCGTTAATGGAATGATGCACCACGGCTTCGCGCACCGGCTGGTTGGTGTGGCCCAGCAAAAGCGGCAAAATGCTGACGCTGTCCTCTCCGGCGTGGGCGGGAATTTTTTGGCCCAGAATATCGGCCACCGTGGCCATTAAATCCACCAGGCACACCGTTTGGGCGGTTTGCGAGCCGCCTTTGACCCGGGCCGGCCAGCGGGCGATGAACGGCACCCGGTGTCCGCCCTCGTAAATATCCGCTTTATGCCCGCGAAAGACGTGGCTGGGATTATGACCTTTGCCGAGCAGCGCCGGGTAATCAGCCTGGGGCGAGCACCCGTTGTCGCTGGTGAAGATGACCAGGGTATTCTCCGCCAGTCCGTGACGGTCCAGGGCGGTGAGGACTTCCCCCACAGTGGCGTCGGTTTGCATCACAAAATCCGCGTAAGGATTGAGGCCGCTTTTCCCCTGCCATTCGGGTGTGGGGACGATGGGCGTATGGGGAGAGTTGAGCGGCAGATATAAGAAAAACGGGCGTCCGGCTTTGGCGTCCGCGGCGCTCCGGCCAATGAACTCGACCGCCTTGCGGGTCAGCGCGGGCAAAACGTCCATCGCTTCAAAACCTTTGGCCGCCGGCCCACGGCGTGTCTTGCCTCCCGGCTTTCCCAGCATCATCGGGTAGTCGTTCTCCTCGGTCGGCACCACGGTGACGCGATCATTTTCAATGAAGGTGTAGGGCACCATGTCCAGCGAGGCGCTGATGCCAAAGTAATAATCGAAGCCCACTTGGTTGGGTCCGTTGGCGATGGGCTTGGCAAAATCCACGTTCCAGACCTGGTCCTTGCTTTCGATCTCCAGGTGGGCCACCTGCTTGCCCTCCGCTTTGACCCAATCCATGCCCAGGTGCCACTTGCCGATGCAGGCGGTTTGATAACCCTGTTGCCTTAAAAACAGGGGCACGGTCAGCCGCCCCTCTTCGATCAGCCGGGGGCTGAGCCCGCCCAGCACCCCGTTTTGCAATCGCGACCGCCAATTGTAGCGTCCCGTCAGCACCCCGTAGCGGGTTGGCGTGCAAACTGCGGAGCTCGAGTGCGCGTCGGTGAAAATCATCCCGGCGGCGGCCAGCTTGTCCACGTTGGGCGTCGGGATTTTGCCCTCCGGATTCAGACATTTGATGTCCCCATAGCCCAAGTCGTCGCAAAGGATGAACACCACGTTTGGCTTGTCCCCGCCACAAAGCGAAAGGCCGGCGGCCAGCCAATGACAAACCAACATCCAACGCTTGATGCAGGACCATTTCATAGCCGCAACCCTAAAACCGGCGGAGCCGCGCAGCAAGCAAAAGCAACCGCCGATTATTTTGGTGCCAAAACCGGCTTTTCCGTTATGATTTTCCCGTTCACATGAAAACTGCATATTGCTTCAAGTCCGGCGCGACGATTCTGCTGTTGGGCGCGGTCGCGCGGTGCGCTGGCGCCGCCGCCCCGGATGGGGATCAACGACTGGCGGCCCCGGTGACCTTGAATACCCCCCGAACCTTCCCGGCGGTGGAATCGCTGGCCCAATGGCAGGCCCGCGCGGACTTGATCCGGCAACAGACCCTTTTCAGCGCCGGCCTTTGGCCCAGGCCCGAAAAGACACCGCTACAGGCGCAGGTTTTTGGGCGCACGGAGCACGGCGATTTCAGCGTGGAGAAAGTGCTGCTGCAAACTTATCCTGGCTTTTATCTGGCCGGGAATCTCTACCGTCCCTTGAACAAAGGCCGCGGCCCCTTCCCCGGAGTGCTGAACCCGCACGGGCATTGGAGCAAAGGCCGGCTGGAAGATGGAAAGGAGGGCAGCATCCCGGCCCGTTGCATCAGCCAGGCCCGCATGGGCATGGTCGCCTTTGCTTATGACATGGTCGGCTACAACGACACGCAATTTGCCGATGCCGCCGCGCTCGACCCGGGTTACAAACGCCACCGCCTTTTCGGCACAAACGCCACCGACCTGCTTTGGAACATCAGTCTCATGGGCCTGCAAACCTGGAACAGCATTCGCGCCCTCGATTTCCTGGCCGCCCTGCCGGACGTGGACACCAACCGCCTGGCTTGCACCGGCGCCTCGGGCGGGGGAACCCAGACTTTCATTTTGGGCGCGGTGGACGATCGCCTGGCCGTCCTGGCGCCCACCGTTATGGTTTCGCATTCCATGCAAGGCGGTTGCTCCTGCGAAAACATGCCCGGCCTGCGCATTGAATTTTCCAATATGGAAATCGCCTGTGTGCCGGCCCCGCGTCCGCAAATTTTTGTCGCCGCCACGGGGGATTGGACCCGGGCTTTTATGACCGTCGAGGGCCCCGCCATCGCCGGTATTTACAAGCTTTTTGGCCGCCCAGACCAGGTTCGCTACCGCGTGCTGGACTTCAAGCACAACTACAACCAGGCCACCCGCGAGCAGGTTTATTCGTTTTTTGCGCAGCATCTCCTGCATCACCCGCCGCCGGCGCTCGTTTCCGAGGCCCCCTATCCGCCGGCCGCGCAATTGGATTTGGCCATCTTTCCCGCGCACCCCCGGCCCGCCAACGCCGTTACCATGGACGCCTTGCGGGCGTATCTGGTCGCGCATTCCCTGGCCTGGTTGGAAAAGAACAAACCCGCGCGCCCGGAGGACCTTGGCCGTTTTCGCGCGGAGCGGCTGCCTCTCTGGCGGCAGGCGCTGCAACTCGACTGGCCGGTCGGCAAGGTGCGCGCCGAAATCCAGCCCGCCGGGCAAACCGGCAACTGGAAACGCGCTCCGCTCTGGTTTGGCCGGCAATACCGGGGTGACCGGGTTCCCGCGTTTTTGTTGGAGCCGGCCGAGGGCCAGGCGCGCGGCGCGGTAGTGCTGGTCCATCCCGACGGGAAAAAAGCTTTCCTGGAACCGGGCGGACAGCCCGCCGGCTTGGCGCGCGCGCTCCTCGAAAAAAAATGGGCGGTCTTGTTGCCCGATCTTTTTGGCACCGGCGAGAACCAAGATCCCGCCATTGCGGCCAAACGCGCCCAGCAAGCGGACTTGTTTTTCACCACTTATAACCGGACTGACACCCAGGAGCGTGTCCAGGACCTGGCCACCGCCGGCGCTTTTTTGCGCCAACGGCCCGGCGCCCAAGGGCCGGTGGTTTTTTGCGGTCTGGGCCGGGCCGGGTATTGGGCGGCCCTGGCGGCGCCCGCCGCCGATGCCGTTGCCGCCGACCTTGCCGGGCTGGAAATCACCAAAGACATCGCCTTGCTTGATCCCGATATTTTTGTGCCCGGCATCAGAACCATAGGCGGCCTTGAAGCCGCATTGATGCTGGCCGCGCCCAAACCGCTGTTTTTGCAGCAAGCGGCCAACTTCCCGGCGCAAGGCCTGGAGGCGGTGTATGGTCGGGGCGGACGCGCGCTGCTTCAGGTCTTGGCCGTCCGAGCTGAGGATCGTCAGATAACCGACTGGCTGGAAAAATCGGTTTCACCATAACTGCGACGGCGCTGTTGGCGCCAGTGAGGGTTGCGCGGAGGGCTCGCGCTTAAACTTATAATGGGTGCTGCCAAAGCGCGGGCCGGGACGTGTTCCGGAGGCAAAAGCCTCACCGACTTCCAAGCTGAGATGGGAGAGACGTTTGCGCCGGGGCGTCGGGACATTGTCCTGCGAGGACTCCCCCCGTAATTGGGCCGCTCAATGAGAGCTTGTTAATCTCGACCTCGGGAGCGCCGGTCTCATTTGGGCCTTGTTTCGCCATTTTTTTCCCAAGCGCAGATATCGGTGCCTTTAGCTATTGTTGACTCCCGGTTCCAGGCAGCTACCTTGAGGCCGTGCGCGCTGGTTTCCGTTGGATGGCGGTCTTGTTGCTGGTCCTTTCCCTGGGCCTGCATTGGGCTTTGCTGCAAACGGTCGCCTGGACGGGCATGCTCGTTAGCTACTCCGCTGAAGGCTCCTTCCAGGAGGCGGTAAGCAAAACTTTCGACGGCGAGCATCCCTGTCCTCTGTGCAAGGCCATTAAAAAAGGCCGGGCGGAGGAAAAACAGCAGGAGCAGCAATCTTCCCGGCCCGGTTCCAAACTGGATGCCGGAACCCTCTGGAGCGCGGAAGTCTTTGTGTATCCGCGTCCCCCTGTCCCTATCCGTGCGCCAACCGTTCTTCCGGTTCCGCGCTCGGAACAGCCGCCCAAACCCCGACCACGGGCGGGCTAAGTTCCTCCCCTGAATTCTGCGTTCCGACCGCATCGGTGGTGCGGCCGGGGCGTTGGTCTCTTACTGCCGGTCTCTGACTGGAGGCGGGCGATCTGATGAAAAATTTCCGTTGGTTTTTATTGCCATGAATGCACGAAACACTTTGAAATTGCTGGCATTGCCCGGAGCTTTGCTGGCGCCGCTGGTTTATTCCCAAAATCCTGTTTCACCATCCCTGCCTGGTGAACCTTCGGAGGCCGGCATCAAGCGCCTGCCACCGATGGTGGTCACGGCGACCAACGAGCCAGCCGGCGCGCTGCCTGGCGAGCCGCTTGCCGCCCGGCGGGTGGACCTTTCTCCGGCGGCCGCCGGACGGGCGCCCGACGCGGCCGCCCTGCTCAAGGAAACGCCGGGCGCCGCGATTATACGCAACGGCCCGCAAACCGGCATTGTACAGTTGCGCGGCCTGAGCGGGGACCGGGTGAAGGTGGCGCTCGACGGCATGACCATCACGCCCGCCTGCCCCAATCACATGGACCCGCCGCTCCATTACGCCGCACCGTCGGGGCTGGGGAAATTGTCGGTGGTGGCGGGCATTTCTCCGGTCAGCCTGGGCGGCGATAATCCGGGCGGGACGGTCATTGCCGAATTGCCTTCGCCGCGTTTCGCCACCAACCAGCAAACGCTCGGTTTTGGCGGGATCGGCGGTTTTTACCGGAGCGTCAACGACGGCTACGGCTTCAATGGCGAAGGGGGTGTGGCAGGTCAAAGGTGGAGCGCGGCTTATCATGGCGCTTGGCAGCGCGCCAATGACACCCGCTTCCCGGGAGGTTGGCTGCGCGATACCGGCTTTGAAACCCAGGAGCACGGAATGTTGGCCGGCCTGAAAACTTCGAGCGGGGTTTGGTCGGTGGATGCCGGCCTGGTGCGCACCCGCGATGCCGGCACCCCGGCTTTGCCCATGGACATGATCGAGGACGACGGTTACCGCGTAGGCCTGCGGCATTTGGGTGAATACGAATTCGGCGCGGTGCAAGGCCGGTTTTATTACCATACCATTGATCATTTGATGGATAACTTCTCGCTCCGCCCGGTTCCGGCCGGAGCCATGCGGATGTTCGCGCCCGCTGCCAGCGATGATTATGGGCTGGAGCTGGGCCTTTCGGCGCCGCGAGGGGAACACACCTTTCGGGCGGGCAGCGGCTTCCATCTCAACCGCTTCGAGGCTTATCAACAAAACGCCATGACCGGCGCGCGGCAGGACATCCTCAACGATGCCAGCCGGGCCCGCATCGGAACTTATGCCGAGTGGCAGGCTGACTGGTCCGACTGCTGGACCACCGTGCTTGGACTGCGCAACGACACCGTTTTGAGCGATGCCGGCAGCATTGGCCGCTTTAACCCGCCCAGCGCGGCGGACGCCGCCTTTTTCAACGCGCGCCGCCATGACTATCGCGAGGTAAATTTCGACCTCGTCGCCACAGCGCGCCTCACCCCCAATGACTGGAGCACTTATGAGCTGGGCCTGGCTCGAAAATGCCGGGCGCCCAGCTTGCTGGAGCGCTATTTGTGGACCCCGCTGAGTTCCAGCGCCGGGCAGGCTGATGGCCGCACTTACCTTGGGAAACTCGATCTGGACTCCGAGACCTCCTACCAGATCGCCTTCACAGCCGACTGGCATGGCAAAAAGTGGCAGTTCCAAGCCACTCCATTCTACAATTGGGTGGACGGCTATATTCAGGGGGTCCCGCTCGCGCGCCTCGACACTGCCGGCTTGCGGGTGTTGCAATTTCAAAACCTCGGCCGCGCCGACCTTTATGGAGTGGACGCCCTGGCCCGTTATGCCTTTGACGAGCATTGGGCGGTGCGCGGCACCCTCAGTTATGTGCGCGGGATCAATCGCGACAATCACGACGCCCTTTACCGGCTGGCGCCCCTGCGCGGTCTCCTCAGCCTGGATTACCGGCTCGGCGCTTGGGAATCCAGTTTTGGCGTCGAAATGGCGTCGCGGCAACGCAAAGTGGCGGCTTACAATGGCGAATCCCCCACCGCCGGCTACGCGCTGATGCATCTGCGCGCCGGCTACACCTTCCGCCGCAAACTGCAGGTCGAGGTGGGCGTGGAAAACCTGGCGAACCACCGCTATGCGGACCATCTCGGCGGGGTAAATCGCGTGCTGGACAGCGGCGTTGCCGCCGGTCAACGCCTGCCGGGCGCCGGGCGTAACGTCTATCTGCAGGCGAACCTCCAGTTCTGAATGGCGCTGGGGAGTGCCAAGGAGGACAAGCCAAGGGTTCAAACGAATCCTATTTGAGACTCATTCTCAAATATGCTACAGTTTCCCAATCGTGCCCTCTGGCAGCAACAGAGACGTTGGCGCTCACGCCGTGCCCGGCGTGTCCCCGACCCTTTTCTCGGAAGCTCGGGCCTGGCGGGCGGTCGGGACTGGCTGGCGGCGATTGCACGGTAGCTTCCGGGATTTGGGGTGCAGCATCGAGTGGCATGATTTTGAGGCCCGCCGCGACCTGGACTGGGCCAGCAGTTTTCATCCGGGCGGACTCGAAATCTGCTTGAACCTGGCCGGGCGCGGACGGGTGCAGGCAGGTCCCCGTCACTTGGAACTGGAGGCGGGAACCGCCGGCTTTTATGTGCAAAAACAGCCCTGTTTGCGCGGGGTGCGACAGGGGGGTGAGCGGCATCAGTTTATCACTGTTGAACTTTCCCTGCCGTTCCTGGAACGCCACATTCCGACGAATGAAAAGGGCTTGCATCCCGCGCTGAGCCAAGTGTTGACCGGCCGGGCGGAAGCCGCGGTGTCCGAGCCTACGGGATTGTCCGGCGAGCATCAGCTTTTGATCGGCAGCTTGCAACGGCCGCCGGTGCAAAGCGCCGCCCAGCGCATCTGGTATCAGGCCAAGGCGTTGGAGGTGGCTGCCGCCCTGCTTTACCAGGCCACGGGTGAAGCGGAGATGTTTTGCCAGCGGCAGCAGCGGCTAAACCGTCAGCGGGCCTTGCAGGCGGCCGCTCTGCTCAAGGAAAACCTGGTGGAACCCTTAAGCCTGGAGGAAATCGGTCGGCGGATCGGCTGCAGCCATTTTTATCTCAGCCGGATTTTCTCGCAGGAGATGGGCTGCGGCATCGCCCAATTCCTGCGCGACCTGCGCTTGGAACGCGCGGCGGAACTGCTTCGCGCCGGGCGCCACAATGTCACCGAGGCCGCCATGGAAGTCGGCTACTCCAGCCTGAGCCACTTCAGCCAGGCCTTCCGCGAGCGGTTTGGCTGCTGCCCCGGCCTTTATCCTATGCGAACGCCGGTCCAGCAAAGTGTCCTGAAGCCAATCTCACGATCAAAGTGACATTTGATCCGCGATGCCTGCCGCCGGCCGCAAGCGACCGACAATAAATCGCAAACCACCGTTAGCGGTTGAGAATGAGTCTCAACTACGCTCGCCCCATGATTTTGCAACGGGCGACATTAACTGAACGGTCCGCCAGCCAAAAGCCGGGCGGTTTCACCCTCGTTGAATTGCTGGTGGTGGTGGCCATCATCGGGATGCTGGCTGGCATGCTCCTGCCGGCGCTGGGTTCCGCCAAGGAGAAGGCTAGGCGCGTCAGTTGCATCTCCAATTTGCGCCAGGTCTATTTGGGGATCGCGCTGTATGCGGACGATCACGAGGATTTCCTGCCGCCCAAATACGAGGTCAAAAAGCTCACGCTCAAGCCAGAAGATTACGCCAAAGGCAAACGGCTGCAAACCATGGAGGACGGCATTCATACGGTCCTGGCCGCGTATGTCGGGGCGGGGCCTGGGATTTCCAGCCGGATATTCCTTTGTCCCTCCGATCGTGGCGACCACGCCAGTGAGTTGCCGGTGTTTGACCGCCGCGGGACCAGCTATCAGGCGGAAGGTGTGGACCTTGGACGCAAGCCGCAAGACCTTTACAAAAACCGGCTGTCGGGCTTGTCCACCATGGATATTGCCTTTGACTTGTTCAAACCGTGGGACTCCGATGATCCCAGGAAAGTGCAGGAAAAAATCAGCAAGGGCGAACTGGGCCCCATCAAATGGCACCGGCAGGTTTTCAACAAGGTCATGAGCGATGGGCATGTGGTCACCATCGCCACCAAGGAACAGGACAAAGCGTCCAAAGGGGAAAGCCTGGATGATTGAAGTTGCCGTTGGGCCAAAGCACGCCTTTATGAATTCCACTCCTGGCATCGCGCCCAAACCGAAGCATTGGCTGCTGCAGACCTTGCGCCGCTGGCACACTTGGATCGGCTTGGCGGCTGCCCTGTTTTTCGTCGTTATCGCCCTGACCGGCATCGTTCTGAATTATAAAAAGCCCATCTTCCAGGCCGTGGGTTTGGAGCCGCGGCTGTTGGCGGAGGGAAAAAAGAACCCGGCCGCGGACGGCAAGCCGGCTAAAGAGGCAAGCTCGGCGATTGATCCGTCCGAATTGGCGGTTTCCTATGAGGCAGCGCTGGCTATTGCCAGGCGGGAGCTGGGGAGTGGCGGAATCGAACGCTTGGAGCTCAAGCGCGAGCAAGGGGAATGGCTTTATAAGCTCAAGCAGCCCGGAGGCGCGGAAATCTGGATTTCAGCGGCGACCGGCGCGCATTTTCGCAAAGGCGCCTATGAAAAAGTGAAACGCGCGGCCAATGGCGCGCCGGTGAAATCCTTCGATTGGGGCAAATTGCTGCTGGATTTGCACACCGGAAAAATCGGCGGAGCGGCAGGCGTGGCGCTCATGACCGGGATGGCCGCGCTGCTGATTTTTCTAACCGTCTCAGGTGTCTATATGTGGCTGAAACCAGTGCTGATTCGCCGGAACAACGCTGCCGGGCGCGCGGCGACCAAGGCCCACTTGCCAGCGGCGAAAAGCGCGCCGCCCCTCGGGATCGGGGGCGCCAGTGTTTCGGGCGGCGGATAGTCCATCCCGGCAACTTTATCGTCACCATTAACTCGCCTAAATTATTCACACGAATGGACAAGAATATCATATTCTATTAGTTTTTCGCTCCATGACGGCACCGCTACATGGCAAATTTGGCTTGGTCGCTTTGGGTATCGGCGTGGTTTTGACGCCGCTGGTGAGTTCTTTGCTGGCCCAGTCTTCACCGGCGACCAACCAGGTCGAGCAACTGCCCACCACCATCGTCACCGCCACCGCCATCCCGGACGAGCCGCTGGCCTTGCCTTATTCGGTCAGCGCTGTGACCTCGCAGGAGCTCGAGCAAAGACTGCTCCGCACCACCGTCGAGGCGCTGCGCTATCAGCCGGCGGTGATGCTGCAAAAAACCTCTTACGGCATGGGCTCGCCCTACCTGCGCGGCTTCACCGGGTTCCGAACCCTGATGCTGATTGACGGCATCCGCCTGAACAACTCGACGTTCCGGGACGGCCCGAATCAGTATTGGAACACCATTGATTCGATGTCCCTGGACCGCCTGGAGATGGTGCGAGGCCCTAGTTCCGTCCTTTATGGCAGCGACGCCATTGGCGGCACCGTCAACGCGCTGACCCTTGGGCGCAAGGATTACCAAACCGGCTTCGATTGGGATGGCCGCGCTTTGTATCGTTTCTCCTCCGCTGAGGACTCCCATGTGGTCCGCGGAGAACTGAGCGCCAGCCAGGGCGACAAGCTGGGGGTGCATGTCGGCGGCTCGTGGAAGGAATTCGGCGACCTTCTTGGCGGCTCCGAGATGGGCCGTCAGCCGCAAACCGGCTATCGCGAGCGGGACTACGATCTGAAAGCGGACTATTTCTTCAAGCCGAATTTGAAGCTGACCTACGCGCATCAAACAGTGAACATGGACGACGCTTGGCGCACGCACAGCACTATTTACGGCGTAGTCTGGTCCGGCTCCACCAGGGGCACCGACCTGACGCGGATTTTCGATCAGAACCGCGACCTGGATTATTTGCAGTTTCACGCCACCGAATTGGAGGGCGCGGTGCAGGAGCTGCATTTCAGCCTTTCGCATCACCTCCAAACCGAGGTGGAAGATCGAATCCGCGCCAACCTGAACCGGGAAGTGCAGGGGAACGATGTCCGCACCTTGGGCGCCAGCCTGCAACTGCACAGCCCCTCTCCGGTGGGACGCCTGGTTTACGGGGTGGAATATTACCACGACTGGGTGACTTCGCATTTCCGCCGTTACAACGCGGCGGGGGCCATGATTTTGGAGCGCGCCCAAGGGCCAGTGGCCGACGATGCCACCTACGACCTGCTCGGCGTCTATGTTGAGGACCATCTGCCCATCCTCGGCGAGAAGCTCGAACTCACCCTGGGCGGCCGCTACACTTACGCCGGCCTGGAAGCGGGTAAGGTGGTGGATCCCCTCACCGGCGGGGTCTTCTCCATGAGCGACGCCTGGAACAACCTGGTGGGCAACGCCCGCCTGCTTTACCGCGTGGACCAGGACGAACACTGGTCCCTGTTTGGCGGGGTCTCGCAAGGATTCCGCGCCCCCAACCTGTCGGACCTCACCCGCTTCGACATCGCCCGCACCAAGGAACAGGAAGTCCCCGCCTACGGCCTCAAGCCGGAGCGTTTCCTCTCCTTCGAGGGCGGAGTCAAAACGAAATACCGGCGGTTTGCGGCCGAGGCGGCGTTTTTTCACACGATGATTGACGATATGATCGTTCGGCTGCCGACCGGAGTGTTCACCCTGGCCGGCGACCAGATCGTCAACAAGGCCAACTCGGGCAAAGGCTACGTGCAGGGTGTGGAACTGGGCGGCTCGGTGCAGCCGGTTGACCAGTGGACCCTCTGGGGCAACTTCACCTGGATGGAGGGCTACCTGGACACCCCGACCGTGGCCGGCGGCGCCATGATGACCGAACCGCTCACCCGGATGATGCCGGTTACCCTCAATCTCGGCCTGCGCTGGGAGCATCCCAACAAAAAATTCTGGGCCGAGTGTGTCTCCACCTTCGCCGCCACGCAGGACCGCCTGTCCTCTGGCGACTTGCGCGACACCGAGCGCATCCCGGCGGGCGGCACGCCGGGCTATGATGTTTATTCGTTGCGCGCCGGCTGGCGCCCCTGTAAAAACGCCACACTGACGGCAGCCCTGGAAAACCTGGCGGACACCGATTACCGCATCCACGGCTCGGGAGTCAATGAGCCGGGCCGCGGCGTCGTGGTCTCGCTGGATATACGATTTTAAGGTGATTCATATCCCCGCGTTTCACCGGAGCGGTGAAGGCAAGTCCAGCACAGTCTTCAGCGGGACGCCGAAGACGGCCTGCGAGGACGCAGGCGCTCCCCGAAAATCATCGGCGCCCCATTTTGTTTCAGGGGAGCGCGCGTGTCTCGCGTGCTCGGTCCGGCGTCCCGCCGGATCGCCACTGCTGCTCCTGCCTTTACCACGCTCGACGGCATTGATCCCGCTTATGGTCGAAATTATTACGCCGGTTTTGCCTTTAACTTCTAAATCTGATTGAATGTTGGCTGAAACGGGGCTGAACAAGTGAGCGCATGCAAAACGATAACCGCTGAAGAGAGCGCCCATGACCGTCCACTGGGTCGAACGGATGCTGTCGCTTCGGCGGCGGCTTCACGCTTTGCCGCGCTCACGGGCCGCGCCGGGATTGACCTGGACCGGGTGATGGCTTGGACGGCGTCCGTGAGCGTGATGGTTTTGGCGATTGGGCTGGCGGGCGGTTGGTGGCCGCGATCGGCGGCGCCACTGGCCGCCTCACCCATGGAGGAACCAGTGCCGGTGGTTGTGGATGCGCCGCCACCGCCTCAGCCCCCGGTACCCCCTCCGGAAGCATCGGCGGTAACGGAAACCAGCCCGGCGGACAAGGTGGCGGCACCCGCCGAGGAGTTGTTCGTTGCGGCGGTGGAAACCCCGGCGGCGGCCTTTGCCGTGCCGGTGGTGGGAGCGGCGATGGTGGCGCCGGTGAAATTGGCTTCACCGGCGCCGGTGCGGCCTATGACGGTGATGCGCCCGCCCTCCACCAACACGCTCGCGTCGCCGCCCGCCCCGCCGCCGGTTGAACCTTTTGCCGGCCAGGGCCAGCCGGATTTTCCGCTGCCGGATTATCCGCGCCAGGCGCGGAGGCGCGGCTGGCAGGGCGAAGTGCGGCTGCTGATTACGGTGGGCGCCAACGGACTGCCCACCGAGGTGATGGTGGAGCATTCCTCCGGTCATGCGGCCCTTGACCAACACGCGGTGGAGCACGTCAAGCGCCGCTGGGTCTGGCCGGTGGGGCGCGAGCGCCGGTTTCTGGCGCCGATCATTTTTCAATTACAATGAACCCGACGCTTTTTCATCCCCTGCTGGGCAACGCGGTCATGGACCTGTTTCTCAAGGGCGGGCCGGTGATGTATCCCATCGCCGCCGTCAGCCTGTTTGCCGCCGCCATTGTGGGCGAGCGCTTTGTCTGGTGGCTGCGCCTGCGCCTCCGGCGCGATCCGACCGGCTTGGAGCAGGTGTTGGAAGCCCTCGAACAGGGAGACGCCGACAAAGCGCGCGCCCAGGCCGCCAACTCCACCGATCCCCGCGTGCGGGTCATTTGGCACGGCTTGAACCACCATCACGCCTCACTGCAAGGGGCGATGCAGTTGGCCGCCGGCGCGGAATTGCGCGAGGCCGGCCGGTTTCTGACGGCGATGGACACCATCATCACGCTGGCGCCGCTGCTTGGCCTGCTGGGCACCGTCACCGGCATTATGCAATCCTTCACCAGCATCGGCGCGACCGAGCTGGCGGTGGAAAAAGTCTCGGGCGGCATCGGCGAGGCGCTGATCGCGACCGCCTTCGGACTGGGCATCGCGATCCTGGTGTTGATCCCCTACAACTACTTCAACAGCCGCGTCGCCGCGCTCCAGCACGAGATCGAGGTCGCCGCCACCAACGTCGAAATCATGCTGGCCACGGATCGTTCCAAAGGCGCGCCAACGCCCTTGCGGGTCAATTCGGCATGAGCGAGCGCCGATGAAAGTCCTGTCACCATTGCCCCGCAAGAAGGCGCGCCTGGAGATCATCCCGCTGATTGACATCATGTTTTTTCTGCTGGCGGCGTTCATGATCGTCAGCCTGACCATGACCCATCAGCACTCGCTCAAAGTCAACCTTCCCACCGCCACCCAGGCGCAGCGCGATTTCAAACCGGACATCCTGGGCATCACGGTGAACAAGGACGGCGGCCTGCATCTGGAGCAGCGCGCCATCACCCTGCCAGAGCTTTACCAAGTGCTGACCAACCGGTTGGCGGCCAACCCCAACCTGCCGGTCTATATCAGCGGCGACAGCGAAGCGCGGCACGGCCAGATGGTGCTCGTACTTGATTTTGTGCGCCGCGCCGGAGCGCAAAAGGTCGCCTTTACCGTGCAGGCGGCGCCACCGGAGAAACGGCCATGAATGGATGGTTGCCCCGCTTCCTTATTGGCTTGGCGCTGGCGCTCTGCGCTCTTTGTGTCTGGCAGTGGGCGCGGGAAGCGCGCCTGCGGCGCGACGTGGAGCGGCTGCGGCAGGTCGGGCGGGCGGAAGCTCGCCGGGCTGCGGGCATTGAAGCGGAACGCCAGCGCGCCTGGGCCGAGCTGCAAAAGCAGGAGGCGGCGCGGCAGGCGTACCAAGCGGCCGCCGGTTCCAACCAGGTTTTGCTGGCCGAGGTCCGGACCCAGTTGCGCCAGTTGCAAAACGAGCGCGATAACCTGGCGCGCCAGAGGGAAAACCTGCGGCTGGCGTTGGACCAGGCCAACCAGCGGCTCGAACGGCAGAACGAAGGGATCCGGACGCAGAACCAGACCATCAACACCCAAAACGAAATCCTCAAGCAATTAACGGCCGACCGCGACCGCTATGTTGAACTCCTCAACCGGCGCACGAAAGAATTCAACGACCTGGCGGATCGCTACCATAAGCTGTTAAAACAAGTCGAAACCGGCGCGGTTCATAAACCTGATCCTAACGGAGCCGTTCCGGCACCCCAATAAGTTTTCCCCGAACTTTTTGGGGGATTTCCAAGTGTCCCATTGGTGAGGGATGGACTCGTTTTGCAGGCCGCGAGGTTCACCGTCCGCAGGGGCGGACGAGACAAGCCCGGCGCTGGGTTGCCGGGCCCGTCTGATCAAAGGGGGCGGACGCCTGAATGGGCGTCTTGCCGCGGGTCATCTTTTTATTGGATGCCGGGCGTCCCCGGGTTAGAATGGCGCCTCATTGACGCATGAGTGACGGGGTGATGATCGAGGTGGATAAGCTGACTAAACGCTACGCTGGCCAAGTAGCGCTGGATCATCTTGCCTTCACCGTCAACCAAGGGGAGGTGGTTGGCCTGCTGGGGCCTAACGGCGCGGGCAAAACCACCACTATGCGCATTCTCTCCTGCTATTTGCCCGCCAATTCCGGCACCGCCCGCGTGGCTGGGCTGGATGTTTTCACGCAGGCGGACGAAGTGCGCCGGCGCATCGGTTACATGCCGGAAAACAATCCGTTGCATCGGGAGATGCGGGTCCGGGATTACTTGAAATTTCGGGCGCGCCTCAAAGGCTTGGGGCGCGGCGAATCCCGGGAGAGGGTGGATTTGGTGCTGACGCAATGCGGTTTGGCGGAGGTGGGCGGGCGGGTCATTGGCCACCTCTCCAAGGGTTACCAGCAGCGGGTCGGTTTGGCGGACGCCCTGGTGCATGACCCGGACCTCCTGATATTGGACGAACCGACCATCGGCCTGGATCCGAACCAGATTCGGGCGGTGCGGCAGTTGATCAAGGATCTGGCCCGCCGGCATACCGTGCTGATTTCGAGCCACATTCTTTCCGAGGTGGAAATGACTTGCGGCCGGGTGCTGATTTTGGGCGGCGGCCGGATTTTGGCGGCCGACACGCCCGAGAACCTGCGGCGCAATTTGCGGCAAGGATCGCAAGTGGTGGCTGAGATTGCCGCACCGGCGCCGGCGCTGAAGGAATGCTGGGAGCAAATGCCGGAAGTCGAGGACTATGACATATCGCCGGCCGGCGGCGATTATTGCCGGTGTCTGCTAACCACCCGCGCCGGGTCGGACTTGCGCCCGGCCATCTTTGAAAGGGTATGCCAGCGCGGCTGGAAGCTGCGGGAACTAAGCCAGGGCCATTATTCCTTGGAAGACATCTTTGTGCGCCTGACCCGGGCGGAGAAGGAGGAGGAATTGTGACCGCTTTCCTGACGCTCACCCGGCGAGAGATGGGCAGCTACCTGGTGACCTGGACCGGTTATGTGGTCATCGCCGCCGTGCTGTTTGTGCTGGGGCTGGGCCTCTTGGGCCTGATCCAGGCGCTGAACCTGGAGCCGGCGAGTTTCTCGATCACGGAATTGTTCTACGACACCTTTGTGTTCTGGTTGGTGCTGGTGGTGGCCACACCGGTGATTACCATGCGCCTGTTTGCCCAGGAAAAACAGTCGGGAACTTTTGAGACGTTGATGACCGCCCCTGTCTCCGACCTGGTGGTGGTGCTGGCCAAGTTCTTCGCCGCCCTGCTGTTTTACTGCCTGATGTGGCTGCCGATGCTGGGGATGCTTTTCGCGCTCCGACGGCTGACCCAGGCGTCCGAATCCCTCGATCCCGGCGCCCTGGCAACCACCTGCCTGGGGGTTTTTCTGCTGGGCATGCTCTACATCGCTATGGGCTGCTGGGCTTCGTCACTAACGCGCAGCCAGGTTATCGCCGCCATGGGCGCCTTCGTGCTGGGGCTGTCGCTTTTCCTGGCCGGTTACCTGGCCTACGCGGTGCCGCCCCAAGTGGGCTGGCCGCACCTCGCGCTTAACCAGATGAATATTCACCAGCACATGAAGGATTTCGCGCGCGGCGTTCTGGACACCCGCGCCGTGGTCTTTCTGCTGGGTGGAACTTTCCTGTTTTTGTTTCTAACCTTGAAGTCGGTCGAAAGCCGCCGATGGAAGTGATGGCGCATGGCCTCTTGCCCTCCCCCAACCCCGCCCAGTTTCAGCCTCGCCCGCAAGTTCGGCGCCGGGGTGGAGTTGCTGATTGCCTGCCTGTCGGTCGTGGCCGTGGTGGGGATGTTGAATTACCTGGCAGCGCGCCACTATTGGCGGCACGACCTCTCCGCGGCCCGGCGGGCGACGCTCTCCGACCGCACCCTGCGGGTGCTGGGCATGATCACTAACGAGGTCAAAATCATTGTCTATTACGAGGCCCAGGAGCGGCTCTTCAAGGAAACCACCGACCTGTTGCGCGAATACACCGCGCGCAATCCCCATCTCAAACTGCAAGTGGTGGACCCCGTGCGCAATCCGGCGGAGGCCCATGTGGTGCGCAACCGGTATGACCTGGCGGCGCTGAACCAGAAAAACCTGGTGCTCTTTGACAGCCAGGGCAAAACCAGGGTGGTTTACCAGCAGGCCCTTTCCGACTACGACTTGGAGGCGGTGGAAGGAGCCGCGGAACGAGAGTTCCGCAGGCGAACCAAGGCCTTTCGCGGCGAGCAACAGTTTACCTCGGCGCTGATCAGTGTCATCAGCCCGCGCCAATACCGGGCCTATTTCCTGCAAGGGCATGGAGAGCACGATCCCCTGAGCGCGGACGAGGTGACTGGCTACTCGCGCTTTGCGCGACTGTTGACGGAAAACAACATGCAACCGGCCCAACTTTCCCTGCTGGGCAGCGAGGAGGTGCCGGCGGATTGCAGCCTCCTGATCATTGCCGGCCCGGTCACCCCTTTCTCCGCCGAGGAGCAGGCGAAACTGGAGCGTTACCTGAGCCAGGGCGGACGGCTGCTGGTGTTGTTCAGTTACCGCGCCTTCGGCCGGCGCCTGGGGCTGGAAGCGCTGCTGGCCGGGTGGGGGGTCGTCGTCGGTGAAAACGTGGTCTTGGACACTTTGCGTTCCACCCCCCATGCCCGCGGGCAGGACCTGATCCTGCCCATTACGGAAAAAAGCGCTCATGCCATCACCCGGCCGCTGGCCGGTCAATCGCTGCATTTGTTGCTGCCCCGTTCCGTTTCCGCCATTAAGTCCGGCGGCGCGAGCGCCGAGGTTATTCGCGTGGACGAACTGTTGCATACGACCGAAGGGGGCGTGCTGGTGCGGACGATCAAGGATGGTCTGCCGGAACTCAACCCGGCGCGGGATCCGCGCGGCGCCTTCTCGCTGATCGCGGCGGTGGAGCGCGGCGCGGTGCCGGGCGTGCGCGCGCAACGGGGCGCCACCCGCATCCTGGTGGCCGGCGACTCCTCCTTTCTGAGCAACCAGATGATTGAGTCCATGTCCAACCGCGATTTTGGCAGCCACGCCGTCAACTGGCTGCTGGATCAATCGTTTCTGGTGGGCGGCATCGGCCCGCGCGAGGTTACCGAATACCGGTTGAATCTGACCCGGGCTCAGATGTTGACCGCCGAGGCCCTGCTGCTGGGCGCGGCCCCGGGCGCGGTGCTTCTATTGGGCGCGCTGGTTTGGTGGCGGCGCAGAAAATAATCCCAAAACCCCCTCGCATGAGCTCAAAAAACACCTGGTTTTGGTTCGGCTTGGCGGTGGCGCTGTTTTTGTTCATCCTGCTGGTGGAACGGCGCTGGGGTGCCGCGCCCCCCCCGGTGGGGACGCCCCGGCAATTGCTGGCCGATTTCCAGCCGGATGCCGTCACCGCTTTGCAAGTGCGTCGGGGCAGTCAAATCGTTCATCTGCGGCGGGAGGGCGCGACGTGGAGGATGGTCCGGCCGCTTGACTATCCCGCCCAGCCGGTGGTCGTCGGCGAGTTGCTGAAGACAATGGCGCGGCTGGACCGGCTGAATCCCATTGAAACCACCAGGCTGGCCGACTTTGGCCTGTCGGAACCAGAAGCCATCGTGGTGGCGTTTCAGGGGGAGAAACGGGAGGAGTTGCAAATCGGCTCCTTGACCCCCACCGGCGACCAGGTCTATGTGCGGGTGGTGGGGGTCGAGGGCGTTTATGCGACCGACGCCAGCCTGTTGACGCGAATGATTCCGACCAGCACCGATGCCTGGCGCAGCGCCGCGCTGCTGACCTATTCCGGCAACGGCGAACTGGACCGTTTTGAAATCCGGGGCGGCGTCCGCGCCACCGGATGTACGATGCTTTACAATGCCACGAATAAAACGTGGCGAATGACCCGACCCCTCCCGGCGCGGGTGGACCGGACACGGTTTGGCCAACTGCTGTTGCGCTGTCTCCAGGAGCGGGTGGTGGGATTTGTGACCGATGATCCCCAAGCGGACCCGGAGCCTTACGGGCTGCTCCAGCCGGAGATCGAACTGGTGCTGGGAACGGGTGGCCAGGACGCCGTCACCGTGCAATTCGGCGGCAGCCCGAGCAACAATCCCGCGGTCGTTTACGCCCGCCGCCTTAGCCACACCAACATTGTTCTCGTGCGGCGCGATTTGGCCGATCTGCTGCGGCAGCCTTATACCGTCTGGCGCGACCGGCACCTTTTTTCATTTGCGCCTGACACCGTCCAGCAGATTGAGGTCGCCGGCCAGGCCGGCTTCGTGTTGCGCCGCCAAACCAATCAGCACTGGCGACTGGTGGAACCGGAGGAGCTGCCGGCGGACTCGGAATTGGTCCAGAATTTTATGGCGGACCTTTTAGCCTGGGAAGTGAGTGGCTTTGAAAAAGACGTGGTGACGGATTTCTCCAGCTACGGGTTGGCCAATCCGTGGCGGCGGTTGTCGCTAAAGTTGCAATCAAGCGCCGGCGCCGCCGAGGGCACCAATCAATTCGCCAGCCAGGTGGATTTGGGCACCAACGCCACCGGCTTTTTTGCGCGGCGCCTCGACGAGACCTCCGTTTACGCCGTCACCGAAGGCGACCTGCTGCGGATTCCGGAGCACGGCTGGCAATTGCGCGACCGGCGGATTTGGAGTTTTTCGATCACCAATGTGGCGGGGGTGACGGTGCGCCTGGGCCCGGCGGTCAACAAGTTCATCCGCACCGGCTCGAATGACTGGGCGTTTGCCGCCGAAGGCGCCGGTCTCATTAATGAATCGGCTGTGGAGCATGTTGTGACCCGGCTGGGTGAGCTCTCGGCCCTCTACTGGATTGACCGGGGCGAAACCGCGCGGGCGCGCCACGGTTTCAGCGCCGAGAGCCGGCGCGTGGAAATTGAAGTCCGCGACGGAGAACGGCTGAAAAACTACTTGCTGGAATTTGGCCCGGAACGGGGCGGCAAGGCGTCCTTGGCCAGCACGGTCGTGGACGGCCAGCCGTGGATTTTCGAGTTTCCGTGGCCGTTGTTTCAAATGCTGGTCAAGGAATTGCCGCTGCCGCCTCCGCCCCCGGTCGCGGCGCCCTAGAAGTTCGATGCCCGTGGCGGCGAAAAAACTGTGGAGCAGCCTTAGGCGGGTATTTCGCTGGTGCCGGATCGTTTTGCTGGTGGCGGTCTTGGGGCTGGCGGGATTCCTGTTCTATTGGAACCAGGCCGGCCTGCCGGATTTCCTCAAGCAGGCCATCCTAACCGAATTGCGCAACCGGGGCTTGGCTCTGTCTTTCCAAAAAATCCGTTTTCGCTGGGAACGCGGGATCGTCGCGGAAAAAGTGACCTTGAGCCGGGCGCAATTGGTTTCCGGCCCGGAGCTGGCCTTGGAAGAGTTGCAAATTGTCATCAGCCCGGAGCAGATGCTTCGGGGGCGGTTGCGCGTCAACGAGCTGGTGTTGGCCGGCGGCAAACTCCGCTGGAATTTTGCCGGAACCAACCGGCCCGCGGACACCTTGGAAGTCGGAAATCTGCAATCCACTTTGGTTTTCCATGCCCAGGACCTGTGGGAGTTGCGGTCGCTCACGGCGGATTTCCGCGGCGCGCGGCTGGCGGCCACGGCCTTCGTCACCAACATCGCCAAGGCCCGGCAGGTCTGGGAAACTTCGAAGCGGACCGCCACCCCAAAAACAGAGACCGACGATGCGGCACTCCGCCGCCTTGTCAATCTGCTGACCAATTGGCATTTTGCCGCGCCATCGGCGGCTTCGTTGGCCGTGAATATGGATGCGCTGAAATGGCAGGAGGCGTCGGCCGAACTTCAAATCCACTCCGCCGACGCGGCGACGCCTTACGGCGGATTCAAGGAAATGCGTTTGCGGGCGCAAATGCCGAGCGGTTTTCTGGGATCGAACGCCAGCCCTTGGAGTTTTGCGCTGAACTGCCAAAAAGCGGAGCTCCCGTGGGCGCAGGCGGAAAGCCTGGCTGCGCGTGGGGTGGTTGGCGAAATCGGCGACGGCTGGCCAAATATCCATCTGGCGGCCACCGCCGGGTGCCGGCGCGCCTCAACCCGCTGGGGCGGCGCGGAAGATTTGAAGCTGCGGATTTTAATGAATCCGCCGGTGAACCAAATGTCGGTCATCGCGGAGTGCCGCCGCGCCACCAATGAATGGGCGGTGGGCAATCATTTGAAGCTGGAAGTGCGCGGAATGCCGCAAGCCGCCAATTTTTCGCTGGCAGGAGCCTATCTCCAAACCCGCTGGGCGGCAGCCTCCAACTTTCAGGCGACGGGTCAATGGATGGCTTGCCCCACCAACCAGGAACTGATCCAGGTGGAGTCGCAACTGGACGCCCAGGCTGCGGCGGCCGAAAAAATAATGTCGTGCGCCGCCAGCCGGGCCTCGGTTCGAGTTTTGCTCGACGCAACGAACTTCGCGTGGCGTTATTTCGATTTGGATTCGGCCTGGCAGAGAGTGGAAACCGCGTGGGGCCAGGCGGGCGAAGCGCGATTACAGGCCCGCCTAAGCCCGGAACCGGCGTTGGCCAGGCCCCTGCAAGGCGCCAATAACCTGGTTTGGGATGTTCTCGCGCCCTACTCTGGCCGCTGGAGCCTCAGGCTGGGCGACGCGGCATCGCCAGAACTTCGGTTTGACCAGATGGAAGCGGCGGGCGTTTGGCGCTGGCCGTCCCTGCGCTTGGAGAAATTGGAGGCCAATTTATACGGGGGCACGTTGAGCTTGTCCGGTCACTTGGACGTCCATGCTCGCCTTGCTCAAGCCAAAGTCACCTCGTTTTTCGACGTTCATCGCTTAAGGCCGGTACTTTCCCCACCAGCCCGGCGCTGGCTCGACCAATTTGCCCTGGACCAGCCGCCACAAATCGAGGGGGAGATTACCGCGCGTCTGCCCGAGTGGCGGACGCCGGCCACGAACTGGCCGCCGTTGCTGGTGGAACACCTGGTGTTGGACGGCAGCCTGGCCGCGTGTCCGGGCGCTTATCGCGGGGTGCGGGTGAGCGAAGCGCGCACCCACCTGCATTACTCCAACCGCGTGTGGCGCTTGCCCGACCTGTATCTGCGCGGGCCAGCCGGGCAGGCCTGGCTCGCGCACGAAGCGGATGAAAAGGTGTCCTCGTTTCGGTGGAAAGGACGCGGGTTGGCGGACCCAAGCGCCGTGCGGCCATTGGTCGAGGCAGGAGCGGGAAAAGTTCTCGATCTCTTTGAGTTTTCCGCGCCGCCGCTGATCGAGGCCGAGATTGCCGGGAATTGGCGCCAGCCGCGGGAACTGCAGGTCCAAGGCCGGGTTCAGGCGACGAATTTCACCTTCCGCGGCGAGGCCATCGAGCGGCTGGAAACCGCCGTGGAATACCGCACCAACGTTGCTGTCTTTGCGCATCCTTCTGTGGCCGCCCGCGGCGGGACCGGAACGGCGGATTTGGTCGTGGCTGATTTCAACCGCCAGTTCGTCTTCCTCACCAATGGACAGGGGAGTCTGGACCCGCGCCTGGTGGCCGGCTGCATTGGGCCGCACACGCTGAAAATAATTGAGCCCTACCGCTTCGGCCAGCCGCCAAAAGCGCGTGTGGAAGGCGTGATACCCATGCGCGGGGAGGAGGGGGCGGATCTCCGCTTTGATTTGCAAGGCGGCCCCTTCCATTGGTGGCGCTTCAACATGCAATCCGTCACCGGTCAGGTTCATTGGATCGGTCCGGCCGTGCGCTTGACCAACATCTCCGCCGAATTTTACGGCGGTCGCTTGCAAGGGGCTGCCTTTTTCGATTTCAGCCAGCAAACCGACAAAGGCACGCTTTTCAATTTTCAGGCGGAGACGAGCGGGGCGAGGTTCCAAGACCTGATGCGCGATATCAGTGATCACACCAACACGGTTGAGGGACTGCTGTCGGGGCAGTTGGTGGTCACCCGCGCCAACACCGACGATTGGAAAAGCTGGGAAGGGTATGGCTTTGTCAACCTGCGCGACGGCCTCATCTGGAACATCCCGGTGTTCGGTTTGTTTTCGCCGGTGCTGAACGCGCTTTCTCCCGGCCTGGGCAATTCCCGGGCCCGCCACGGCGCCGCCACTTACACCATTACCAACAGCGTCATTCGCTCGGACGACCTGGAAATCCAGGCCGGCGCCTACAGCCTCAAATATGATGGCACGGTGGATTTTGACACCCGGGTCAATGCCCGTGTCGAGGCGGAGGTCTTGCGCCAGACTTACCTGGTGGGGCCGGTGTTCAACCTGCTCTTCAAGCCGTTGACCAAGCTTTTCGAATACAAAGTGACCGGCACGCTCGCCGAGCCCAAAAGCAAGCCGGTCTATGTGCCTGGGTTCATGATGAAAATCCTGCGTCCGGTTCACAGCCTTAAGGGGGCCTTTGAGCGCGAGCCCAAACCGGAAGAAAAGGAGAAACCGGCCCCCAAGCCGCCAAACGCCCCTGCCGACGCCGGCGAACAACCTGCCCCGTGAAGTCTGCCCCCCCGGCTCCGTCTGTCGAGCGCCACTCCGTCCATCCGTCCGACGCAGACGGCCGCACCCAGCCCCCGATGGCGCGGAACGTGAACCGCGCCTGTTGCGCAATTCATCCACGGCGCCGGACGTAGCCCTCCACGCGCGGGCCTGCGCCGCAACTCGGCCAACAACGCCAGCGCTGCCATCTGCTGCCTCACCGGCAATTTTTCTTTGATTTGCTTCTGCGCGAGAAACCTTGGCAGTCTCCTGGCAAAAAGGAGTTTGTTATTAGTTGGGGGAGCTTTCCGCCATGTTGAAGGTGCTCGAAAGCCCCTTCAGCGCTTTTTACCAAGATCGCTATGTTCCAATCAATTTCCAGCAGGCCGGCCTATTTCTCGATTAAAAACAAAAACTCCGTATTCGGCGTCTCGGCATCTCTGACCCACTCGTTTGTCCACCGCATGCCGGACATCACGTTTCTTCGGTAGTCTATCTCAAGCGTCTTAACAAGCCGGCCGGCCGCGTTCATTACGTCGTTCAATTCCTCAGCCGTGGCTCTTCCGCCAGAGCTATAAGACAGCAATACGTAAGGGCATGGCGTCAACTGCAACAGTCGCGCGATCGCTTCCAAGGCAATGAAACGGCCCGCGGGGTTCCGGCGGAATTCCTCAAAAACTGAACCCGCCACTGTATCGGAAGTATCTGTGCGTCGGGCGGCTTTTCCGAAAACCTGCGGCCTGTCATTCAGGCATACGGTAGTCCAAAGATGGTAATAAGCCGCGTAACGCACCCGCGACGGAGGCATTTTCTCGTTATTGGAGCCGTAAGGCGGGTCAAAGTAGGCGAGATCCGCTTCAACACATTGCAGTATATCGAAGATATCCGCTTTATGCACGCAGTGCTCAGCGTTTTTTGGAATTAGGCGCGGCACCTTTAATTCCATGTGCTTATACGAGCGAGGGGACCATTCATTGAGGTATGAAGCGAAATGCCCCAAAGTGCTGTCGACCTCGTCAAGAGCAAGGACCAAGCTTGTCAAAAGGACGCATCTCTCGATTTCAGAGAGAGACATGCGGTCTATCTCCTCCCGTATCGCATCGAGACGCCTGGTGTTGTGTTTCTGCCATGGCTTCTTCAGCTTGTCTTCCCCGGAAGAACACCCCTCATTCACATCACCGCCATAATTCTCCGTGAACCAACCATCTTTTCCGGGAAGGGCGTTCAAGTGTTCGATCATGCTCCGGTAGTGCGCCTCTGGATGCGTATTGAGTAGGTAGCAGGTGGCGAAGACCCTTGACCACTCAGAGATGTCATTTGCTATTACTCGGTGCCCTGTCTGGGCTAACGCCTGAGAGACCCTGGTCGTTCCGGCAAAGCCGTCAAAGACGCTCTCTGGCTTGGCCTTGTTGAGCATCTCAAAAATATACGGCAGCAGCTTCAGCTTGGAACCAGCATACTTGATTCCTTGCGTGGTTGGCGAATCAACCACAATATCACTAAACAGGTTTAAGGGCTGCGCAATCATTGGAGATTTGAGAGCCGTTTCTGCTCCTCAATGTCTTCCTTGAGCTTTACGAGCGCTGCCTCATGGCCTTTGCTGGTTGCGACGAGCGCGTGAGAAAACAGCTTTACTAGAACGGGGTTGTGCGAATAATCGATCCACCCATTCGTCACGCTATCGAAATAGGGAAGCGCGTTCTTCGTGTTCGTCCATAAGCCCCGTTGCAGTGCATTCGCAGTCGCACTTCCGTAACGGACCTCACAAACGTAGCCTCCTCGAGCATCGTAAAACCGAAAGACAGGATGTTTGCGCCTTTTACCCTCGTCCTCGCACACGACTCGCACTACCTGGCGTCTTGCGGTTTCGTAGTTGAAAACCAAGATGTTGCAGCGTTTCTTCTTCTCGTCGTAAATCAGCGGCAGCACGTTGATGGTGCTGAACTCCGCAAAAGCAGGATCGTCCCAAAGGGCAGCGATACTGTTCTGGTCCTCGATCACTTTGCCCATCTTTTCGAGCTTTGGGAACATCAGCGAATTCTTGTCGGTTGACAGTTGCAGGGGACCATCTCCATACGCCTTTAGGCTGACGGGGAACTCCACTTTCGTGATCTCATTAATGATCTTGATGTCCTCTTCGTGTTTCTTCGCCCGGTAAAGATCCTTCCCGACATGCACAGACTTGAAGTCGTACATGTACTGATTGATGAACTCCACCATGCCGATTTCAGCCAGGTCGCCATGGGTCTTGTTGCCGATCAAACGCATCGTGAAAATGTTGCTAAGGCTGCGCGTGATCAACTCGGGATTCTTCCTGATAAGCAATTTAAGCCGGGAGGTGAAGTCCCGGTATGGAGTTGCGCGTGTTAATTGCCGCTGCATCGCCGTCAATTGTATCGTTGCCTCTCGTTTGCGACAAGCAGGAACTGTTCCTCTCTGGCCTCTCGGTGGCGACAATCGTCCCTGTTAGAGGGGCGTTCCCATTTGTCCTTGACGGTCGCCGTTTCGCGCTCTGCTTCACGGCCCGCCCCTGGTGGGCGATTGCCAATTCTGCCAGCGAATTGGCAGAACGGCGTGGCCCCCCCTCGATCCGTCAGATTTGTTTGTTAAACCATGGTTGGTGCGGATTGGCTTGTCCTACGGACCAATACCTATCGGAACGCACCCCGGTAAATTCGACTGCGCTCCGTGAATGGATGGCGCCGCGCGATTTTTCTTTGTCTGTGGCGGGTTTTGGCCGATACTGGCGCCATGCTGATAGCGGTCTGGTTGGTGCTGGCTGTTTGCGCCGTGGCCAGTTTCTTCTTCGCCTTGGCGGAGACCGCTCTATTCAGCTTGGGCAAGTGGCAAACCCAGCGGCTCCTGGAAAAAAATTCCGCTGCCGGACGCGTGGTGGCGGAGTTGTTGGCCCAGCCCCAGGAATTGCTGGCCACGCTGGCGCTGGGCAACACCTTCGCCAACGCGGTGATCGTGGCCGTCGTTGCCTGGTCCGTTTTGGAGCGGGAATGGGGATGGGCCGCGGCGATCCTGGGAGCGTTGCTGCTGCTGTTACTGCTGGGCGCCGAAGTCATCCCGAAGACGCTGGCGGTGCGCGATCCCGAGCGGTGGGCGCTGCGCGTCGCCGCGGCCATGCGTTTATTTTTGCGCATTACCCGCCCGTTGCGGCGTTTGGCGCAGTGGCTAAGCGGCGCTTTGCTGGCGGCGGCGGCGCGGCGCTCTATCAAGCCCACCACCGGCCTAAGCGACGCCGAATACCAGGAATTACTGGATTTAGCCTGCCAACAAGGCGCGCTGGGGGCTTCGGAGAAGGAAATTATTTTGCAAATCATCGCTTTGGACCGCCGAACGGTGCGGGAAGTCATGAAGCCGCGGGCGCGAATGGTGGCGATTTCCGATGAATGTTCCGTGGCGGAAATGATGGCATTGGCGCGCCGGCATAAAAGTCGGCGGATTCCCATATACGACGAAACACCGGATACCATCGTCGGCGTATTGAACACGCAGGCCTTGTTGCTGAAACCGGACGCCGATCTTTCGGAAGTGATTGAATTTCCCGCGTTTGTGCCGGCCAGCATGAACCTGCTGCAATTGCTGCGCAGCTTGCAACGGCAGCAGCGGGTGATGGCCATCGTGCTGGACGAGTTTGGCGGCACCGCGGGAGTTGTCACCGTCGAGGACATTCTGGAGGAGGTGGTTGGCGAAATCCGCGAGGAAGGCGAAGCCGAAGGGTTCGTGATGGAGAAAGTTTCCGCTGGCCGGTGGCGGGTCAGCGGGGCCATGCGCCTGGACGATTTCCGGCGCGAGTGCCCTGAGCTTCCGGACCTGTCGGAGGTGGAAACGGTCGGCGGGTTGGTGATGTCGCTCCTGGAAGTAGTCCCGCGCCCTGGTGACAAGGTGCAATTCCAAGGGCTGAGTTTCAAGGTCATCCAGGCGGACGAGCGTCGGGTGCGGGAAGTGCTGATTGAAAAAATAACGCCAGCCAAAGTCCGGGAGGCGTCCGCATGAGCGCCGGGACGTTCCTTCTCTTGCTGGGCTTTCTGTTGGCCGCTTCTTTCCTTTTTTCAGGAATGGAAACCGGCGTGCTATGCCTTAACCGGCTGCGCATCCGTCAATTACGGAGGGATGGCAACCGGCGGGCGGAAATCCTGCATGGCTGGCTGGAACAGCCGGAACGATTTCTATGGGGCATCCTGGTGGGGAATACGACCGCCAATTTCAGCATCGTGGTGCTGCTGGTGTATTTCTTGAACGACAGGCTGACAGGGCATCCCTGGCTGATTAGCCTCGCTTTTTTCACGGTGGTGTTTTTATTGCTGTATGGTTTTTGCGACTTGCTGCCCAAAACCATTTTTCGCCTTTTTCCCACGCGCCTTTGTCTGGCCATGGCCGAGCCGTTCCGGTTGGTAAACGCGCTGCTGGAGCCGGTGGTGGCGGTGATGAATTGGGCGGCCCGCCATCTGCTGCGGTCCGCCTCCCGGCGGGCTTTTACGGGCCGGCTGTTTGGGACGCGGGATGAATTGCGCCAGTTCATGCAGCATACCTCGCTCACGCTGACCAGTGAGGAACGGCAGATGGTCAACCGGGTGCTGGATTTGCAAAACCTCGGTTTGCGCCAGATTGCCGTGCCCTTGGAGCAATCGGTGACGGTGGAGGCGGGCACCCCCTTGGGCGAGGTCTTGGAAATTTGCCGCCAAAAGTCGGTGACCCGGCTGCCGGTTTGGCGGGCGGAGGGCAACACCCGGAGGGTGATCGGCATTCTTAGCTTGAGATCGGTCTTGTACCGGGACAACCTTGATCTTTCCGCGCGGGCGGAAACCCAGGCGCGCTCCCCTTTGTGCCTGGACCAGGACCTTCGGCTCGAGGCGGCCCTGAGCCGGTTCCAGCGCAGCGGCGAGCGATTGGCCATTGTGACCGACGCCGAGGGCCGCGAGTGGGGGCTGGTGAGCCTTCAGGACATTCTGAGCACTATTTTCGGCGAGGTGCATTTTTAAGTCATGGACGCAAATGTTGCATTTGATTATGGCTGGCGGATATTGGCGGTCTTGGTGCTGGTGTTTCTGAACGGCTTCTTCGTGGCCGCCGAATTTGCGCTGGTCAAAGTGCGTGACACCCAATTGGACGCCCTGATCGCCCGGGGCCATCGTCGGGCGCGGGTAACCCGCCGGGTCGTCAGGAACTTGGATTCCTCCCTGAGCGCCTGCCAGTTGGGCATCACCTTGGCCAGCCTGGGCTTGGGATGGGTGGGCGAACCGGTCTTCGCCAAACTGCTGTCGCCGCTGCTTGATTGGATGGAAGTGGGGCCGCATTGGCGGCACTGGATCGCGTTCATGGTGGGCTTCACCCTCATCACTTTTCTGCACATTACCGCCGGCGAGCAATCGCCCAAATGGTTGGCCATTCAAAAACCGTTGCCCACCGCCTTGTGGGTCGCCGCGCCGCTCGAGTGGTTCCACCGCGCCTCGTGGCCTTTCATCTGGCTGTTGAATTACGTCTCCCAATGGCTGCTGCGCCAGGTGGGTGTCGCCACTGTTAGCGAGGCGGAGCACACCCATTCGGAGGAGGAGCTGCGCCTGTTGATTTCCTCCTCCCAAAAGCAGGAGGGGGTTTCCAAGCTGGGCCGGGAAATTGTGCGCAACGCTTTCGATCTGAAACGGCGCATTGCGCGCGACGTGATGCGCCCCCGCCAGGAGATCACGGTGATCAGCACCGACATGGACATTCACCAGTGTCTGGAACTGGCCGAGAAGACGCGCTATTCACGGTTTCCCCTCTGCGAAGGGGGGGAGTTGGACCGGGCCTTGGGCGTGGTGCATATCAAGGACCTTTACGCCGCCCGCAAGCAGGCCAAATCAGCCCGCGATTTAACGTCGGTCGCCCGTAAAATCATCTATGTGCCGCCCAGCGCCCGGCTGGAACGATTGCTGCAATTGTTGCTGGAGCGCAAACTGCACGTTTCCCTGGTGGTGGATGAATACGGCGGCACCATGGGGATGGTGACTCTGGAAAACATCATCGAGGAGCTGGTGGGACAGATACAGGACGAGTTCGACCAGGAGAAACCGCTGCTCGTCAAGAAGGAGGAAAACGTCTGGGAGGCCGACGGCTTGTTGCCGCTGCATGAACTGGAGGAACTGCTTGGCGCCACCCTGCCGGAGGAGGGGATTGCCACCGTGAGCGGCTGGATCACCCATCGGCTGGGAGGATTTCCGAAGGAAGGGGACACTGTGACCGCCGGGGCTTTCCAGTTAAAGGTTTTGGCAACCGATGGGCACCGGGTGGATCGTTTGCTGATCTGGCGGCCACCTGCTGATGGGGGCGGGAGCGGGAGCCAGACCGCTTTTCTTCCCCAATCCGGCGCTTGATTCGGGCGCGCGTTTTGTTATAGTCCCAGTCCCGGTTCGGGGGTCGTTCACCGGGCAAACTAAGAAACAAAATGAATTGGCTGACAGAAATTCCAACGCTGATGCCCATTGCGCACACGGCTTTGGTGCTGATGCTGGTGGCCACGACCGGGCTGGCGCTGGGCAGCATCAAGGTGAAAGGCATCAGCCTGGGCATTGCCGGGGTGTTGTTCGCGGGCATCCTTTTCGGGCATCTCGAATTGGCGCCGGCTGGTGATATGCTGCACACCTTGGATTTTGTGCGGGACTTCGGGCTTATTCTGTTCGTCTATACCATCGGCATGCAGGTGGGCCCCGGCTTTTTGAACGCCTTGCGCAAACAGGGGCTGCCGCTAAACCTGCTGGCGGCGGCGGTGGTGATCATGGGCGCCGCCGTAACCCTCGGGCTGAGCCGGCTGCTCGACCTCGACATGACCGCCGCCGTAGGCCTGTTCGCGGGCGCCACCACCAACACCCCCGCCTTGGGCGCCGCCCAGCAGGCGCTGAAAAGCTTCACTGACCTGAGCCCGGAACGGTTGCAATTGCCGGCGGTGGGCTACGCGGTCGCTTACCCTTTTGGCATCATCGGCATCATTCTGACCATGCTGTTGATTCGGCGGGTATTCCGCGTGGACACCGCCGCTGAACTGGCGGCCTTCCAGCGCGAGCAACGAGCCGGCCATGAAAGTCTGCACAGGATTAACCTGCTCGTGGACAATAAAAACCTGGAAGGTTTGAAAATTCCCCAGTTGCCGGGCATGGAGCAACTCGGCGTGGTGGTGTCGCGCATTCGGCATGCCGGCCAGATGGAGGTGCTCATGGCCGGTCCCGACACGACGGTCCATTGCGGGGACGTTATCCTGGCGGTAGGCACGGCGGAGGCCTTGGACAAATTTCGCCTGATTGTCGGACGGGAAAGCCCGGTGGACTTGACCAAGATACCTGGACGCCTCAGCATGCGGCGGCTGGTGGTAACTAACAAGGAAATCCTGGGCAAATCGCTGCGCGAACTCGACCTGGCCGGCACCCACGGCATCACGGTCACCCGGTTGACGCGCGCGGACATCGAAATGAGCGCCGTTCCCAATCTGGAACTGCAATTCGGCGACATGCTGCAGGTGGTGGGGGATGAAGATTCCCTGCGGAAAGCGGCCCAAACCATTGGCAATTCCGTTCAGGAACTGAATCACACCAACCTGGTTCCCGTATTCGTGGGGATTGCCTTGGGGATTCTGGTGGGCTGTTACCCCATCCATTTTTCCGGCATTCCAGCGCCGGTGCGGCTGGGGCTGGCCGGCGGACCGTTGTTGGTGGCTATCCTGCTGAGCCGCATTGGGCGCGTGGGGCCGCTGGTGTGGCACATGCCGGTCAATGCGAACATCCTCCTGCGCGAACTGGGCATCGTCCTTTTCCTTGCCTGCGTCGGGGTGAAAGCCGGGGGGAAGTTCTTCCATGTGCTTTTGAACGGCGACGGCCTGTTATGGATGGGCTATGGGGCGATCATCACCCTGCTGCCGTTGCTGTTGGCGGGCTTCATCGGCCGGGTTTTTCTCAAGCAGAGTTTCATCAACCTGTGCGGCCTGCTTTCCGGCAGCATGACGGACCCGCCGGCGCTGGCTTTTGCCAACACCATCAACAATTCGGACGCCCCTTCCGTCGCCTACGCCACCGTTTATCCCTTCACGATGCTGCTGCGCATCCTCCTGGCCCAGCTCCTGGTCCTGCTGTTCTTGCACTGAAAAAATCCATTGTCGCCCGGCCTGTTTGACGGCAAGCTCCCCTTCTTTATGCAGGAAGTAAATCTTGGCTTGATCGGCGGCGGCACGGTGGGAAGCGGCGTTTATCGCGCTTTGCGTCTCAATCACGCCCTGATGGGTTCCCGGCTGGGGGTCCGGTTGAACTTGCTTAAGATCGCCGTCAAAGCCTTCGACGAGCCTCGGCCTTATGAAATTCCCCGGTCTTTGATGACCACCGATTGGAAGGAAGTCGTCAACGACCCGCGCGTGAACATCGTCATCGAGCTGGTGGGGGGCACGACCATCGCCCGAAGCATGGTGCTGGCGGCCCTTAAACTGGGCAAGCCGGTCATCACCGCCAACAAAGCCCTTTTGTCCGCGCATGGGGAGGAGCTTTTCGCCGTCGCCCGCGAATACGGCGCCAACCTGTATTACGAAGCAAGCGTCTGCGGCGGCATCCCGATCATCAAGAGCCTGCGCGAGGGCTTTGTCGGCAACCGCATCACCCATCTTTACGGCATCGTCAACGGCACCTGCAATTACATCCTCACGCGGATGAAACTCGAACATGCCGGCTTCGATGAGGTGCTGAAGGACGCGCAGCGCTTGGGCTATGCCGAGGCCGAGCCATCGCTGGACATTGACGGCCACGACGCGCAGCACAAGATCGGCATCCTGGCCTCGCTGGCGCACGGATTCTGGGTCAAGCCCTCCACCATCCATGTGGAGGGCATCCGTCAGGTCTCGCAGGCGGACATGCAGTTTGCCGAACGGCTGGGCTATACCATCAAGCTGCTGGGCATCATCAAGCTGGCGCGGGCGGCGGCGCGCGGCGCGGGCAGCGGCTCCCGGGTGCAGGTATCGGTTTATCCCACCTTGGTGCCCAACGACCACGTGCTGGCCAGCGTGAACCATGTTTTTAATGCCGTTTTTGTGCGTGGCGATATCGTCGGCGACACCCTCTTTTATGGCCGCGGCGCGGGGAAGGACGCGACCGCCAGCGCCGTCCTTAGCGATATAGCGGACGCCGCTCTGGACCTTAAACTTGGCGCCAAACACCGCATACCGCCATTTGTGCCGCACGAGCGCGAGGGCGCGGTGATGCCCATCGCCGAGACAACCTCCCGCTTCTATGTGCGGTTGAGCGTGGTGGACAAGCCGGGGGTCCTGGCCAAGATCGCCAGCATCCTGGGCCGGGCCCGCATCGGCATTTCCTCGGTCATGCAGCCGGAGGGCCATCAGGGCGAAAGTGTGCCGCTGATCCTGATGATTCATGACGCTCGCGACGACGCGATGCGGCAGGCTCTGGCGAAGATTGGACGCCTGCCGGCGGTCAAAGCGCCGCCGGTCATGTTCCGAGTCGAGTCGTTCGAGTAGCGGAGCTGACGCTTATTGTATCGTCTCGGGGATGCAATTAAAAAGTGGTTCTTCGCTATTTTCGGTAGAATTGCCGGAAGCGAATTACGGTGTATAACGTCAGGCTTGGGGTTTTCGTTAGCGCGGTTTCCCCTCACCCCCTGCCTGCGCCCGCCTGCCGAGCGGTGGGCAGGCCGCGGGGGCGGCAGGCAGGCGTCCCTCTCCCTGGGGGAGAGGGAGACCCGTTCGCCAGTGCTCGAAGTGGTCAAGAGCTGCGGTTTCACAATGCGCCGCCAGCGATGTTTCCCTCCCCATGAACCCTCTGGTTGTAGGAGCCGACGTAAGGAGGCTCAAATTGGTCCCCGGGCGTGATGGCCATGAAATCAG
>Ga0073932_1001544_pt1 | contig 42282 bp, 39 predicted proteins | sample DewCreD2012metaG_FD_76967 | JGI IMG/M metagenome (GOLD analysis project Ga0073932, IMG submission 76967) | Hot spring sediment bacterial and archeal communities from British Columbia, Canada, to study Microbial Dark Matter (Phase II) - Dewar... ...
CCGCGGCGGCCGCCGCGGCGCTGCTGGCGCCATGGATGGAGGGGTGATGGCCACGCTCAGGCTGCTGATCAACGGCGAGCGGCGCGACGTGCCGCCGGTCGCCGACCTCGCCGCGCTGCTGGCGCACCTGCAGCTCGACCCCCGGACGGTGGTCGTGGAACGCAACCGCGAGATCGTGCGCCGGCCGGCGCTGGCGGCGACGCCGGTGCACGAGGGCGACGAGATCGAGATCGTACATTTCGTGGGCGGCGGCTGACCCCGGCCGCCCCCCGCCGACCCGACTGGAGCCGACGATGACCGCCACCATGCCCGTCACCGACCCGCCGCTCACCATCGCGGGCCGCGCCTTCCGGTCGCGGCTGATGGTGGGGACGGGGAAGTACCGCACCCCCGCCGAGATGGTCGCGGCGATCGAGGCCTCGGGCGCCGACGTGGTGACCGTGGCCGTGCGCCGCGTGGACCTCGACCGCACGAAGGCGGAGGGGATCCTCTACCACCTCGACCCGCAGCGGCACTTCCTCCTCGCCAACACCGCCGGCTGCTACACCGCCGACGACGCGATCCGCTACGCGCGCCTCGCGCGCGAGGCGGGCTTCAACGAGTTCATCAAGCTCGAGGTGATCGGCGACCGCGAGACGCTCCTGCCCGACGTCGAGGGGCTGCTCGCGGCGACCCGGGTGCTGGCGCGCGAGGGGTTCCAGGTGCTCGCGTACACCAACGACGACCTGATCACCGCGCTGCGCCTCGAGGAGGCCGGCGCCGCCGCCGTGATGCCCCTCGCCTCGCCGATCGGCTCGGGCCTCGGCCTGCTGAACCCGTATGCCATCCGCACCATCAAGCGCCGGCTGGCGGTGCCGGTGATCGTGGACGCGGGGGTCGGCACCGCGTCGGACGCGTGCATCACGATGGAGCAGGGCGTGGACGGGATCCTGATGAACACGGCCCTCGCCGAGGCGCAGGACCCGGTGCGGATGGCGACGGCGATGCGGCTCGCGGTGGACGCGGGGCGGCTCGCGTGGCTCGCCGGCCGGATGCCGACGCGCGAGGTCGCCGTGCCGTCGAGCCCCGCGACGGGGATGCTCGGCTGACCGAGGCGCCCGGGCTCGGGCCGCGGCGCGCGGCGCTGCGGATCCTGCGTCGCGTCACCGCCGGCGAGCCCTTCGACACGGCGCTCGCCGCCGAGCTCGGCGCCCTCGACGCCGCCGACCGGCGGCTCGCGCACGAGCTCGCGGCCGGCGTGCTGCGCTGGCGCGCCGAGCTCGACGCCGCGCTCGCCCCGCTCGCGCGCCGCGGCTGGAAGCAGGTGGACCCGGCGCTGCGCGACGTGCTCCGGCTCGGTGCGTACCAGCTCCGCCGGCTCGACCGGGTCCCCGCGCACGCCGCGGTGGGCACCAGCGTGGAGCTGGCGGGCGAGGCGCTGGGCCCGAAGGCGCGCGGGTTCGCCAACGCCGTGCTGCGGGCGCTCGCGCGGGGCGCGAAGGAGGCCGAGCGGCGGGCGCCCTGCGACGAGGCCGACGCGCTCGCCCGCGAGGCGTCGCACCCCGCATGGCTCGTGCGCCGCTGGCTCGAGCGGTTCGGCGCGGAGGAGACGCGCGCGCTGCTCGCCTGGAACAACCGCCGGCCCCGGCTCATCCTCCAGCCCGCGCGCCGCGACGCCGCCGCGCTCGAGGCGGCGTGGGGCGCCGCCGGCATCGCGGTGGAGCCGGCCCCCTTCGGCGCCGGGCTCGCCACCGACCGGACGCACCCGGCGGAGCTGCCGGGGTACGAGGAGGGGCACTTCGTGGTGCAGGACGGGGCGCAGGCGCTCGTGACCTGGTTCGCCGACGTCCCCGCGCACGCGCTGGTGTACGACGCGTGCGCCGCGCCGGGCGGCAAGGCGATCGCCCTCGGCCGCCTCGCGCGGCTCGTCGTGGCCGCCGACCGGTCGGCGCGGCGGGTGCGCCGGCTCGTGGAGAACCTGCGGCGCGCCGGGAGCGGCCGCGAGCACGCCGTCGTGGCCGACGCCGAGGCGCCGCCGCTGCGCGAGGCCGACGTGGTGCTGCTCGACGCGCCCTGCACCGCCACCGGCACCTTCGCGCGGCACCCGGACGCGCGCTGGCGCGTGCGCCCCGAGGCGATCGCGGCGCTCGCCGAGCGGCAGGCGCGGCTGCTCGACGCCGCCGCCCCCGTCGTGCGGCGCGGCGGGCTGCTGGTGTACGCCACCTGCTCGCTCGAGCCCGAGGAGAACGAGGCCCGCGTGGAGGCGTTCCTGCGCACGACCCCGACCTTCCGGCGGGAGCCCCCCGAGGGCTACCCGGCCGCGCTGCTCTCCGACGCCGGCGACCTGCGCGTCCTCCCGCAGCGCCACGGCGTCGATGGCGCCTACGCCGCGCGGCTGCGGCGCGTCGCATGAGGACGGCGGCCCGGATCGCGCTCGCCTTCGCCGGCGTGGCGCTCGCGGGGGTGGTCACCGGGGCGCTGCTCATCGGCAACGCGCCCTCCCTCGGCTCCGGCAGCCAGCCCGTGCCCCGCGTGATCGAGCTGCCGCTCGACGAGGCGCGCACCACGCTGGAGCGGCTCGGCTTCCGCGCCCGGGTGGCCGACGAGCGCGCGCACCCGTCCGCGCCCCGGGGCACCGTCATCTTCCAGGACCCGCCACCCGGCCTGCAGGCCCCGCGCGGCACCACCGTCGCGCTCGACGTGAGCGCGGGGACCGTGCAGGTCACCGTCCCCGACGCGACCGGACTCGAGGTGCCGACCGCGCGCCAGCTCCTGGAGGCGGCGGGACTGCGCGCCGGCGACGTGCAGCCCCCGCTGGCACCGGGCACCCGCGCGGCGGTGCTCCGCACCCTGCCGGCCGCCGGCACCCCCGCGCCCCTCGGCTCGCGCGTCACCCTCGTCGTGACCCGCGCGATGCACCCCGACAGCTTCTCCACCTTCCGCCCGGAGCCCGTCCGCCCATGACCATCCGCATCGCGCCGAGCGTGCTGAGCGCCGACCTCGGCAGGCTCGCGGAACAGATCGCCGTCGTCGAGGAGGGCGGCGCCGACTGGATCCACGTGGACGTCATGGACGGCCACTTCGTGCCGAACCTCACCTTCGGCGCGCCGGTGGTCCGCGCGATCCGCCGGTGCACCGCGCTGCCGCTCGACGTGCACCTGATGGTCGAACGCCCCGAGCAGTACGTCGCCGAGTACGCCGACCTCGGCGTGAACGTGCTCAGCTTCCACCCCGAGGCGACCGTCCACGTGCAGCGCCACCTCTCGGCGATCCGCGAGCGGGGCATGCGGGCGGGGCTCACGCTGAACCCCTCGACGCCGGTGTCGCTGCTCGAGGAAGTGGTCGCCGACCTCGACCTCGTGCTGGTCATGAGCGTGAACCCTGGCTTCGGCGGGCAGGGCTACATTCCGGCCGCGACCGACAAGCTCCGCCGCGTGCGCGCCCTGCTCGACCGGCACGGCTCGGCGGCGGCGCTGCAGGTGGACGGCGGGATCACGCCGGCCACGATCGGCGACGCCTGGCGGGCCGGGGCGGATACATTTGTGGCGGGCACGGCGGTCTTCGGGCAACCCGATCCGGCCGCCGCGATCAGGGCATTGCGGGCGCGCTGCGGCGTGCCGGCGTAAGCGGAGGCGGGAGAAGGCGATGTCGAAGCAGTGGCTGATGGTGGGCGGGGTGGTGGCCGGGCTCGTGGCGGGCGCCGCGATCCTCGTGAAGTTCACGCCCGAGGATGTCGGGGTGGGGATCAACCAGGTCGCCCCCGACTACCGGGCGGTGAACCTGGCGTCGGGCGACAGCGTGTCGCTGCGCGACCTCGGCCGCGGCAACGTCACGCTCGTGAACATCTGGGCGACCTGGTGCGGCCCCTGCCGCGAGGAGATGCCCTCGATGCAGGCCACCTACGCCGCGCTGCGCGACCGGGGGTTCCGCATCCTCGCCGTGAGCATCGACGACGGCGGCGACGAGAAGATCCGCGCCTTCGCGCAGGAGCTCGGGATCACCTTCGACCTGCTGCACGACGCGAGCGGCCGCATCCAGCAGGTGTACCAGACCACCGGCGTCCCCGAGAGCTTCCTGCTCGACCGCGAGGGACGGATCATCAAGCGGGTCATCGGCGCCCACGACTGGAGCTCCGCGGCGAACCGCAGGCTCCTCGCCCGCAGCCTCGGCATCCCAGAGGACGAGGTCCCCGCGCCCGCCACCGTGTCCGCCCGCTAGGTGCGGTTCGTCCTCGGGCTCGAGACCTCCTGCGACGAGACGTCGGCCGCCGTGCTCGACGTCTCGTCCGCGTCTCCGCGGGTCGCGTCGCTCGTCATCCTGTCGCAGGACGTCCACCGGATCTTCGGCGGCGTGGTCCCGGAGCTGGCGAGCCGCGCGCACGTGCGCACCATCGCGGCGGTCACCGACCGCGCCCTCGCCGACGCGGGGATCGCGCTCGCCGACGTGGACGCCGTGGCGGCGACGGCGGCGCCCGGCCTCGTCGGCGCGCTGCTCGTGGGGCTCGCGTACGGCAAGGCGCTCGCGTGGGCGCGCGGCCTCCCGTTCCTCGGCGTGCACCACCTCGAGGGGCACCTCTTCGCGCCGACGCTCGAGGCGCCCGACTGCGCGCCGCCGTTCGTGGCGCTGCTCGCGAGCGGCGGGCACACCCTCCTGCTCGACGTGCCGCGGTGGGGCGAGTACCGCGTGCTCGGCGAGACGCTCGACGACGCCGCGGGCGAGGCGTTCGACAAGGTCGCGACGCTCCTCGGCCTCGACTACCCCGGCGGCCCGCGCATCGAGCGGCTCGCGGCCGAGGGACGCCCGGGAGCGCAACGGCTCCCGCGGCCGATGCTGGGCGAGCTCGAGGGCCACGGCCCGCACCGCTACGCCTTCTCGTTCAGCGGGCTCAAGACCGCCGTGCTGCGCGCCGTGCGGGCGAGCCGCGACCTCGACGGTGACCGCCCCGACATCGCGCGCGCCTTCCAGGACGCGGTGGTGGACGTGCTCGCCGCCAAGACGCTCCACGCGCGCTCGGCGCTCGGCTACCCCGCGGTGCTCGTCGGCGGCGGGGTCGCCTGCAACCAGGCGCTCCTCGGCGCGCTGCGCGACCGCGCGGGCGATGGGGTGCGCATCTTCGCCGCCTCGCCCCGCCTCAACACCGACAACGCCGCGATGATCGCCGCCGCCGGCGCCTGGCGCCTCGCCCGGGGCGAACGCAGCGGCTGGGACCACGAGCCGGGCGATCGCCGCCCGCTCCCCGGCCTCGCCCACGCCGCCTCCGCCCCCCTCGCATGACCGCCTATCCCGTCGTCTTCCACGTGGGCCCCCTGGCGATCACCGGCTTCGGGCTCCTCATGCTCGCCGCCTTCCTCGTCGCCGGCTGGCTCGCCGCCCTCGAGCTGCGCCGCCTCGGGTTCCGCGAGGACTACGCCTCGGAGATGCTCGGCGCCGCGGTGATCGGAGGCATCGTGGGCGCGAAGCTCTGGTACGTGGCGCTGCACGGCACGGATGCGCTCTTCTCGCGCGGGGGACTCGTCTTCTACGGCGGGCTGCTCGGGGGGGCGCTCGCGGTGGCGCTCAACAGCCTGCGGCTCAAGGTGCCGCTGCGCTGGACGATGCACCTCGTGGCATCCCCGCTCGCGGCGGCGTACGCGGTGGGCCGCGTCGGCTGCTTCCTGGTGGGCGACGACTACGGCGGCCCGACCGACCTGCCGTGGGGGGTGAAGTTCCCCGAGGGATTCCCGCCCTCCACCGTGGCGAGCCTCGCCTCGATGGGGGTGCGGGTGCCGGCCGGGCTCGACCCAGCCACCGTGCTCGCGGTGCACCCGACGCAGCTCTACGAGACGTTCAGCATGCTGCTCGTCTTCGCGATCCTCTGGCCGCTGCGCCGCCGCACCGACAAGCCCGTCGGCTGGCTCTTCGGGCTCTACCTCGTGTTCGCCGGGATCGAGCGGTTCCTGGTGGAGATCCTGCGCGCCAAGGACGACCGGCTGCTCGGCATGTTCACCGTGGCGCAGCTGACCAGCGTGCTGCTCGTGGTCGCCGGCGCCGTCGTCATGACCGCCTGGCGCGGCAACCCGCGCGTGGAGCCGGGACCTGGGCTCCGGCCCGCCTAGCGCCATCGGCCTACGGCCGCCCCGAGGGGCTCACCGGTCCTCTCGCAGCGCCCGTGCAGCTTGCAGAACGAGGGAGGCCGGGACCAGTGCAGCTTCGTGCGGGACCATGCAAGCGGTTACCGCAGAACGACTTGTGAAGCGGGCCGTCGCGTGGCACCCCCGTTGCACCTTCCACGGCCATCAGGGCGAGAGCCCACCCGAAAAGGGTGGTAGGTCGAAAAGGGTGGAACGGACACTGGGGTCCGTCTCCGTAGAACTCAGGGGGCGATCTACCACCTCTTCTACAGGCGCGCGGCCTGCCGACCGGCAGGCCGCGCGTCGCTTTTCAGGCGGATGATCCACCGCACCATCAGGAGCGCGCCGAGCGCCCCGGTCACGGCCGCGAGCCAGAGACTCCAGACCTCGCCCACCGACCAGCCCGCGTAGAACGCGAGGAGCGCCGCGAGCACGCGGCCCGGCGGCGCCCGCCGCGGCCGGCGCACGCTCAGGAGCGCGTCGAGGCGGTCGTCGAGCGCTGCGCCACCAGCTCGCGCAGCCGCTCCACGTCGTTGCGGAGCGCCGCCAGGTCGGCCGCCATGCGCTCGAGCGAGCGCAGCAGCTCCCGCGCGTGCGGGTCGAACTGCGCCGCGGCCACCGCGCCCACGGTCGGCGCCTCCTCGGCCGGGGCCGCCGGGCCCATGGCTGCGGGCGCGACCGACCTGCGGCGCCGCGGCTCGAGCACGAAGACCCATGCCAGCGCGCCGAGCGCCAGCGCGACCAGCACGCCCTGCGCGACGAGCGACTCGGCCGTCGGGTAGATGCCGAGCGCGGGCCAGCGGGGCACCCCCTGCAGCACCGTGGTGGGCAGCACACCGCCCTCCTGCAGCTCCGCCACGCCCTTCCCGGCGAAGACGAACGCCATGTAGTACAGGAAGGTGCCGGTCACCGCGAAGAACGGTTTGAGCGGGAGCCGCACGCCGAAGCGGTTGATGGCGTAGTAGACCGCCACCAGCACCACCGTGCCGCCCGCCATGCCGGCGACGATCGGCAGCGACGCGCCCGCGCCGCCCGACGCCCAGAGCGCCTTGTAGAAGAGCACCGTCTCGAAGCCCTCGCGGTACACCGCGAGGAACGACGCGGAGGCGAGCGCCAGCGCGGAGCCGCTCGTGACCGCCTCGCTCACGCGCGAGCGCACGAACTGCGTCCACTTCGCGACCTCCATCTTCGACAGGAGCCAGTAGCTCACGTAGAAGAGGACGCCGGTCGCGGCGAGCATGGTGATCCCCTCGAGCGCCTCGCGGCGCGCGGGGCTGATGCGGAAGACCGTCTCGAGCGCCACCGCGGTGAGCACGCTCACCACGAGCGCCGCCGCCACGCCGATGTGGATGTCGCGCCGCCGCTCCCCCGCCCCGGTCCTCACCAGGAAGGTGAGCAGCGCGCCGACGATGAGGATCGCCTCGAGCCCCTCCCGGACGAGGAGCACGAACGACTGCAGCGCCAGGCTCCCCGCCGCGGGCCGGTCGGCGATGGCCCGCTCGGCGAGTTCAAGCCGCCCCAGCAGCGTGCCGCGCAGCGCCTGCACCTCCGCGGGCGTGGCGCCGCCCGCGAGCCGCGTGCGCAGCGCCGCGAAGGCGGCCTCGAGGTCCGTGGCGAGCCCCGGCTCGCGGGCGCGCACCGCGGGCTCGACCCGTTCGAACGCCATGTACGCGTCGAAGGCGGTGCTGCTCGCGGTCGCCGCGTCCCCGTCGCGCCCGCGGGCGACGGCGTCGTCGATGGTGCGGCGCACCTCGGCGAAGACCGCCGCGTGGCCGCCGCCGTCGCCCTCGGCGGCCTGCACGCTGCGCACGGCGGCCACGCGCGCGAGCGCGCCGGGCTGCCCCGCGACGCCGAGCATCGCCGCGATGGAGTCGTCGGACAGGCGCGCGACGGCGGGGAAGACCGCCATCGCCGCCGGCACCTCGCCGGCCGCGGCGGGGAGGCGCAGCAGCGTGGCGTACGCGGCAAGCGCCCAGCGGTCGTCGGCGCCGAGCTTCGCCTCGAAGGCGGGCATCGCGGTCCCGGCGACGCCGATCGAGATGCGGCGATAGAAGTCGAGCACCGAGGCCTCGCGCAGGGCGGCCGCGTCGTCGAGTCGCGCCGGCCTCGGGTCGAGCCCGGCGGCCGCGGGACCGTCGCCGGCGCCGAGGGCGCCGTGGCAGCTCGCGCACTGCGCGCGGTAGAGCGCGGCGCCGCGCGCGAGCGACGGCGCGAGTGCGGGCACCTCGTCGAGCGTGACGCCGAACCGGGTGGCGAGCGCCTCCGCGAGGGCGTTCGCCCCCGCCGCGAGCGAGTCGGCCGGCCCGGTGCGCTGCACCACCGCCAGCATCCGCTCGAGGTTCGCCACCGCCTCGGCGCGCGCGGGCTCCGGCAGCAGGAGCGCGCTCCGCTTCGCCTCCTCGAGGAAGAGGCGCGCCTCCTCCACCTCGGGCTCGGCCACGATCCGGCCGTGCTGCACGCCGAGCCGGTACTCCTGCGCCGCGAGCGCGGTGGTGCTGGCGATGCGGCGGACCAGCGGGACGGGCTGCTCGTCGGCGCGCGCGGTGGCGCCGAGCGCGACCGTCAGGACCGAGCCGACGACGAGCGCTCGCGAGAGGATGCCGTGGATGAGAATCACTTTCAATTCGTTTGAGGGCGACGCTTCGAAAGTAGAGCCCGACGATCGGAATTGAAAGGGGCTCGTCAGCCCTCCGCGATCACCACCGCGGCCGCGACGAGTTCACCGTGCGTCAGCGAGAGATGCAGCCGGAGGCCGGCGGCGTCCGCCTCGGGCACCACGAGCGTGGGGCGGCCCGCGTCGTCGCGGCGCACGGCGACCTGCAGCCACGATACCGGCGACGCGAGCCTCGCCGCCTGCAGCGCCTTGAACGCCGCCTCCTTCGCCGCGATGCGCGCCGCCACGTGCGGCACCGGGTCAGGGAGCCCCGCCACGTACGCTCGTTCCTCCTCCGAGAGCACCTTCTCGAGGAAGCGCGCCCCGTGGCGCGCCAGCGTGTCGCGCACGCGCGCGAGCTCGATCAGGTCAATCCCGACCCCGCGGACGCTCACAGCACGTCCCAGAGCGGTACCACGACCGGCCGCAGCGCGTCGGGCACCGGCAGCCAGCCGCCCACCATGAGGCCGAACCAGGTCGCGGCCGCGAGCGCGACGAGCCCGGCCACGACCACGGGCCAGCGCGGCCGCCGCCACGCGCGCAGCGCCGCCACGGCAGGCGCGCAGGCGGCGAGCTCCGCCGCCGTCTCGCGCTCGACCGACTCCCAGGCCGTCTCGAACTTCCGCGCGGCGAGCGCGAGCGCCTCGAGCCACGCTTCGGCACCCGTGGCATCGGCCGGCGCCGCTGCCTCGAGCCGGTCGAGCGCCGCGAGCAGCGGGAGCGCCGTGACGCGCAGCCGGCCGGCGATCACGGGGCGCTCGCCGTCGGCCGGCGCCGCCGCGCGGATGCGCCGGCGCGACGCGCGCGACACGGCGCCGGCGCGGCCGCACGCGGCCTGCGCCGTCTCGATGACCCGCGCGGCCGCCCCGTCGGTCGCCTCATCCCACGCGGCGCGCCATCGCGCGGCCGCGAGCGCGGCGGCCGCCCCTGGCAGGTCGCCCTGCGCCGCGCGCGCGCGCGCCTCGGCGCCGGCGGCGAAGAGTGCCGTCACCAGCGCGAGCCGCAGGTCGTCGAGGACGAGCGGCACGCCCTCGAGCTCGGCCACGGGGTCCTCGGGATCGCGGGTGAGACGGCCGAGCCAGGGTCCCAGCTCGGGGACCGCGGCGAGGCCGGCGGCGGGGGCCATCGGGGTGCTCAGGCGAGGATCGCGTCGAGGACGCGCGCGGTGTCGCTCAGGTCGCCGAAGAGCGCGTGCGGGCCGTGCGCCTCGAGCTCGGCCAGCGAGTACGCGCCGGTCGCCACTGCCACCGCGCGCGCGCCGATCCCGCGGCCGCAGGTCACGTCGGCCGGCGTGTCGCCGATGATCACGACCTCCTCGCCCGCCGGCACCCGGCCGAAGAGGGGCTCGGCGCGCCGCGCGGCGATTGGCGGCAGCTCGGGACGGTGCGGCGAGTCGGAGCCGAAGGCGCCGACCCGGAACCGCCCGAAGTCGATCCCGCCCGCGCGCAGCTTGAGCTCCGCGCCCTCCGCGAAGTTCCCCGTCAGCAGGCCCAGCACCACGCCCACCTGGCGCTCGAGCTCGTCGAGGAGCGCGGTCACGCCCGGCATCAGCGTGGTCACCGTCGTGGGCCGGGCCAGCTCCTGCCGGAGCATGCCGAGGTAGTGGCGCGCGATGCGCCCGAGCCGCTCGGGTTCGCGCGGGTCGTCGTGGCCGGCCATCTCGAGCAGCTCGACGATGATCTGCGGGTCGGTCTTCCCGTCGAACCGCACCCGGTCGAAGTCGGCCTCGCCGACCAGCTCGGCGACCGCCTCGCGGATCGCGCGCCGGCCGGCGCCGGCGGTGAGGAGCAGCGTCCCGTCGATGTCGAAGAGCACGAGGCGGCGGGCGGTCACGAGCGGTCAATCCTCCGGGATGCGGCGCACGGCGACGAGGAGCGGGCGGAGCGTCTCGCCGGCCCGGGAGCCGGGCGCGAACGACTCCACCACGACACCCCCGAGCGCCAGCGTGGAGTGCACGATCTGGTCGCCGGCGCCGGCGAACGCGACGTGCCCGATGCGCTCGTTCGCCGCGTTGCGGAAGAAGAGCAGGTCGCCGGGGCGGATCGCGTCGGGCGACACCGCGCGCCCGGCCTCCGCCTGCGGCCGCGAGTCGCGGGGGAGCACGATGCCCCGGGCGAGGAAGGTCGTCTGCACCAGCCCCGAGCAGTCCACGCCCCACGGCGTCACCCCGCCCCACTGGTATGGCGCGCCGGCGAAGTGGGTCGCGGCCCAGGCGTGGACCGGCGCCGCCTTCGCCTCGCGCGCCAGCGCCTCCTGCGGCAGCACGCGGCCGAGCGTCACGGTGGCGACGGAGCCGTCGGGAAGGCGCACGGCGTCGGCCCCGCCCGGGGCGACGCGGCTGCGGAGCGGCAGGCGCACGCGGCGACCGTCGGGCCGCTGCACCGCGGCGCCCATGCTCATCAGGATCGCGGCGGCGCGCCACGCGCGCGCCGACTCCGGCGTCTCGAGCCGGAGGTAGCCCTCGTGCACCCAGCCGCCGTAGTGGTCGAGGTCGGTCTCGACGCGGCACCACTCGCCCGCGCGCTCCGGCACCGCCACCGTCTCGCCCAGCACCAGCTGCGTCACCTGCTCCGCGGCGACCGACGGCTGCGCCAGCACCGGCGCCACCGCCGAGCGGACGATCCCGGCCGCCGCCGTCAACTGGCCGCGGGCCGCGGCGGCGCCGGCGCCTTCTTCTGGCACTCGGCGCAGAGCGTCACGCCGCGGAAGGTGCAGATGAGGCAGATGAAGGTGCCGCACCCGTCGCACGGGTACCCCTCCGACGCCCGTTCCTCGCGCCCGCAGGCGCGGCAGACCATGGCGTCGGTGTGGGGCTTCTGCTCAGTCATGGTCCACCCCCACGCTCGCGAAGCCGTAGCGCTTGATCTTGTTGATCAGCGTCGCGCGGGAGATGCCGAGCTCCTGGGCGGCGCGGGTCCGGTTGCCCCCGTGGTAGCGCAGCGTGCGCTCGATGTGCTGCCGCTCGAGGTCCTCGATCGTGATCGGCGTGTGCCGCCGCTCGCCCGCGGTGGCGCGCAGGCGCAGGTCGGCCGGCAGGTGGTCGGTGGCGACCGACCCCTGCCCGCGCGCCAGGATGAGCGCGCGCTCGAGCACGTTGCGCATCTCGCGCACGTTGCCGGGCCAGCTGTACTGGAGGAGCCGGTCCACCGCGTCCGCCGAGAGGTTGTCGGGGGCGTCGGGCAGCTCGGCGCGCAGGTCGGCGACGATGCGGGTGAGCAGCGCCAGCCGGTCGTCGCGCGTGCGGTCCCGGAGCGCGGGGAGCCGCAGCGGCATCACGCTGAGCCGGTAGAAGAGGTCCTCGCGGAAGCGCCCCGACTCCACCTCCAGGTGGAGGTTCCGGTTCGTGGCGGCGACGAGCCGCACGTCCACCGTCACCTCGCGCGACCCGCCCACGCGCCGGAAGGTCTTCGTCTCCAGCACCTTGAGCAGCTTCGGCTGGAGCTCGGGCGCCAGGTCGGCGATCTCGTCCAGGAAGAGCGTGCCCCGGTCGGCGAGCTCGAAGGCGCCCTCGCGCCGCGCGGCGCCGTCGGGCCCCCCGCCCTCCTGGCCGAAGAGCTCGCCGTCGAGGAACGCCGCCGAGAGCCCGGCGCAGTTCACCTCGATGAAGGCCTCGCGGCCGCGGCTGCTCAGGTCGTGGATCATCCGTGCGACCCACCCCTTCCCGCTCCCGCTCTCCCCCTCGATGAGCACGGTCGTGCGGTCGCTGCGCGCGAGCAGCTCCACCCGGTGCCGGATCTCCTGCATCGGGGGCGACGTGCCGAGGGACTCGAGCCCCTTCGGCCCGCCACCCTGCGCGAGGAGGGCGGCGTTCACCCGCCGCAGGCGCACCTTGTCGGCCGCGCGCGCGGTGGCCGCGGCGAGGTGCGCCATGTCCACCGGCTTGGTCAGGAAGTTCTCGGCGCCGAGCTGCATCGCCTTCACGGCGGTCGGCACGTCGGAATGGCCGGTGAGGAGGATGACGGCGGCGTCGCGCTCCCGCAGGTGCTCCAGCACCTCCAGCCCGTCCATGCCGGGAAGCTTCAGGTCCACGACCACGACCTCGGGATGGACCCGGTCGTAGGCCGTGAGCCCCGACTCCCCGCTCAGCTCGCGGGTCACCTCGTAGCCCAGTCGCTCGAAGTAGTTCCCGATCGAGCGGAGCACGTCCGCGTCGTCGTCGATCAGCAGGACTGAATTGGCCATGTACCCGTCTTCCCCCCGGAACCGTCGTGCCGGCTGCCAGTCAAAAAATGCGACAGTGCCGTGCGAAGCGCCATGTCAGCCCCCGTCGGGGGCCAGTATCCGGATGGCTCCGGGCACAACCCGGGCCGTGAAGGGGGTTGCACCGGCGGCGTCGCCATCGAGTTCCAGCGGCTGGACCGGCTCCGAGGCGATGCGGATCTCCTGGCCCCGGGTGTAGGCCACGAAGGCGTCGCCCACCGGCTCGCCGCGCACGATGTGCCAGACGGCCTGGACGCTCTCCCAGAAGGAGTCGGCCCGAACCACGACCACGTCGAGGATCCCGTCGTCGGGGCGGATGTTCGGGCCCAGCTTCACGAGGGGCGGGATGACCTCCTGGCAGTTGGCGACCAGGATCATGGCCGCGTCGGCGTCGTACTCGCGGCCGTCCACGACGAGGTGGTGGCGGGCGCTCTTCACCTCGCCGATGTGCCGCAGCGTGGTGGCCACGTAGGCGAGGAACCCCCACTTCTGCTTGTCCGAGCTCGGGGTGCCCGCCATGACCTTGGCGTCGTAGCCGGCGCCGCAGGCGACGGCGAAGTAGTGGAGCCCGTCCTCGCGCTCGACGGCGCCGAGGTCGAGGACGCGCGGACGGCCGCGGAGCACGGCGCGCGCGGCCCGCACCGGGTGCGCCGGCACGCGCAGGTTGCCCGCGAGGAGGTTGCCGGTGCCACCGGGGATGACGCCCAGGGGCACCTCGGTGCCCACGAGCGCGGCGGCGGCCTGCATGGTGGTCCCGTCGCCGCCGAAGACCGCCACGACGTCGGCGCCCGACGCGACGCCGTACGCCGCGAGGCGGCGCGCGTCGCCGGGCCCGCCGGTCGCGAGGACCTCCGCCTGCCACCCCGCCTGCCGGAAGACCTCCTCGATCGCGCGCACGGCCTGGGCCTGGGTGCGCGCGGCGGCGGGGTTGGTGATGACGAGCACGCGGGCCATCGTCAGAAGTCCCTTTCCCAGAAGACGTCCGCGGAGAGCTGGTAGCGGAGCGTGGCGTCGGCGCCGAGCTGCTGGCACGCCTGCCCCGCGGGCTCGACGCTAGCGAGCCAGCGGAGGCGCGTCGTGGCGCGGAACTCGATGCTGGCGCCCACCTGTCCGGCCGAGGTGCCGCCGCCGCTGCAGAACCCCGGGTTCAGGGTGAGGAAGGTGCGGTTGCCCACCCGCCAGCCGATGGCGAGCTGGTTGTACGTGGGCCCGGTGCGCCGGGCCCCGCTCACCGACGACTGGAACTGGAAGCTGCTGAACCCGTACGCGCCGAGCTCCGCCATCAGCAGCCGCTCCACCTCGCCCGTCACCGCGCCGAACGCCACGTTGGCTCCTACCCCGCCCATGACCTGGCCGGTCCCGAGCCCCGCCTCGTTGAGCGGGTAGCCGGTGAGGAGGTACGACACGAGGTTGCTCTCGTCGATCGGCGGCTGCGCGTCGCTCGAGAGCGCGAGCCGCGGCGCGAGCATCGTGCCGGTGATGCGCGCGATGACGTTGAACTGCTCCGCGTTCGCGGCGCGCAGCTGGTAGGTCGCCTCGAGGTCGAGCTCGGCGTTGAGGTCGGTGGTGCCGAAGTAGCGCACGGTGCCGCGCCGCACCTCGAACCGCCGCGAGACGGGCGCCACCTCAGGGCCCAGCTTCAGGGTGTAGGTGCCGCGCCGGGCGTCGAGGATGCCGTCCACGCGGTACACGCGGCCGGTCTTGTTGACCCGGAGCGGCTCGTCGGGCCGCGCGTTGGCGAGGTTGATGTTGGCCTCGCCCGACCGGAGCCAGACGTCGTTGCCGAGCTGCACCAGCAGGTTGTCCGCGCGCAGCTGCTGCAGGAACCGGGTCTCCGCGCCGGGCCGCAGCGACCGCGGCCGCGCGCCCATCTCGCGGATCAGCTCGGCGTTCAGCGGGTCCTCGAGGTCCACGATCGACTTCGAGATGAGGTCGGCGAAGTAGAGCACGCCGCTCGTCGCCTCGACGGCGCCGGTCAGCCGGGCGCCGAAGAAGGGGCCGCGCAGGTCGGCCCGGCCGCTCACCGTGGCCGCGGCGACGTTGCGGATGTCGAAGAGGCGGAAGCGGTCGGCCTCGAACCGCAGGGCGAGCTCGGGCCGGTCGAGCGCCGGGAAGCGCACCGAGCCGGTGGCGGCCAGCGTCCCGCCGCCGCTCGCGAGCCGGGCCTGCGCGACGGTGAGCGAGTCGCCGGCGAGGGTGACGGTGGCGTCGATGTCGGTGTACCGGACGTTGGCGGCGGGGAGGCTCATCGCCCCGCCGCTGATCGACCCGCTCCCGGAGAGCACCGGCTCGTCCCAGGTGCCGGCCGCGCGCAGGTACGCGGTCACCCGTCCGCCGACGTCGCGGACCGTCGGGGTGACCGCCTCGAGCACGCCCAGGTCGGCGCTGTCGGCGCGCACCGTCACCTCGAGCGGGCCGTCCACGAGGCGGCGTTCGACCCCCACGAAGCCCAGGTCGAGCGGCAGGTCGGCGCGGGCCTCGAGCACCGCCTCGCCGGTGCGCCACATGGTGAGGTTGGCGCCGAGCCGGCGCGCGTCGTAGTCGAAGGTGCCCTGCACGAGCGGCAGTCGGGTCTCGCCGAAGACGACGTTGGCCACGCTCACCTCGCCGTGCAGCACCGGCTCGCGCGCGGTGCCCGTCACGCTCGCCTCGAGCGCGACGTTGCCCGTCAGCTCGGCCGTGTCGCGCTGCACGAGCGCGGCGAGGTCGTGCAGCGGCAGCCCGCGCACGGTGACCGCGAGGGTGCCGGGACCGGGCCCCGGGACGAGGCCGGAGGCCTCGATCGTGGCGGCGCCGTCGTCGCTGCCGAGCCGCAGGGGGGTGATGGCGAAGGCGGAGTCGCCGATCGCGATCGCCATCGGCGCGGCGAGCGCCCAGCGCCGGCTCCCGACGTCCACGTCGAACCGGTCCACCGCGGTGATCGGGATCTCGCGCTGCCCGTACCAGAGCCCCGAGGCCGCCAGGCGCGCCGCGCTCCCGCTGTTCGTCGCCACCGCCCACCCGAGCGAGTCGAGCGGCCCCTCGAACCGCGCCTGGCTGCCGCGGAAGACGAGCGTCCCCCAGCTGAGCGAGTCGGCGCGCGCGACGAGGCGTGCCGCCGGCCGCGGGCCGGTCCGCCAGCCGAGTTCCGCCGTGAGCGAGTCGAGCGCCAGCCGCTGGAAGCGCACCTGCCGGAGCCCCGCCGTCCCGACGAGGTCGAGCGAGTCGAGGTGGCCGCCGATCGCGAGGTCGAGCGTCCCGCGCCCCTCGAGCGGGAGCTCGACCAGCAGCGAGTCGCGCCGCAGGCCGAGCCGCACGAGGAGGAGCGAGTCGAGGGCGGCGAGGCTGTCGGCATCCACCCGCAGCGCGAGACGGCCGTCGTGCGGCACGGCCCACCCGAGCGTGCCGCGCGCCACCGCCTGCGCGCCGGGCCAGGCGAGGGCGGCGGTGTCCACCGCGATGAGCGAGTCGGCGACGCGCACCCGTGCGTACCCCGCGCCGAGCGGCGCCTCCAGGACGCGCCCGCCGCGGAGGCGCAGGGTCGCCTCGCCGACGGGGGCAGCCCCCGAGTCCGCGCGCCCCGCGACCTCGAGCCGCCCGTCGAGCCGCGAGGCGGGGCCACGACCGAAGAGCGCGGCGAGGTCGAGCCCCTCGAACTCCACCGCGAGCGAGTCGCTGCGCAGGTGCAGGGGGTCGAGCCCGAGCGTGCCGGCGAGCGCCACGTGCCCCGCCTCGCCCCGCACGTCGGCGTCGAGGAACATCGTGTCCGGCGTGCCGAGGGCGCGCAGCCGCCCGCGCAGCTCGCCCTGCGCGGGGATCCAGTCGTAGCCCTCGCGCATCCCCGCGAGCACGAGCGGCTGCAGCAGGAGGTCCGCGTCGGTCACGACGGCCGGCCGCCGCGTGTCGAGGCGCAGGCGGCCCGCGGCCTCGCTCGGCGGGTGCCCCGCGTGCCGCACGCGGAGCGTGCCCTCGAACGTGACGTCGGCGAGGGGCCCGTCGAGCGTCCCGCGCCCCTCGAGGCGGCCGGGCAGGGTGATCACGGGGGCGAAGCGGCGCACCGTGCCCATCGCGAGGTCGGCGTCGGGGACCTCCACCCGGTCGAACACGAGCCCGCGCCGCCGGTCCGAGCGGATCCGCCCGACCGCCTCGACGTGGCTCACCGGGCGGCCCTCGACGTCGGCGTCGGCGTAGTCGAGGGCGAGGTCCACCCGCAGGTCGGTGAGGAGCCCCTCGCCCCGCACGGGGCCGGTGATCGTGCCGCGGAAGGGGAGCGTGTCCACGTACCCGCGCACGTCCTCGAGGTCGAGGTCGCGCACGGCGAGCTCCATGGCGCGCACCCCCAGGCCGCGGCGGAGGTCGGTGATCGCGACGAGCCGCCCGTCGATGCTGGCGGGGCCGCGCGCGAGCCGCAGCCGCTCGATGGCGTACTCCGTCACCGTCCCGTCCCGCGAACGGGCGCGGACCTGCGCGCTCCCCTCGAAGTCGGGGAAGATCGGCGAGATGAAGCGGAGGTCGCGCAGGGCCGCGCGCGGCGCGCGGAGGGTGAAGTCGTAGAGGATGGTGTCCTGCGGCCAGTGCACCGCCCCGGCCCCCGCGACCTCCGTCGAGGGCAGGGCGGCGCGCTCGACCTCGAAGACCACGCTGTCGCGCGGCACGCGCACCCGCGCCCGCAGGTCGCGCAGGGCGAGCTGCGGGTCGCTGATGTCGCTCGCCAGCGAGTCGATCACGAGCGACACCGGGTCGCGCGCCGGCGTCGAGACGACGAGGTCGCGGAGGCGCGCGTCGAGCCGGTCGAACCGCGTGGACCGGCGCCAGCCCTCCCAGGTCGAGTCGATCACGCGCCCGGGGACGGCGCGCTGCGCCGCCAGCGCCGCGGCCCGCTGCGCCGGGGTGCGCGCGCTGTCGGGCGGGTTCCACGGCAGCGCCACCACCACCGTGCCGCGGGTGACGCGCAGCGCGTCGATGCGCAGCAGGGGCGGCGCCCCGCCCCCGGGGCCGCGGCCGAGGCGCAGCACGTCCTCGTAGTTCAGCCGCCCGCTGCGGTGCTTGATGACGTGCAGCGCCAGCGAGTCGGCCTCGACCGAGGCGAGCACGAAGCGCCCCGCGAGGAGGTTCGGCAGCCGGTAGCGCAGGTGCAGCCGGCCCGCGGCGAGCAGCGGCTCGCCCGCCGTGTCGCGGATCGCCACCCCTCGCAGCACGAGGTCGTGGGTGAAGGACCCGGAGATGGCGCCGATCTCGACCCGGGCGTCGAGCACCGTCACCAGCCGGTCGCGCACCACGCGCGCGAGGAGGGCGCGGCCGGGCGGGGTGAGCGTGAGCGCCAGCACCACGCCCAGCACCATCGCCACCGCCTCGAGGAGGGTGACGAAGGTGAAGCGCAGGAGCAGGCGCCGCCAGCGCATCAGAACGGCTGCCCCACGCTGATGTTGAACTGGAACGGCGAGCCCCGCTTCCGCACGAAGTTCGCCTGCGCCAGCGTGAGCGACCCGTCGGGTTCCTGCACGTACAGCTCGCCCGGGAAGAGGTCGCTCGTGCTGTACGCCACCTCGACCCGCGCGGGCCCGAGGGGGGTGACGAAGCGGAGGCCGAGGCCCGGGGTGACGCGGATGGTGCCCCAGAGGTCCTGCACCCCGCGGGTGACCGCCGTGCCGGCGTCCACGAAGGCGGCCAGGCCGATGCGGCCGCCGAGGAGCGGCGTGGGGATGCGGGCCTCGAGGTTGCCGACGAGCGTCGCGTCGCCGCCGGTGGGCGAGACCTGCACCGCCGACTGCCGGTCCGGGAGGCTGTCGGGCGGGATCACGTCGAACGAGTCGCGCGACACGACGTACACCACGGGGCCCAGCTGCGCCCGCACGAGGCCGCGCACGTCGCTCGGCCCGCCGGCGTAGAAGCGCTGCTCGAGCGGGACGAAGCTCTCGTCCGCCTGGGCCGTGCGCTCGGGCGCGAAGATGATCCCGCCGCGCAGCCGCCAGCTGAGCACCGCCGCCCGCCCCACCGGCCGGTACCAGGCGGCGTCGGCGCTGAGCCGCGTGAAGTCGAAGACGTCCGACGAGCCCAGGTACGGCGCCGAGTGGACCACGCCGAACTGGCCGTTGAACCCGCGGGAGGGGTCCACCGGGCTGTTGGCCCGCGGCAGGGCGAAGGTGGCGCCGAGCGTCGCGAGCACGCGGTTCTGCTCGAACCCCGCGCGCAGCGCCGGCGTGCACGCCCCGAAGAAGGAGCAGTACGCCGCGGGGGACGCCGCGAGGGTGCGGCCGTAGGAGAAGGTGTAGAGCAGCGTGACCGGGATCGAGCGCGTGGCCTGCTCCCACTGGAAGCGCAGCGACGCGCCGATTTCCTCGCGGCGGTACACGGTGAACTCGGAGCGCACCTCGCCGAACGCCGAGACGGTGGTGATGTTCGTCGGCCCGAGCACGCCCGGGCGCCGCACCGCCGCGGTGAGGTTGTAGTTCAGCTTCCCCGAGCCGATCGAGTCCTCCCTGAGCGGCCCGCAGACGCTGTTCTCGAGGCCCAGGTCGGTCGGCTCGCCGACGCCGATCTTCGAGGCCCGGCCGCTCAGGTCGAGGATGTTGCCGCTGCGCAGGAAGTTCCGGTGGGTCCACCCCGCCTGCAGGCGGAAGCAGTCGTTGGTGCCGTAGCCGCCGCCCAGCCGCACGCGGTTGCGCGGCGCCTGCGACACGAGCAGCAGGAGCGGCACCTCGCCCGCCGCGGGGTCGAAGCCCGCGGAGTCGATCCCGACCAGCGCGAAGCGGTAGAGGTCGGCGCGGTAGAGGTTGCGCTGGCTCGCGTACACCGAGCGCTCGCTGAAGCGGCGCCCCGGCTGCACGAACACGAGCGAGCGCGCGAGCGCCGTGTCCACGTCGCCGGTCGCCTCGACGCGGATCCGGCTCACCACCTGCCGCGGCCCCGTCACCACCTCCAGCGACGCGCGCGCGGCGCGCGACTTCACGTCGGTCTGGAAGTCCCGGAAGACGTCGGCGGCCGCGAAGCCGCGATCGCGCAGCCGCGCCACGATGGTGTCCACCGCCTGCTGGAGCAGCAGGCGGTTGAACGGGCGGCCGGCCGCCACGGGGAGGTCCACGAGCACCTCGCGCCGCTCCCGCTCGGGCAGGCTGTCGAGCCCCGTGACGCTGAACTCCTGCAGCCGCACCGGCTCCCCCTCGCGGATGACGAAGCGCACCCTCGCGTCGGTCGCCGTCCGCTGCACGACCGTGTCCACCTGCGCCTCGGGGTAGCCGTACTGGCGGTAGAGGATCCGCAGCCGGAAGACGTCGCGCCGGAACTCCTCCTCGCTCAGGTACCGCTTCTCGCTGAGCGCGCCGAAGAGGCCCAGGATGGGTACCTTGAGCGACGCGGTCGTCGCGATCGAGGCGGCGAGGCGCAGGTCGTCGATCGCCCGGTTGCCGTCGAACTCGACCGCCTTCACCACCAGTTGCGGCTCCTGGGCCCCGACCGTCCCCGCGCCCAGCGCGAGTCCGACGAGCAGGAAGAGCGGGTGAGCGAGGCGGTGGCGAATCGGGCACTCCCGGGGCGTGGCGGCCGGCGGGAACGCCGATTGACGGAGTCCCCCTAAGTCAAGTATTTTCACACGGTTACGCCACTCGTGTCAACCGTCGCCCCGGCCCCGCGCCGCGCCCTCCTCCCGGGCCTTGCCGCCCTCGCCGTCGCCGGCTGCTCGCCGGCGGCGCCGGGCAGCGCCGGCGCGCTGCAGTACTATCTCTCCTCCGACCCGCGCTCGCTCGACCCTGCCCTCTCCACCGACGTGCAGACCGGCGAGATGACCGCCCTGCTCTACGACAACCTCGTGCAGTTCGACGAGGCGGGTCAGGTGGTGCCGGGGCTCGCGCACGCGTGGGAGGTGTCGGCGGACGGGCGCACCTGGACCTTCCGCCTGCGGACCGACGCGCGCTTCCACGACGGCCGCGCCGTGACCGCGCGCGACGTCGCCGCGTCGTTCCGCCGGCTCCTCGCCCCCGGCTCGCGCGGGCGCGCGTGGCCGCTGCTGCCGGTGGCCGGGGCCGCCGCCTTCGCCGACCGCGCCGCGTCCGACGTGGCGGGGCTCGCGACCCCCGACGACTCCACGGTGGTCCTCACCCTCGAGGCGCCGCTGAACCTCTTCCCCAAGTACCTGGCCATGCCCGCCACCGCCATCGTCCCCGCCGGCGCGGGCGACTCCCTCGGCGAGCACCCGGTGGGCAGCGGCCCGTGGCGCCTCGTGGCGTGGCGGCACGACGACCAGCTCCTCTTCGCCCGCCACGAAGCCTGGTGGGGCGGCGCGCCCGCGAGCGACACGCTGCGGGTGCGGATCATCCCCGAGCCGCTGACGCAGGCCGCCGAGTTCGAGTCGGGACGGCTGAGCGTGGTGGAGATCCCCTTCGGCGAGACGGGCCGCTGGGAGCGCGCGGGCACGTACCCGCTGCAGCGCCGCCCCGCCCTGCGCGCGCTGTACGTGGCGCTCAACACCCGCCGCGGGATCCTGCGGGACGTGCGCGTGCGCCGCGCGATCAACCACGCCGTGCGCGCCGACGCGATGCTCGAGCACATGATGCAGCGCCGCGGCGTGCGCGCGGCGGGCAGCATCCCGCCGGGGCTCGAGGGGCACGACGCCACGCGCGCCCCGTACGCCTTCGACCGGGCGCGCGCGCGGCAGCTCCTCGCCGAGGCGGGGGTGGCGCCGGGCACGGCGCTCCGGCTCTGGCGGTCGCCGCGCCCCGTCTTCGCGCGGCTGGCGCAGGCGATCCAGCAGGACCTCGCGGCCGTGGGGCTCGCCGTCGAGATCGTGGAACGCGACGCCGCGAGCGCGCGGGCCGCCGCGCGCAAGGGCGAGGCCGACCTCTTCCTGACCGACTGGTACGGCGACTACCCCGACCCCGAGAACTTCCTCTTCCCGCTCTTCCACTCCGCGAACGCCGGGACCGGCGGCAACTACGCCTTCTTCGCCGACACGACGGTGGACCGGCGCCTCGAGGCGCTCCGCCGCACGCCGGACCCGGCGACGAAGGCGCGGCTCGCGCGCGAGCTCGACGCGGCGCTGTTCGCGCAGGCGCCCTGGCTCTACCTCTGGTTCCCGGTGGACATGTGGGCGACGCGGCCGGGGCTCGAGGGGTGGACCATCCCGGCGATCTTCAACGGCCAGCGCTGGCGGCACGCGGCGCAGCGGGCGGCGCCATGAGGCGCTTCCTGCTCGCGCGGCTCGCGCTCCTCGTCCCCACGCTCCTCGGGGTGCTCGTGGTCACCTTCCTGCTCCTCTACGTGGCGCCCGGCGACCCGGTGCAGGCGATGGTGGGCGAGCGGGCCGACAGCGCGACGATCGCGCGGCTGCGGGCGGAGCTGCGGCTCGACGACCCCCTCCCGGCGCAGTTCGCGCACTACGCGGGCGCGCTGCTGCGCGGCGACCTCGGGCGCTCCTACATCACCGACCGGCCGGTCCTGCAGGACCTGCGGGAGCGCTTCCCCGCCACGCTCCGGCTCGCCCTCGCCGCGATGGCGGTGGCGGTGACGCTGGGCCTCACGGCCGGCGTCGCCAGCGCCTGGCGGCCCGGCAGCCGGCTCGACCGGCTCCTGACGCTCGGCGCGTACCTCGGCGTGTCGTTACCGGTGTACTGGGTCGGGCTCGTGCTCATCCTCGTCTTCGCGGTGTCGCTGCGCTGGTTCCCGCCGTCCGGGACGGGCGGGCTCGCCTTCCTCGTGCTGCCGGCGGCGACGCTGGGGATGCGCTCGATCGCCGTCGTGGCGCGGATGACCCGCGCGGCGATGCAGGAGGCGCTGCAGGCCGACTTCGTGCGCACCGCGCGCGCCAAGGGGGTGCCGGAGCGGCTCGTGGTGCTGCGGCACGGGCTCGCGGCGGCGCTGCTGCCGATCGTCACCGTGATCGGCCTCGACTTCGGCAGCTACCTCACCGGCTCGGTGCTCACCGAGACGATCTTCAGCTGGCCCGGCGTGGGCCGGTACGTGCTGGTCGCGATCGAGAAGCGCGACCTCCCCGCGGTGCAGGGGAGCATCCTCGTCCTCAGCCTCGTCTTCGTGCTCGTGAACCTCGTCACCGACCTCGTCTACGCGAAGGTGGACCCCCGGGTGGCCTATGACTGACGCGACCCCGCTCCCGCGACTCGGCGCCGCCCTGCTGGCCCTCGCCACGCTCGCCTCGCCGCTCGCGGCGCAGCGCTCCTGGAAGGAGCTCGACCGCCGGCTCGACTCGCTCCCGCTCGGCCGGTCGTTCTGGGGGATCGCCGTCGAGGACGAGCGGGGGAGGCTCCTCTACGGCCGCAACGCCGACCGGCTCTTCATCCCGGCGAGCAGCACCAAGCTCCTCGTGAGCGCGGCCGCCGCGGTGCTGCTGCCGCCCGACCTCACCGTGCGCACGGGCGTGCACGCGACGGCGCCGCTGCAGGACGGCGTGCTGCGCGGCGATCTGGTGCTGGTGGGCCGCGGCGACCCGACCTTCGGCCGCCGCTGCTACGCGGTGGACACGCTCGCCCCGGGCGCCTGCGACGGCGACCCGATGCTCCGCATGCGCCAGCTCGCGAAGGCGCTGCGGCTGGCGGGGCTCCGCCGGGTGCACGGTGACCTGGTGGGCGACGGGTCGCTCTTCACGGGCCCGCTGACGCACCCGTCGTGGGAGCAGTACGACCTCAACTGGTGGTACGCGGCGCCGGTCGGGGCGCTCGGCTTCAACGACAACAGCCTCGACCTCACGGTGGCCCCCGGCGAGGAGGCCGGCGCGCCGCCGCGCCTCGCGTTCGCGCCCGACTTCGGCGACGTGATCCTCGAGAACCGCGGCGTCACCGGCACCACGCGGGAGGAGGCGACGCTCGACTTCACCCGCGAGCCCGGCACGATGCGGCTGCGGGCCGAGGGGGTCGTGCCCGCCGGCGCCGCGCCCGCGACGGAGTACTTCGCCGTCCCCGACCCGAACCTCTTCGCCGCGCAGGCGCTGCGCGCGGCGCTCGCCGCGGAGGGGATCGCGGTGACCGGGGCCACGCGCAGCACCACCGACCCCGGCCTCTACCGCGCCGCCCGCGACCGCGCGCCGCTCGCCGAGCTGGAGAGCCGCCCGGTGCGCGACTGGATCTTCCCCGTCCTCAACACGAGCCAGAACTGGTTCGCGGAGATGCTGCTCTTCCAGCTCGGCGCGCAGGTGAAGGGGGAGGCCTCGTGGGACGCGGGGCTCGCCGTGATCCGCGGCTTCCTCCGCGACTCGGTGGGGCTCGACTCGACGGCGTTCGCCCAGCGCGATGCGTCGGGCCTCTCCAGCCAGAACCTCGTCACCCCCCGCGCCTTCACCGCGCTGCTCCGCTACATGCGGGCGCACCCGCGCTATGCCGTGTTCGCCGCCGGCCTGCCGCAGGCGGGGGCGACCGGATCGCTGCGGCGGCGGTACGCCGGGACGCCGCTCGAGGGGAGGGTACGGGCCAAGACGGGCAGCATCGCCCGCACCAACACCCTCGCCGGGTACCTGGAGCTCGAGGGCGGGCGGGTGCTCACCTTCTCGGTGCAGGCCAACCACCACGTCCTGGGCGGCCGCGCCATGATCCAGCAGATCGACAGCGTGGTCGTGGCGATCGCGCGGCTCGCCGGGCGGCGCTAGCCCCGTCCGTTACTATTGTCGGCCATGACCGACCTTGGCACCGAGGCGCGCCCGCTGCGCGTCGCCGTCGTGGGCTCCGGCCCCTCGGCGTTCTACGCCATCGAGCACCTGCAGAGGCAGCCGCTCGCCATCGACGTGGACTGCTTCGACCGCCTGCCCACGCCGTTCGGCCTGGTGCGCGGGGGCGTCGCCCCCGACCACCAGAAGATCAAGTCGGTCACGCGGGTGTACGAGCGTCTGGCGGGGCACCCGCGGTTCCGCTTCCTCGGCCACGTGACGGTGGGGAGGGACCTCGGCGTCGCCGAGCTCGCGCGCCACTACGACGCCGTCATCTGGGCCGTCGGCGCGCAGGCCGACCGCGCGCTCGGCGTGCCGGGCGAGGAGCTGCCGGGGAGCCACGCCGCCACCGAGTTCGTCGGCTGGTACAACGGCCACCCGGACTACCGGGACCTGACCTTCGACCTGGGCCAGGACTCGGTCGCCGTGGTAGGCGTGGGCAACGTGGCGATGGACGTCACGCGCGTGCTGGCGAAGACGCCGGACGAGCTCGCGGGCACCGACATCGCCACCCACGCGCTCGAGGCGCTGCGGCGCTCGCGCGTGCGCACGATCCACCTGCTGGGCCGGCGCGGGCCGGCGCAGGCCGCCTTCACGACCCCCGAGATCAAGGAGCTCGGCGAGCTCGCCGACGCCGACGTGATCGTGGACCCGGCCGAGCTGGTGCTCGACCCGCACACCGAGGCGCTGCTCGCGGCGGCGGAGGACCGCACCGCCGAGAAGAACCTCGAGGTGCTGCGGGAGTTCGCGGCGCGGCGGCCGTCGGGGAAGTCGCGGCGGATCGTCATCCGCTTCTGCGTCTCGCCCCTCGCGCTCGAGGGGCACGCCTCCGTCGAGCGGGTGCGACTCGGCCGCAACCGGCTCGTGCCGGCCGGCACCGACGTGAAGGCCGAGCCCGCGGGCGAGGCGGGGACGATCCCGGCCGGGCTCGTCTTCCGCTCCGTGGGGTACCGGGGCGTGGCGGTCCCCGGGGTGCCGTTCGACGAGCGGCGCGGCACGATCCCGCACGAGGGTGGCCGCGTGCTCGCGGCCCCGGGTGGCGCGCGGCTCGCCGGCCACTACTGCGTGGGGTGGATCAAGCGCGGGCCGAGCGGGGTGATCGGGACCAACAAGCCCGACGCCGTGGAGTCGGCCGAGGCGCTGCTCGCCGACCTGCGCGCCGGCGCGCTGCCGGCCGCCCCGGAGCGCGACCCGGCGGCGATCCCCGCGCTCCTTGCCGACCGCGGGGTGCGCGTGGTGGGCTGGGCCGACTGGAAGGCGCTCGACGCGATCGAGCAGGAGCGCGGCCGGGCGCAGGGCCGCCCGCGCGAGAAGTTCACCCGCATCGGGGAGATGCTCGCGGCGCTCGGCGACGGGGCCGGCGCGCGGGCCGACTGAGCCATGACCTTCCGTATCTACACCCGCACCGGCGACGAGGGGGCCACGGGCCTCTTCGGCGGCGGGCGCGTCTCGAAGGACCACCCGCGCGTGCAGGCGTACGGCGACGTGGACGAGCTCAACTCCGTCCTCGGCGTCGTGCGCGCCACCGTCCCGGCCGACTTCCACGACGCGCTGCTCGAGTCGATCCAGCGCGACCTCTTCAGCATCGGCGGCCACCTCGCCACGCCCGACCCGGAGAAGGTGCGCGAGGCGCTGTCCAAGGCGGAGCTGTCGGAGGAGCGGGTGACGGCGTTCGAGCAGGCGATCGACGCCGCCGACGCCGAGCTGCCCCCGCTGCGCGCCTTCGTGCTCCCCGCCGGGACGCCGAAGGCCGCGGTGCTCCACCAGGCGCGCACCGTCTGCCGGCGCGCCGAGCGGAGCGTGGTGCACCTCGCGCACAACGAGGACGTGCCCCAGCTCTTCATCACCTACCTGAACCGCCTCTCCGACCTCCTCTTCACGCTGGCCCGCCTGGCCAACCATCGCGGCGGCAGCGGCGACGTGACCTGGTAGTGCCGTGCGCGTGATCGAGGTGGTGCACGCGGCGGGGCGCTACGAGGTGATCGTCGCGCCCGGGGCCGTGGCCACCCTTCCCGCGCGCGTCGAGGCGCTCCTCGGGCCGCGGCGCCTCGCCGTGGTCACCGACACCACGGTCGCCCCGCTGCTCCGCGGCTGGCTCGGCGGTGGCGGCTGGCCAGGCACCGTGCTCACCCTGCCCCCCGGCGAGGCGCACAAGACGCGCGAGAGCTGGGCCCGCCTCACCGACGAGCTGCTGGCGCGCGGCTTCGGGCGCGACAGCGCGATCGTGGCGGTGGGCGGCGGCGTGGTGGGCGACGTGGCGGGATTCGTGGCGGCGACCTTCGCGCGCGGGATCCCGGTGGTGCAGGTGCCGACGACGCTGCTCGCCATGCTCGACGCGTCGGTGGGCGGCAAGACCGGGGTGGACACCCCGCACGGCAAGAACCTTGTGGGCGCGTTCCACCAGCCCGCCCTCGTCGTCGCCGACCCGCGCACCCTCGCCTCGCTCGGCGCGCGCGAGTACCGCGCCGGGCTCGCCGAGGCGGTGAAGCACGGCGTGGTCGCCGACGCCGCCTACCTCGACTGGATCGCCGCGCACGCCGAGGCGCTGCTCGCGCGCGACGAGGCGGCGCTCGTCGCGCTCGTCGCGCGCAGCGTCGAGATCAAGGCGGAGGTGGTGACCGCCGACGAGCGCGAGGGCGGCCGGCGCGCCGTGCTCAACGCCGGCCACACCGTCGCCCACGCCCTCGAGCACGCCAGCGGCTACGCGCTGCTGCACGGCGAGGCGGTGGCGCTGGGGCTCGTGGCCGAGTCGGCGATCGCCGAGCGGCTGGGGGTGGCGCAGGCGGGGACGGCGGCGCGCGTGCGGGCGGTGCTGCAGCGGCTCGGGCTGCCCGTCGCCGCACCGGGAACGGCGGACGCCGCCGTGACGCTGGCCGCCATGCGCCTGGACAAGAAGAACCGCGCCGCCGCCGTGCGCTGCGCGCTGCCGCGTGCCGTGGGCTCCATGGAGGAGGCGGCGGGCCACTGGACGGTGGCGGTGGACGACGCGGCCCTCGCCGCGGGGCTCGGCGCCATCGGCGTGGGGGCCGCCTGACGCAGTAGATTCCCGGGCATGGCCACCCGCCTCCCGCTCTTCCCGCTCGCGGTGGTGCTCTTCCCCGGGGCGATCCTCCCGCTGCACATCTTCGAGCCCCGCTACCGCCGCCTGCTGGCCGACTGCCTCCAGGGCGACGGCCGCTTCGGGATCCTGCCCGTGTCGCCGGGGGGCACCGTGCCGCCGGCCGGGACGATCGGCTGCGTGGCGGAGATCGCGCAGGTGCAGCCGCTGCCCGACGGGCGCTCCAACATCATCACGCGCGGCGGCGAGCGGGTGCGGCTCGTCGCCGTCGTGGACGCCGGCACGCCGTACTACATGGGCGAGGTCGAGCCCGTCCTCGACGACGCCGGCTCCGCCCCCGGCGCCGACCAGCTCGCGGCGCTGCGCGCCCTGCACGCGCGCTACGCCGAGCTGCTGCAGCGGGTCACCGACCGCGAGGCGGAGGTGGCGGCGCTGCCCGACGACCCGGTGGAGGCGAGCTTCGTCGCCGCGGGGCTCGTGGAGTGCGAGCTGCCGCGCAAGCAGCGGATGCTCGCCACGCGGAGCACCGCGGAGCGGGTGGGGCTGCTGCTGCAGGTGTACCCGCCGCTCATCGCCGCGCTCGAGGACGCCGTGACGGTGCACGAGCGCGCGCGGACGAACGGCAAGGGCCACCACCACCCGGACATCGACGGCCCGTGATCGGCCCCTCCGCGCTCGATGCGCTGGCAGGCATCGTCGGCCCGCGGTGGGTGCGGCACCGGCCGGCGGAACTCGCCACCTTCGCGATGGACGGGCTGCCGACGCGCGAGTCGGCGCCCGGGGCCGTGGTCCTGCCGGGCACCAGGCAGGAGGTCGTCGAGGTGGTGCGGCTGCTGCACCGGCTCGGGCTCCCGTTCGTGGCGCGCGGGGCGGGCACGGGTCTCTCGGGCGGCGCGGTCGCCGAGCCGGGCACGGTGATGCTGACGCTCACGCGGCTCAACCGGGTGCTCCGGGTGGACGCCGCCGCGCGGCGCGCGGTGGTCGAGCCCGGCGTGGTGAACGCCCGGCTCACCGAGGCGGTCGCCCCGCTCGGCCTGCACTACGCGCCCGACCCGTCGAGCCAGACCGCGTGCACCGTGGGCGGCAACGTCGCCGAGAACGCCGGCGGGCCGCACTGCCTGAAGTACGGCGTCACCACCAACCACGTCACCGAGCTCGAGGTGGTGCTGCCCGACGGCTCGGTGACCCGGCTCGGCTCGCCGCAGGGCGAGCCCTGGGGGCCCGACCTCGTGGGGCTTTTCGTCGGCAGCGAGGGGATGTTCGGCGTGGCGCTCGAGATCACGGTACGGCTCGTGCCGGTCCCGCCCGCGATCCGCACCCTGCTCGCCGACTTCGGCTCGGTGCGGGCGGCGAGCGAGGCGGTCTCCGCGGTCATCGCGTCGGGGATCGTCCCCGCCGCGCTCGAGATGATGGACCAGGCGTGCGTGCTGGCCGTCGAGGACTCGATCTACGCCGCCGGCTACCCGCGCGACGCCGAGGCGGTGCTGCTGGTGGAGGTGGACGGGTCCGCCGCGCAGGCGGAGGCCGAGGCGGCCGCCGTCGGAGCGATCCTCGAGCGGCACGGCGCGCGCGCGGTGCGCGTCGCCGCCGACCCCGCCCTGCGCGCGCGGCTCTGGCAGGGTCGCAAGAAGGCGTTCGGCGCGATGGGGCGCCTCGCCCCCGACCTCGCGGTGCAGGATGCCGTCGTCCCGCGCTCGGCGCTCCCCGACATCCTCGACCGGATCGCCGAGATCCGGCAGCGGTACGGCCTCGTCATCAGCAATGTCTTCCACGCCGGCGACGGCAACCTGCACCCCAACATCTCGTTCGACCGCCGCGACGCCGACCAGGCCGCGCGGGTCCACGATGCGAGCCACGAGATCATGGCGACGTGCGTCGCCGCGGGCGGGAGCATCAGCGGCGAGCACGGCGTCGGCACCGACAAGCTGGAGTACATGGAGCTCGTCTTCGACGAGCCGTCGCTGACGGCGATGTGCGACGTGCGCCAGGTCTTCGACCCGGACGGCCGCGCCAACCCGGGCAAGGTGGTGCCCGTGCGTTCGTGCCGCGAGTGGCACGCGGCGCCCGGGGCGCGGGAGCGGGTCGCGTGAGCGCGCGCATCGCGGCGCAGGTCGCGGCGCTCCTCGGCGCCGGCGCCGTGGAGCGCGAGCCGCACGGCGTCCCGCGCGCCGTCCCCGACTCGACGGAGGCGCTCGCGCGGCTCTGCGCGCTGGCCAGCGCCGAGGGGTGGACGCTGCGCACGAGCGGCCGCGCGAGCTGGCTCCCGGCCGACGCGCCGGCCGACCTCGCCGTGAGCACCCGGGGCCTCGACCGGATCCTCGCCGTCTCGCCCGACGACCTCGTGGCCACCGTCGAGGCCGGGGTCACGATGGACGCGCTCCGCCGCCGGCTCGCCGAGGAGCGCATGTGGCTCGCCCTCGACCCGCCGGGAAGGGGCGAGCGCACCATCGGCTCCGTCGTCGCCACCGCCACCGCGGGCGCGCTGCGCCACGGCTTCGGCCCCGTGCGCGACCACGTCCTCGGCTGCACCACCATCAGTTCCGACGGCCGCGCCATCACGAGCGGCGGCCGGGTGGTCAAGAACGTCGCCGGCTACGACCTGACGCGGCTGCAGGCCGGCGGATTCGGCGCGTTCGGGATCATCGCCACGCTGCACCTGCGGCTGCGCGCGGTGCCCGAGCACGACGTGACCTGGCTCCTCCGCGGCGACCGCGACACGCTCACGCGCGCCGCGCGCGACCTCGGCGCCACCGCCGACGCGGCGGCCGCCGTGGAGCTGCTCTCGCCCGCGGTCGCCGGCGAGCCCGAGTGGGTGCTGGCGCTGCGCTTCACCGGCCTGCGCGTGGCGGTCGAGGCCGAGACCGCCCGGCTCGCCGCGATGGCCGGCGGGTGGCACGAGCTCGCCGCCCCGCGCGCCGCACCCCTCTGGACGCTGGCGGCGCTCGCCCCGCTCGGCGCGCCGGTCACGCTCCGCCTCGGCGTGCTCGCCGACGGGCTCGACGAGCTGCTCGACCTGGTCGTCGCACGGCTTGGCGAGGGGCTGCTGACGGCAGGGGCCGCGAGCGGCGCGGTGCGCTGGGCGGGCGAGGCCACGGCGGAACAGGTGCGCGAGCTGCGCGGCGCCTGCGCCGCGCGCGAGGTCCCGCTCACGCTCGAGCGCGCCCCGTGGCCGCTGCGCCAGCAGCTCGGGCACTTCGGCGCCTACCGCGAGGGGATCCAGCACCTCACCAAGGGGATCCGCCGGGTCTTCGACCCGCAGGGGCTCCTGCAGGTCGCGATGGAAGCGCCGCGTGGCTGAGGCCGCGCCGCACGCCGCGGGGGTGCGCGCGCTCGACCCGTGCGTGCACTGCGGCTTCTGCCTGCCCGCCTGCCCCACCTACGAGGTCACCGGCGACGAGGCCGACAGCCCGCGCGGCCGCATCGTGCTGATGCGCGCGCTCGCCGCCGGCGACCTCTCGCCGCTCGACCCGGCGCTCGGCGAGCACCTCGACGCCTGCCTCGGCTGCCGCGCCTGCGAGCCCGCCTGCCCCTCGGGCGTGGGCTACGGCGAGGGGCTCGCCGACGCGCGCGCGCACCTCGCGCGGGCCCGCGGCTTCCCCCCGCTCGCGCGGCTCGTGCTGGCCGTCTTCCGCCGCGAGTTCCTCTGGCGCCCGGCCCTCGCGCTCGCGACGCTCTGGCGCGACACCGGGCTCGCGGCACGCCTCGCGGGCTGGGGTCGCGTGGGGTTCGGGATGGGGATGATCGCCGGCACCGCGCCGTGGTCGCGCGGCACCGGCGCGGGCCCCGCGGCCGCCGGCGCCACGCGCGGCCGCGTCGCGCTCTTCCGCGGCTGCGTCATGGACACCCTCTTCGCCCACGTGAACGCCGCCACCGCGCGGACGCTGCGCGCGAACGGCTACGAGGTGGTGGAGATCGCGGGCCAGGGCTGCTGTGGCGCGCTGCACGAGCACGCGGGCGCGCGCGACCAGGCAGAGGCGCTCGCGAAGGCGAACGTGGCCGCCCTCCCGGCCGATACGGACTTCGTCGCCGTGAACAGCGCCGGCTGCGGCGCCCTGCTCAAGGAGTACGGGCACCTCCTCGGCACGGAGGCCGCGCGCGCGTTCGGGGCGAAGGTGCGGGACGTGAGCGAGCTCCTCGCCGCCGCGGGCCCGCGGCCCGGCGCGCCGCTCCCGCTCGACGTGGCCTACGACGCGCCCTGCCACCTGCAGCACGCGCAGCGCGTGCACGCGGCGCCACTCGCGGTGCTGCGCGCCATCCCCGCGCTGCGCCTGCACCTCCTCCCCGGCCACGACCGCTGCTGCGGCAGCGCGGGGATCTTCTCGCTCCTGCAGCCCGGGATGTCGCGCGCGGTGCTGCAGGAGAAGCTGCGGGTGATCCGCGAGGCGTCCCCGCGGCCGGCGGTGCTGGCGACGGGAAATCCGGGCTGCCACATGCAGTTCGCGGCGGGGCTGCGGGCCGCGGGGATGCCGGTGGCGGTGGCGCACCCGGTGGAGCTGCTGGATCGGGCGTATGGGGAGGCGGGGTATTATGGCGGGGCGTCGTGAGTCGGGCGTGGGGGGCTGTGAGTCGTTGGTCGTTGGTCGTTAGTCGTTGGTCGTTGGTCGTGCGCCGGGAGGGTGCGGATGGGGAGCGTGGTGGGAGAGGTGGGCGGCGTGCACGTCGTGCTCGGCGCAGGGGAGCTGGCGGCGCTGCGCGAGGGCGTCTGCGTGGTCCGGCGGCCGGCGGCGGTGTTCGAAGTGACGGGCGCGGGAGCGCTCGACTGCCTGCAGGGATTGCTGACGAACGACCTGAAGGCGCCGGGCGACGGGGCGCTGGTCTATGGCGCCGTGCTCACGCCGAAAGGGATGATCGTCGCGGACTTCTGGGTGGTGCGCGAGGCGGGGCGGTTCACGCTGGTCACGGTGCCCGAGGCGCGGCAGGTGGCGTTCGACCTCTTCCGCCGGAGTCTCCCGCCACGGCTCGCGAAGCTTGCCGACCGGAGCGACACGCTGGAGACGGCGTGGGTGATCGGCGCGAAGGCGGCCGAGGCGCTGGGTGGGTGCCTTGGCACGCCGCTCCCGGCGGCGGGACGCGCCGCGCGGGTCGCGCACGCGAGCGGCGAGCTGCTCGTCGCGAGCGGCACGCCGGCCGCCTACTTCGCCGCGCTCGCCATCGGCACGCCCGACGCGCTCTCGGTGCTCGACACCCTCCCCGCCGGCTCGCCCGACCAGCTGCACGCCGCCCGCATCCTCGCCGGCTGGCCGGCGCTCGGCGCCGAGATCGACGAGCGGACGCTGGTGCAGGAGGTCCGCTACGACGAGATCGGCGGCGTGTCGTACACGAAGGGCTGCTACACCGGCCAGGAGACGGTCGCCCGCCTGCACTTCCGCGGGCACACCAACCGCGACCTCCGCGGACTCGAGTGGGCCACGCTCGACCCGCTCGTCTCCGACACCGTGCGGCAGGGCGACAAGGAGGTCGGCAGCGTGCGCTCGACGCTCACCGCCGACGGCCGGCGCCTGGGCCTCGCGAAGATCCGGCGCGAGGTGGAGACGGGGTCGGAGGTGGTGGCAGGCGGGGTGGCGGCGCGGGTGGTGGGGGCGGCTTGGTAGGGGATTGAGCTGCGTCGAGCGTCGGGCGTCGTGCGCTGCGAGGGGCCGGGTGACCAGTGTGCCTCGTGGTCGCGATACTCCCCGCCCCCGGCACTCGCGGCGCACGACGCTCCACGCTCGACGCCCCCAACGCACAACCCCGCCACCCACGCAGCGGGGTCCGTACTCCCACGAGGCCTGGCGGCCAGCTTACATCTGCTTCGTGGTGTCGGCCGGCATGGCGGCGCTGTCGGTCGCCGGGGCGGCCGGGGTGGCGCTGTCGGTCGCGGGGGCCGGCGCGGCAGCCGGTGCCTCGGCGGCCGGGGCCATCTCCTCCTTCTTCTCGCCGGCGCACGCGCCGAGCGAAAAGACGGCCGCCAGGAGCACGAACTTCTTCGTCATGGTCCAGATCCTTCCTCGAGGGAGTGGGCATACGGGAGCCAGCGGACGGGGCCCAAGCGGCCCGATTCTCGAGACTTAGCTCCCGGTGTCAAGGGTTCGAGTCGCGGGCGCGGCACTCTCATGGTCTGGCGCGTGTATTATGGGTTTCACGGCCCACACGACCACCCCGAGCCCCCTTCGCCTCCATGGCACGTCCCGCCACCCTCGGTGACCTGAAGCGCAGCCCGTGGGCCGAGGCCCCGCTCCGGGGCCGCAGCGTCCGCGACGAGATCCGCCAGAACCTCATCCGGCTCCTCGAGCGCGGCGAGACGCTCCTGCCGGGGATCGTGGGCTACGAGGACACGATCCTGCCCCAGCTCGTACACGCGCTGCTCGCGCGGCACGACTTCATCCTGCTGGGGCTCCGGGGCCAGGCGAAGTCGCGCATCCTGCGCGCCCTCGTGCGATTCCTCGACGACGCGATCCCCGTGGTGGCGGGAAGCGAGGTGAACGACGACCCGTTCCACCCCATCTCGCGTCCCGCCCGCGACCTGCTGGAGCAGTGCGGCGACGCCACGCCGATCGCCTGGCTCCCGCGGGAGCAGCGGTACGTCGAGAAGCTCGCCACGCCCGACGTGACCATCGCCGACCTCATCGGCGACGTGGACCCGATCAAGGCGGCGCGCGGCGGGCACCTGCTGGGCGACGAGCTCACGATGCACTTCGGCCTGCTCCCGCGCGCCAACCGCGGGATCTTCGCCATCAACGAGCTGCCCGACCTGAGCGGCAAGGTGCAGGTGGGCCTGTTCAACATCATGCAGGAGGGCGACGTCCAGATCAAAGGGTACCCGGTGCGGCTCGAGCTCGACGTGGTGCTCGCCTTCACCGCGAACCCCGAGGACTACACCGCGCGCGGCAAGATCATCACGCCGCTCAAGGACCGGATCGGCAGCGAGATCACCACGCACTACCCGCGCACCGTCGAGCTGGGGATGGCGATCACCCGGCAGGAGGCGTGGACCGACCGCGGCACGCTCCCGCTCGACGTCCCCGACTTCGTGCTGGAGGTGATCGAGCGGATCGCCTTCGAGGCGCGCGAGGACCGGCGCATCGACAAGCGCAGCGGGGTGAGCCAGCGGCTGCCGATCAGCGTGTACGAGAACGCCGTCTCGAGCGCCGAGCGGCGCGCGCTCGTGCAGCGGACCGGGGCGGTGACGCCGCGCCTCGCCGACGTGTACGCCGCGATCCCCTCCATCACCGGCAAGCTGGAGCTGGAGTACGAGGGCGAGCTGCAGGGGCCCGACACGATCGCGCGCGAGCTCATCCGTCGCGCGGCGGCCGCGGTGCTCGAGGAGCGGATGGCGGGCCACGACCTCGACGGGATCGTGGCGTGGTTCAACGAGGGGGGGGCGCTCAAGGTGTCGGCCGACGAGCCGGCGGCGGCGTGCCTCGCGGGGTTCGGCGCGATCCCCGGCCTGCACGACCTGGTGCAGAAGGCGGGGCTCGCCTCGCCCGCGCAGCCGGAGCGCATGGTGGCCGCGTGCGAGCTGGTGCTGGAGGGGCTCGCGGGCGAGAAGCGCATCGCCCGCAGCGAGGACTTCGGCTACACGCGCGCGCGCGCCGAGCGGCGCGAGCCGGGGAGCGGCGGGTTCGGCAAGGGGATGAACACTTGGTAGCGGCCGGCCGGCGCTACCACCCGCGGCGCCGCACCTCGGCGACGATCGCCGCCACCGCCCCGTCGAGCCCGAGCCGGCCGGTGTTGACCACGAGGTCGTAGTGCGCCGCGTCGCCGGCGTGGCGGCCGTAGTGCTCCCGGTGGTACGCCGCGCGGCGCGCGTCCATCCCCTGCACCACCTTCTCCGCGTCCTCCCGCGAGAGCCCGTGCCGCGCCGCGGCGGTGCGCACGCGCTCGTCCACCGGCGAGACCACGCGCACGTGCAGCGTCCCCTCCCGCTCGCCCAGGATCGCGGCGGCGGCGCGGCCGACGAGCACCACCCGGCCCTTGGCGGCGAAGTCGGCCACCACCTGCTCCGTCACCCGCATCAGCTCGCGCTCGCCCACGGCGGCCGCCTGCGCGTGCGGCCCCGACGAGACCTCGGGGGTGGCGTACGAGAGGAGCCGGGCCGCGAGCTCGAGCAGCGTCTCCCCCCGCTCGTCGCGCAGCGCCGCCTCCTCCAGCGTCAGGCCCGCACGGCGGGCCACCTCCTCCACCACCTCGTTGTCCACGTACGTCCATCCCAGCTCGGCGGCGACGCGGCGGGCCACCTCGCCGCCACCGGCGCCGTACTGCCGGGAGACGGTGATGATCATCCCTCCTCCTCCCTGGCGGCGAGGCGCTCGCGCGCCTCGCGGTGCATGAGCCCGGCGATCGCGGCGCCGGCCAGCACGCAGGCGACGCCGCCCAGCAGGTACGCCCCCTTCACGCCGAGCCGCTCGGCGACCCAGCCCATCTGGAAGCTCCCGAACGGCGCCATGCCGAGCACCACCCACGCGTACACGCTGAGCACGCGGCCGCGCAGGGCGTCGGGACAGTGGCGCTGCACGGTGGTGTTCGTGGCGATCGAGGCGATCGCCATCAGCGCGCCGAGGAGGGCGAGCAGCAGCATCGCCACGGGCACCGACGGCGCGAGCGCGAGGAGCGCCAGGCCGGCGCCGAAGGCGATCCCCGTGCGCAGCGCGAGCGGCCCCTCGCGCATGCGCCCCGACCACGCGGCGACCGCCAGCGCCCCCCCGGCCGCGCCGACCCCCACCGCCGCGGCCAGCGCGCCGTAGCCGCCGGCGCCGGTGGCGAGCGCGTCCTTCGCGAGCACGGGGAGGAGCGGCACGAACGAGAAGCCGAACACCGTGAGCAGCGCGAACTGGATCAGCAGCCACCGCGGCCAGCGGTGCGCCCAGATGTAGTCGAAGCCCTCGCGGATCGCGGGCAGGACGCGGCGGCGCGGGGCGGCGGCCGCGTCGTGCGACGGCACGCGCATCGCCCAGAGCCCCGCGATCACGGCGAGGAAGCTCGCCGCGTTGGCGAAGAAGCAGGCGGCGATCCCCGCCGTGGCGATCACGACCCCCGCGATCGCGGGGCCGATGACGCGGGAGACGTTGAACGTCATCGAGTTGATCGCCACGGCGTTGAGCAGGTCGGCCCGGCCCACGAGCTCCGGGACGAGCGCCTGCCGCGCGGGCACCTCGAACGCCGCCATCACCCCGAAGAGGGCGGCGAGGAGCATCACGAGCGGGACGGTGATCTGGCCCGTGACGGTGAGCACGGCGAGCACCAGCGCCTCGAGCATCATCCCCGCCTGCAGCCACAGGACGAGCCGCCGCTTGTCCGCCTCGTCGGCCACGACCCCGCCGTAGAGCGTGAGGAGCAGGATCGGCAGCGACCCGAGCGCCGACACGAGCCCCACGATGAAGGCGGAGTCCGAGAGCTGCAGCACGAGCCAGCCGTGGGCGACCTGCTGCATCCACGTCCCCACCAGCGACACGAGCTGGCCGCCCACGAAGAGGCGGAAGTTGCGGTGCCGCAGCGCCGGGAAGGTGCCGAGCAGCCGCCGCACGCCGAAGGCGGGGAGGCGGGCGGCGGGCCGGGCCGGGGGCGGCGGGGCGAGGGTCACGGGACGAACGATAACCGGCGGTTTGAACCCTGCCGGGCGCCGGGGTACCATGAAGCATGCGCTTCACCACCTACTCGAAGTTCGTGCCCGAGCTGGCCGACGCGGTCAACCTGCAGGACCTGCTCGACAGGCTGGGCGACTTCCTGCTCCAGTCGGGGTTCGCCGGCGGGGGGAGCGGCTTCTGGGGCCACGAGATGCCGGCGGACGCGCAGTCGCTGGACGCGCTGAAGGAGGCGATCCTCCAGGCCCTCGCCGAGTCGGGGCAGCTCACCCCCGAGATGCTGCGGCTGCTGCGGGGCGAGTCCACCGGCGACGCCGCGCGCGACGCGGAGGTGCAGCAGCAGCTCGCGGCGATGCTCGACGCGATCGTGCAGCGGCTCGTCCGGGAGGGGTACCTGAACGTGCAGGAGGCGCCGCAGGCGCCGGCGGGGTACCAGGCGGTCTTCGGGCCGGGCGGGCAGGCGCAGGAGGCGAGCCGGCAGGTGCACTTCAACCTGACCGAGAAGGGGATCGACTTCCTGGGCTACAAGACGCTGAAGCACCTCCTGGGGAGCGTGGGCAAGTCGAGCTTCGGGGCGCACGACACGCCGTTCCTCGCCACGGGCGTGGAGGCGGAGAGCAGCAGCAAGCCGTACGAGTTCGGCGACGTGCTGAACCTCGACGTGCCGGGGACGCTGACCAGCGCGCTCGCGCGCGAGGGGATCGGGGTGCCGATCAACCTCGAGTACGGCGACCTGATGGTGCACCAGGCCGAGTACCGCTCGTCGGCGGCGACGGTGCTGATGCTCGACTGCTCGCACAGCATGATCCTCTACGGCGAGGACCGCTTCACCCCCGCCAAGAAGGTCGCGCTCGCGCTCACGCACCTCATCCGCACGCAGTTCCCCGGCGACACGCTGCGCGTGGTGCTGTTCCACGACTCGGCGGAGGAGATCCCGCTGAGCGCGCTGGCGCAGGCGCAGGTTGGCCCCTACCACACGAACACGGCGGAGGGGCTCAAGCTGGCGCGCCGGATCCTGGCGGGCCAGCGGAAGGACATGAAGCAGGTCATCATGATCACCGACGGGAAGCCGTCGGCGCTCACGCTGCCCGACGGGCGGGTCTACGTGAACAGCATGGGGCTCGACCCGGCGATCCTGCAGGCCACCTATCGCGAGGTGGCGAACTGCCGGCGGAGCGGGATCATGATCAACACCTTCATGCTGGCACGGGAGCGGTCGCTGGTGGAGTTCGTGAAGCAGGTGAGCGCCATCTGCCGGGGGAAGGCGTACTTCACGAACACGATGACGCTGGGGCAGTTCATCCTGATGGACTTCATGAAGCGGAAGACGCGGCGGGTGAGCTAGCCCCCGGCACCTCCTCCCCCGCCCCGCCACCCGCTCGCCGCCAGCCGGTCGAGCCACGCCACCACCCGCGGGCGCTCGGCGTCCACCGTGACCGGCTCCGCCCGGGCGAAGGCGCGCCGCACCGCTGCGAACTCCGGCTCGACACCTCGACCTCCTTCGCCGGCGCGCCGAGCCGGCGCGGCTCGGTCGCCATGAGGGCTGGGAGCTTGCACCCGGCGCGCCCGTGGCGGCAGCCGGCCATCTCCTTCGGCAGCACCCGGTCGAAGTCGTCGCAGAAGCTGCGGCGGCGGACGGCGACCTCCCGCGCCTCGCGCACGCCGACGGCGGCGAAGGCCCGGCGGTACGTCCCGAACGTGGCGGGGAGCGGCGACGCGGTGGGGATCACGGCGACCCACCGCGAGGCCCGGTCCTGCGCGCGCGTGACCATCGATCCCGAACGGGATCGGCAACGTGGCGTGCGGGCCACGGCCCCCCTAGGATACGGGGTGGCATGCTGCTCCTCCTGCGCGGCGCCACCTGCTTCACCCCCGACCGCGCCGGCCGCCGGCGCCTCCTCCTCGGCGGGGACGCGATCCTCCGGACGGGTGACACCCTCCCGTCGTTCCCGCGCGAACTGCCGGTCGAGGAGGTCCCGCTTGCGGCGGCGCGGGCACTCGTGGCGGAGGGGCGGAGTGCCTGATGCCACACCGGCGGCTCCCGCCTCCCGCCGGCCACGCTCACCGGCTCCAGCCGGCCGACGCTGGAGGAGCTGCGGCGGCTCGCGAGCGCGGCGCATGTGGCGGGGGTCATGACGGGCAGGGCGGGGCTGGTGCTCGACGACCGTGGTGGCATTCACCACTTCATTGCAGGCGGCGCGTCGCTGGCGCGGGACGGCCAGCCGGTGCGCCGCGGGACCTTCGAAGGGAGCTTGCCTTGACACGCCCGATGCTGCTGCTCGCCGCCGCGCTGGCGGTGGCCGCGCCGCTCGCCGCCCAGAGCGACGAGGGGGTCGCGAAGACGCTGAACACGCTGAAGGAGAAGAACCCGAGCCTGCACGCCAAGGTGCTTGCCGCCTACGGCTACGCCGTCTTCCCGTCGGTGGGCAAGGGCGCCATCGGCGTCGGCGGCGCGCACGGCAAGGGGTTCGTGTACGAGCAGGGCACCAAGGTGGGGAAGACGTCGCTCACCCAGGTGACGGTGGGACTGCAGCTCGGCGGGCAGGCGTACAGCGAGATCCTCGTCTTCGAGGACCGGACCGCGCTCGACGACTTCAAGCGCGGCCAGTTCGAGTTCGACGCGCAGGCGTCGGCGGTGCTCATCACCCTCGCTGCGAGCGCCGACCTGCCCTATCGCAAGGGCGTGGCGGTCATCACCATGGGCAAGGGCGGCCTCATGTACGAGGCGAGCGTGGGCGGGCAGAAGTTCAGCTACAAGCCGCTCTGACCGGGGCGCGGCTCAGCGCCCGACCCCCCCGACGATCCGCTTCACGAGCTGCCCCGCCCGGAGCCGGTCGTCGGGGTCGAGGCCGTTGACGATCAGCACGGTCTCGTCGCTCGCCGTGCTCGGGTACTGCTGCAGGAATGCGTCCGTGCTCATGTCGCGGGGGAGCTTCACGAGCTCGATCGTCTGCGGCGTCACGCCGAGGAGCGCGCGGTCGGTGACCGGCCGGAACGAGCGCGCGGCCTCGCGGATGATGGGACGGAACTGCGCCCAGTTCGCCGCCGGCGCGTAGCCGAAGATGCGGTAGGTGAGGTCGCCGTGCCGGATGTAGGCGACCCCGCCGGCGAGCTGGCCCTGCTCGGTGCTCGCCGAGAACTCGCCGTACGACGCCGGCAGGCCGTTGATGTCGGTCGCCTGCGGCCGCGTCACCACCTGCACGCCCTGCTGGGCGAAGAACTGCTGCGCCAGGGTGGCCGGCGCCTCCTTGCCGCCCAGCGCGAGCTGGATCACCGCGTTCTGGGACTCGGGCACGCCGATCACGGCGGCCGGCTGGTTCTGCGTGCGCCAGCCCGCCGGGAAGGTCAGCTCGAAGCCCAGGTTCGGGTGGATGAACCGGTTCGCGCGGAAGTACCCCTGGCGCGGGTCGTCGCCGAAGACCATGCCGCGCAGCAGCTGCAGGTAGCCGTCGCGGTTCGCCACCGCGTTGCCGGGCACGGTCACGGAGTCGGCGCGCGCGGCGGCGCGCTGGGCGCGGCGGTCGGGGTCGGGATGGGTGCTCTGCCACTCGGGGAGCCGCGCGCCCGCGGCGCCCGAGACGCGGCCGAGCGTCACGAAGGTCCTCGGGATCTCGCGCACGTCGTAGTCGGTGCGGCGCGCGTAGCGGAAGCCCAGCTCGTCGGCCTGCAACTCGTCGTCGCGGCCGAACTTGAGGAAGAGCAGCTGCAACCCCTGCGACAGCCCGCCCACCATCCCGGCCACGGTGCGCGACGCGAGCGCCCCGGCCATGAGCCCCACCTGCGCGAGCTGCGCGTTCGACATCTGCCGCGCGGTGTGCCGCGCCGTGACGTGCCCGACCTCGTGCCCGATGACGCCGGCGAGCTCCGCCTCGCTGTTGAGGTACGTCATGAGCCCGCGCGTCACGAAGATCTGCCCGCCGGGATACGCGAACGCGTTCACCGCAGCGTCGTCGAGGAGGTAGAAGTTCCACGGGAGCTGCGGCCGCTCCGAGGCCGCCGCCATCCGCATCCCGATGCTGCGCACGAGCCGTTGCGACGCGCTGTCGGGGTAGAGCGGCATCGAGGCGAGCGTCTCCTTCGCCCCCTGCTGCCCCATCGCGATCTCCTGCCCCTCGGACACGAGCATCAGCTCCGACTTGCCCGTCGCCGGGTTCGTCGCGCACCCCGCGAGCACCATCATCCCCACCGCCCCGCCCCACCACCCTCGTCCGCGCCACCCCATGCTCGCCCCCGCGCTGGAAGCCCCCATCCCCAGCCAACGCCCAACGCCCAACGCCCAACGGTCAGCGACTGACGACTAACGACTAACGACTAGCGACTAGCGACCAGCGACCCACAGCCCACGACCCCCGACGCTCGCCCCCAATCTTACGCACCCCCACGCTATCCTCCACCCATGTCCGCCCCGATCCCCGCCCACACCGGCGAATGGGCCCCCGCCCTCCCCCTCGGGGACGAGGCCGCGGCCTTCATGCTGCGCCTCGCGCGCGCGCTGCACGTCGCGGGCTACTCGGCGCACCGGCTCGAGGACGTGCTGCACTCGGTGGCCCCGCGGCTCGACATCGGCGAGTTCCACGTCTTCTCCACCCCCACCTCGCTCTTCGCCGCCTTCGGGCCGCTGACGAGCCAGCGCACCTTCCTGCTGCGCGTCGAGCCGGGGAGCGTGAACCTCGGCCGCATGACTCGCGTGGACGACCTGGTGAAGCGGCTCCTCGCCGGCACCCTGTCGCCGGCGGAGGGGCTGCGGGAGCTCGACCGGCTCGAGCGCGCGCCCGCGCCGTACCCGCGGCTCGTCACCGTGCAGGGCTTCGGGCTGAGCTCCGGCGCCGCGGCGCGCTTCCTGGGCGGCGGGCTCGACGAGGTCGCCGTGAGCGCCGTCTCCGGCGTGGGGCTCGGCCTCCTGGCACTGCTCGCCGGCCGCGTGCCGGGGCTCGCGCGCGTCTTCGAGCCGACGGCGGCGGTCGCGGTGGCAATGCTCGCGGCGGTGGCGTCGGCGCTGTGGCACCCGCTGGCGGTGTTCACCGCGACGCTCGCGGGGCTCATCGTGCTCATCCCCGGGCTCGTGCTCACGACCGCGATGACCGAGCTCGCCACGCAGA
>Ga0073932_1001553_pt1 | contig 42117 bp, 34 predicted proteins | sample DewCreD2012metaG_FD_76967 | JGI IMG/M metagenome (GOLD analysis project Ga0073932, IMG submission 76967) | Hot spring sediment bacterial and archeal communities from British Columbia, Canada, to study Microbial Dark Matter (Phase II) - Dewar... ...
ATGGCACATCAGGCCAAAGCGCGCCTCCTGGAGCCAGCGCGGGTCGGCGCGCAGCCGCAGCGCCGCCGTGTGCAGCCGCTCCCGGACCGCAAGCCGCACCAGTTCGAGGGAGAGCAGCGACACGTTAAAACTATTGGTGTGTTCTGTTGCTTGCGCCCGCAGCACGACCCGCTGCTTGCCGGCGGGCAGCCGCAAGGCTCCTTCCAGAGAACGGCGCGTCCACCCGCGCAGCGCCGGCGGCATTTCGGCGATCACCTTCTGGCCGGCAGCGATCACCTCCAGACTCAGCGGCTGACTCCCGTGGCGGCGCAGCAGCACGTTGACGGAGTAGGAATCTTCCTGCGGCACCGTCACCTCCCACTCCAGCGACTGTTCCGGCCGCGTCCACCCGGTCACGTGGAATTTCCCGTGCGCGCCCGCTTGAAACGGTTTCAGATCCTGCGACCGCCGGGCGTCCACCGCCATGAGCACCGTATAATCGTCGGGTTTCACGTGGAAATCGGGGATAAACGATTCCCCGCCGGGAACGGATTGGGTGGCCGGGAAAAACCCCGCCAGCGCCAACCATATCCATGCCGAAGGCGACCTGATCATCCGGGGAAAACCGTAGCATGGCACCGGCTATCCTGGGAAGATTGCAGACGCAAAGAGTGGCAACAATGTTCAAATGTCCGCCCGCGATTTATTATCCGGCGGCAACGGCTTGATGGACTCAATCACGATTAGTTGGGTGCCTGGTGCGCCATTACCCCGATCCTGCGGACCAATTACCCTTGCGCCAACAAGACAATTGCCGGGCAATCTCATCGGATTTGCTTTGCGGTTGTAGAAACATTAAATTGTTTGAAATGAGCGCGCCGTTGGATTTTTTGCGGCTCTTCGCCGGGAAACTGCGCGGAGCCGGCATCCGCTATGCCATAACTTCCGGCATGGCTTGCGTTCATTATGGTCTGCAGCAGACCACCAAGGATTCGGACTGGATCATTAACCCGGATGACTTGAACCGGCTTCATGCTTTTTTTTGCTCCTTAGATCAAGCGATGCCACCTTGGCGAATATCCTACCGTCCCGTTTTTGGCGCACCTCTCGATATTCGATTCATGGCGCACGGCTGGACCAGTCACTTGCTGATAAGAGAACCGGACGGGACCGAACACAAGGTTGATTTATTCGGCAAGGCCCCGCGCGTCGCGGTGATGGAAACAGAACCAGGGGACTCCGATTACGCCAGCCGCCATGTGGTCGCCTTGATGAAACGCACGGACCGCGATCGCGACTGGCCGATTGTATTTGGCTGCGGCGTGCAAATGATTCAACGCCGGGATATGCGGGGAGTCCTGCACTTGCAGGAGGCCGACTGGCTGCGCCGCGCTTGGGCAGGGGTTCCGACAGAACAACGCCATGAACTCCAGCGGCTTCGCCCCCTCTTGCGCCATATGGAACTGCCGACGGGACGACTGCGCCGTTTGCTGGTTGTCGAACGAGCGCTTTGGGAGGCGGCAAATCGGACTCGCTACCGTCCGTTTGAGCAGGCGTGGAAAGACTTTTCCCGCAAGTGGCGCAGCGAGACCGGCACGGTCTGGCCGCCAGTGGTTGCGTTTGCGGAACAACATCAATTTCTGGTCGAAGCCTGCCTTCGTCTGCGTTTGCCGTTCGATCCTTTGGCGGAAACGCCCCGCCTCCGGCGTTTGGCGATCGCGCAAGCCGACGCCGCAGAGGCTGTCGCCGCCACCGCTCAGGAACTGGAGCAGGTTACGCCGCCGCTGGACGTTTTATACCCATGAAAGACGCGCCTGAATATTCCGAGGAGTATTATGAATTGCTCGCTCGCCTTATCGGCGAAGAAGCCGCCGCTTGGGCCAGGCTGCCACGGGCCGAGCGCGAAGCGGAACTCTCTTGGTATCACCAGCATTTCAACACTCCCGACGACCTTGCGCTCTGGCCTCCAGAATTGGACGGCGGACTATACAACGGTTTTCAGCCGGAACGCCCCCTTGATGATTCGGATCAAGCGCCGGGAGTTTCTTGACCAAGCCGCAGCATTCGGGCTTTCACTTATTTCTTCGGCTTTTCCGGCGGGAAAACCTGAAATTCGTTAATGTTAATCGGGCGCTTGGCTTTCAGGACGTGGAGCCGGATTTCGCGGGCACGGACGGGGGAAAACTCAATGGTCTTGTCCGCACCGATGGTCTTGCCGCGGGCGATCTCCTTCCAGGTTTCGCCTTGTTTGATCTCGAGAGTGAACTCCTGGGTTTCCGGCCACTCGATTTCGGAAATCCAGACGCTCCCGATTTCCTTCTCCTCCCCCAGATCCACTGCCAGCCAACCGTCGCGTGCCGTAAAGGCGGAGGCCCAGCGGGTTTTGATGTCCCCGTCCACGGCCCGTGCGGCATCGTATCCCGGCTGATCGAATTGGCTGGAAACCGCGACCTTTTTGCCCTGGCTCAACGGCACCGACGGCGGGGGCGGCGGCTGATACGCAGGCTGCCGACCCAGCCAATTGACGATGTCGGCGGCGCGCGATTTCGGGGTGACCTCTAGGGACACCAATTTGCCGCCGCACAAGACGCCCTGCACTAGCGTCGGGCCGGGGGCGTGTAATTTGAAATCCACATCCCACTCCGCCGGCCAGCCGGCGAAGAGATTCAGCTTTCCTTTAGGTCCGGGTTCGGGAGCCAGCAGCATCTCCTGCACCCCCACCATCCCCGCGCCGCCCCAGTTGTGATCCGGCAGCCAGTCGTGCCCCGGGCCGAAGAAGGCAGGAAACCGCGCCTGCGGCGCGTTGGTATTCGCCATCTTATAGATGGCGCGTTTCTTTGCTTCCTCCGGCCAGGCCAGCGCCGCCATGTTGGCGACATTGGCCATCCACGAGTAGTCCTGTTTGCAAAGGCGGGCGCGGTCGGCGGGTACGGTTTCCCAGGTGTCACGCGCCAATTGCAGGGTTTCCGGCTTGACGATGCCGGCCAGGCGATAAGGCCAATAGGCATACATCTCGATCGGTTCCCACTTGTTATATTCGCGCTCCCAGGACCTGGCGGGCAGCAGCGACGGATGCCCCTGGCGTTTGCCAACGGGAAGCTCGGGCAAGGTGGGCTGGATTCGCAGGAGTCGGGTGCGCGAGCCTGGAGACAGCTCGGGCAGCGCGAGCAGCGCCTCGGTGACGCGCCGGAGGCCGCAGACCACCTCGATGGGATCAGTCGCGCCGCCGGCATATTCGAGGCCGCACGCCGGATAGATGCGAAGTTTCCCGTCGTCCCCATGCTCCTTGCCGGTGCGCTTTTTGGCTTGGGCGCGATAGAAGCTGTCGTAAAAGAGGATTGTCCCCTCAATCCACGGCAGGTCTTTCGCCAGGGAGATGCCGAGCGCGTCGCGCGCCTGCAACGCCATCCAGGCGTGTTCGAGCATCATCGAGAAGTGATAGGTGAGGTGCTCCGCGCCGCAGAGGCCGTCAGGACGCGGGCCGACGCTGCAAAGTCCCCAGACATCCAGCGGCTCGGGATACACCACCCCTTCCGCGCCGTGAATCCTGGCCCGCGCGGCAGCCGTGGCGGAGCGGTCGCGGTAAAAGGCCAGCGAAGGGGAGAGCAGATCGGCATCACCGCCGGCCAGGGCCGGCCAGCCGAGCCAGCGCTGGTTTTGCGACATGAAATGGCAGCCCATCCAGCGGCGAAAGTCCGGAGTGACCGGTTCGCCTTCGTAAGTGGGCAGTTCATCATTGTTATTGCCTTCAATACGGCCGTTGTTGTCGGAGGTGAAAATACCGCCGTTAAACAGCAAGGGAAACTCGCCGTCGCGATTGCAGGCGAGCAGGTAACGAAACAGTTGGTAATTGCGGCCGATTAGGAAGCCGGGATCAGGCTCGCCTTTGGCAGGATTGATGACGATGTGGGAGCGGGACCAGAACTCGTTCCAGCGTTTAAGCTCGTCAGCCCTGGCGGCGTTGCGTTTTACCGGGTCAAGCAAAGCCTTGGCTTCGACTGGCCATTGGTCGGAATCGGCATCGACCGCCGCAGCCAGCCGCATGACGATCACCTGCTGTCGGCGGGCCGGAGTAACGCCAGTCCACGCCTTTCCGTTCCAGAACTGCCAACGCACGGAGGACTCGGAGGGCTGGCCAGCAAAGCCGCCCTCGATGGAGATGGCCGCGCCGAAAACACGGCGGGCGGTCACATCGGGCAGGGACTCGGGCGTTATTCCCTGTCGGCGGGCCTTGGCGGCCAGATCAATGGGGTGATCGGCATTGCGGTGGAAGGCGAGAAAGCCGTTTGGAGAGGACTTCACCTGATCCCCGGAGAAGGTGGTCTTGGCCCCCATCATGTCGTTGCGGATGCCCTCCTTGGTTTTCTCACGCCAAGTGCCGAGTGCAATTTCGAGTGCGGTGGCGGTGCCTGACTCCGACTCGAAGACCAGCGTTTCGCCGGCAAACCAAAGCGACGCCTTGAAGTCACCCTGGGCGATCGTGATGGTGCCGTTGGCCGGATCGAGAGTTTGCGTGAAACCGGCTCCGCCAAGGTCCAGATTTTTCGGGGCAATCCGCACACAACCGAGCTTGAGCAGGCGGCCCTGCTCGTCATAGGCGCCGTTGTGCGCCAGGTAGAGCCAGATCGAGCCGTCCTGCACCCAAACATTCGCCCCCGCTCCCAGCCGCCCGGAAAGGGGCATGGAATCTACGGAGTCTCTGGATGGGCTGTTCCAGGTCACTTTATAGGATTCGACGGCGGACTGCGCGCAGGCGGCCAGACTGGCGCCGAGAGTGGCAAGGATAAAAATTTGTTTCATGTCCGCGTATTATTCTACTTGCTCTGTTGCCCGATACGGTTGATTTCGCGATAGACATTGAAGCCGAGCGGGCCGTTTTGGAACTCGAAACTCACCGCCACGACGCCCTTGGCTTCGGCCTTCACGCGCAACTCGGATTCGCCACCGTCGCAGCGCGAGGTCGCAGTCGTGAATTTCACGAAATTCGTCGGGGCGGCGGCGTATGCAACGAGCAAAGTATGATTCTGGTAGGCGCGTTCGTCGGCATGACCCGCAAAAGTGCGGATTTCCTTCAGAGCGTGAAATCATGGCGGCGATACCGGCTGGAGCGGGACATGAACATTGCAGGAAATTCGCCCGTTCTTTTTGCAGCCATCAGGGAGTCAAAAGTGGTCTTGTCGCTGCTGACATCCACGATCGGTTTGCCAAAGCGCTTCCAGGGGCCCTCCGGCTTTTCGGCCACCGCCACGCCAATGCGCTGGTTGTTCCGGTGCAGGGGATATGATTTTCCGTCGCCCGTGTTGCCGGCGCGGAACAGGTAATGCTTGCCGTTTTTCTTTAAAATATCGGCGCGCTTGTTTTTGCCGCGCTGGTAAACCCGCACGTAATCCACCTCCATGGCGGTGCCGTCTATCCTGTCGGTAACCTCGCCCGCCCATTTGATGATGGCGGAACTCAACAGCACCGGCGCTTCGCGGTGGCAGATCGAGTTGGTTTCGCGGCGGATTTCCCGGCCATCGAAAAACCAGACCAGCTCCCGCTCGCTCCATTCCAAAGCGTAAACATGGAAATCCCGGCTGAGATCCTGATCCTTGGCCCGCCAGCTTTTGCTTTTCGCCCAATGCTTGCCCGACCAATTGTGGATGTTCATGTTCACTTTGTCCGGGAAATGTCCCTCGTTGATGTCAATCTCGAATCGCCCGGGCGTGTTGGTGTTGCCGCCGCGCGTCATGATCCAAAAAGAGTTGTTCAAACCGGTGGCCGCCCCGTAGCGGTAGCGGCACTCGAAGTAGCCATATTTGAACTGGGCTTTGGTGGACATGCTGGCCGAAGTCCATTCCTGCCCGCCGCGCTGCTCTTTGCGGTTGATCAGCCGGAGGGTGCCGTTCGTGGCCACCGCGTTCTCGCGCCAGCGGCTGCACAGGATGTGGCCGCTGGGGCCGTTTTGGAATTCCCAATGCTTGTCCAGGTCGGCCGTGGCGCCGTTGAACTCGTCCGCAAAAACAAGCTGCCAATCCCCGCCATTTGGCGGCGCAGCTCCCAACCGCGATTCGCCGGCAACTGCCAAAAGCCCCAGCATAACCAGCCCAAAGCCGAGCCGACTGGCCTTGGCCCGCCCGCCTGTCATCAGCCGCTCAATTAACCCCAAAGGATTCATCGCCGCAAATTTCCTCGCCCCGGCCTCTTTTGGCAATGAAAAGCTCAGCGCGGCTGCGTCCTCGACGGCTGGAACCACCTAGATGCGAGCAAGGCGTTTGTCTAACTAGCAACAGGTCCATCCGAATAGGCTTGAAAGAGAAGCAAAACGTGGCACATTTGTGGCATGACTGAGCTTGTAAGAGTGCGTGTGGACGCATCGTTGAAGGAAGATTCTGAGAGGATCGCCAAGGAAATGGGCCTTTCCTTGGGCGAAGCTGTGCGGCTGTTTCTGACCCAAATGGTACGGAGGCGCGAATTACCGTTCTCAGTCAAGGCTCGGTCCGCAAATAACGACATACTAGCCCCCTTTGCGCGGAGGGCCAAGCGCTTGGATAGTTTCTATGAGGATTGAACCAACTCCGGGTGAGGTTTACATGATTGACTTGGGCTTTGAAGGGAAAGTCCGGCCAGTAATGATCGTATCCCGCCATGATCCAAACGCTCCAAGGGCGCTGGTAATTGCCGTTCCCGTGACCACCAAATACAGAGGGAGCAAATATGAGGTTGCCATGCCGCGCGTTCCCTGGCTGAGAGAGCGGAGCTATGCCAACGTGCAAGGCCTTGAGTCATGGGAAACGGTTGAACTTCAGCGCAAAATTGGAAAATTCGAGACCTCAGCCATTGCGCCGGTCAAAGAAGCAATACGTTGGGCACTTGACCTTTAAAACAGCTACCCCCCAGCCCCCCTGAGTCCAAGTTGGTCGCGAAACCCTCGCCTGGCGGCAGATCTAGCGTAGCGATCTGCCTGGCACCCGATCCGCCCACAAAAGCTGTTGGAACCCCATTAACGGACCGAAGGTCAGGCTGCCACAGACGATCGCCTCCTCAGGCAACGTGTTTACCGTCAGGCGAAAGATCGCTGCCAATTGGGCCTGCGTTCCGCTAAAGGACTCTGGCGCTGCCGCATTCGCGCTGGGCCAGCGGATTTGCAAGACTTCCTGGGCTAGGCCCAGGCACGGCCCAACTAGCGCCTAAAATGCCCTAGGACCGCGTTTGATGGCGCGGGAGGCATAAGGACGCGGACGATTTTGGCGTCTCGCCGCCCCACCGCCTCGCCGCCACGCGCCCAGGATGCCCCCAGGAAAGTTTTTTTTGCCCGGCAGGGTGGGATGACAGCGGACGGCGGGAAAAACGCGCCTAAGGCCGTGCAGGGCGGTTGCCATCAGTTGCCAGTTTTTTGATATTCCCTTGTTTTTCTTTGCATTGAGTTGTATTGAGGCAGGCAAGGCAGAAAGCGCAGAAAAGCCAATAAATACGCGGTTTTTATGGCATTTTAGCTTGTTTTTGTGTTCATGGCTGGCTTGTAAATATCCGTTGTTACTTGATGCGGAGCGAAGAAGGCGAAGGTTGACGGGCATGGTTTACTTTGGCTTTCGGGTAAAACCTCTTGGCTCAAGGCTCTGAAAAAAAAGGCGACCCTACGGTTTGACCCTCGCCTCCCTCGCCCCAACAAATCGAGGCCTCGCTCTGATGGCAACTCTGCCGAATCTCAGCGGACGCGACGCGGTGAAGGCGTTTGCCAGGGATGGCTGGCACATGGCGCGGCAGCGCGGTAGCCAATGATTCTCGCTAAGGATGGGCACTTCGCCACCTAGTCCGTTCCTGATCATCGGGAAGTTGCTAAAGGCACCTTGTGCAGCCTGATCCGCTTCAGCGGATTGACGGTTGGGCAATTTCTTGGGCTGGCCGGGCAGTAGGCAAACTTCGGATTACTCCTCCAAGTTCGCGAAAGTAACCTCCACCCCGTTGGTGAAGACTTCCTGCAAGGCTCCCGCCAGGGAGTCAGCCAGGCGCTTGAATTCAGCTTTGGGATAAGACGGATCATGGGGTCCAAGGCGGACATGTCCCGTCCGATTGCCGCCTTGGTAGTCGCCCGTCACAAACCGCCAGAGCAGCACATGTTTGTTTTGATAGGTTGGGCGGAGACCGGAATGCCGGGGGAACAAATGCCGGGTGGAAACAAATTCATGAAGGTCGTGGCTTTGAGCAAAATGCTGGAGTGTTTCCAGGAAGCGCCCCCGATCTTCCTTGGTGGGGAGTGAAACAAGCACGTGACACTGGGGAGCGCCGGGATACACGCGGGTTACTTCCGCCGCGTGAAAAAGACGGTCAACCTTGCCGCTGAAGTTGTGGCGAGTCTCGGCCCAATAAAGGACCAGGATGGAAGCGCCCAGAATGACGCCGAGCCGACGGACCTTTCCCGAACACCAATACCTCCCGACTTGAATGGGTATCAGCACCCAGGCCAAAGCCAACACCACGAGGAACAGGCCTTTGGCAAGGCCAACCGGCCGGATTCCCTCAAGCCACCAGATCAACAGGAAGGCGCTCAGGAAGACCCACGCCATAACCATGAAAATGGTGGAAGCGAAAATAGCCGTCTGTCCCGGCGGCTTGAGCGATTTGGGCGATGATTGGGCGCACAGCGGACAAACCTCGAGTTGGTATTCTGGAAAAGGCGGTAGTGGCGCCTGGCACAATAGACAAAAGCGATGTTCGCTTTCGTTCACGGTTGCACTCAATTAACTGGCCTGATTTGCTTTTTAACGCCGGTTCCCCTCGCCACCTGGCGTGGAGCGTTTATTCATTCCGCCAGTCGAATACGGATTCGCCCCGGTTCCACGGTAACAGGATTTTCATGCCACGTTTTCGAGGACCAACGGCTCCACCCGCTCATGGCCGATCACGCGGCGGGCATACGCCCAGCAGGCGCGGAGGTCGTCCATCTCCAGCCAGGGATAACCCTGCAACAGGATTTCCGGGGTGTCTCCTGCCGCGAGCATTGCCAGCACGTGTTCCACCGCCAGCCGTCGCCCCCGAATGATCGGCTTGCCCCCAAATATTTTTGGATTCACGGTTATCCGTTCCAGCAACTTGTTTTCGTCCATGGTGGTAATTTATGGGTTCACCGCCGGGCGTCAAGCAATGAAACTGAAATTTGCTTTTGGATGCTGCTTCCCTTCGCCACCCGGTGCGGTGCGGTTAAGGCTAAGTTTGGCGTGCAAAATTCACTTTGGCTTTCAGGTAAAGCCTCCTGGCTCACGGCCCTGATAAACAGCCCATTCTACGGTTTGCCCCTCGCCATGCGCCGCACCGGTGGCGCAGGTCGGTTGCCAAATTGATCGCCATTATCCCCTATGCCGCCCCTCCGGGGCTGGAATTCCGCTGGGGGCCTGCATTCTATAAACAGGTCATCCCTACGGGATTCGGGTGAAAACAGCAGGGAAACGCCGTTTTGGTTCTTCGCTGTTTTCGATGGACTCTTCGGCCAGCCCGGAAGGGCGGCAGAGAATAGCCCACCCTTTCAAGGGTGGGATGTGGGTGCAGGAAGGCCCAGAGTCCCGGAGGGGCGAAAGAAGATTTTCGGAGGGGCCTCGGCGTTGGAAGGCAGACTGCGCGCGGATTTCTTTCGCCCTTGGCCCTTGACGCGGAGCAGTTGGCGTTGGCCTAACGCCAAAGGACCTGCCCGAAATTCAAGGCCTCACCGCCATTCGATCTTCACCGGTCCTAGCAATCCGGAGACCGTGCTGCCGCGATACCGCGTGGGGACGGTGGTGTAATGGTTGGCCAGCGTGTTGCAGACCAGCACTTCAATCCGGTTCTCGCCGGGCTTGGCCAACGGCGTGATGTCCAGCGTCCAGGGCGGCGCGACCTTGACGCCTGCCGGGCGGCCGTTGACGCGCACTTCCGCGGACGCCGCCACTTCGCCAAGGTTGAGGATCACCTGCCGGGCGGCAGGAATGGTCACCGTCTTCCGATACCACACGCCGCCGGAGTAGCTTAGCAGCCCCTCGTTCTTCGACCAGTCACCCAATTCAATTTGGCCGGGGCCGCAATCGAGGCGGATGTAATCATTAAAAGCCGCGCCCGCGTAGCAGCCGCGCTCCTGCTCGATCCGCAGCAGCACGGTGACCGGTTTGGCGGCGGATTGGGCAACCTGGTAGTCGACCACCCGGAGTTCAAGACTGACCCAACCCATTGGCTTGCCATCGGCCCACGCCTGGACTTTGCCGCGGGCGTTCCTGAGGGTCATCCCGCGAAAACCCGGCGGCGATACGAAGCGATACCAGCCCACCGGCTTGGCTTCATTGGCCCGGACGTCGAACGGCAGCACGCTCTTGTTCGTCCACCAGCTCATGGCCAGGCTGCTGGGCTGGAACTTTGGCTGGCTGACCGCTGCCTGGCCCGCCGCAATGATCGTCGCCGGCTCCAGCTTCGGCGGTCCCTGCGGGTGTTTATACCAGAGGCTGTCGGTGAAGCCGGCGACCTGCTCGGCGGCCACGGTTTCGCCGGTTTCGGTTTTTGCGACTCGCCAGCTTGCGTCCGTGGACAGGCGAAACGGGCCGGCGACCAATTCCGCAATCAAACCCGCTTCTCCGCCGTCATTGCGGGCGCGCACCACGATCTCGTTGCGTCCGGCGCGCAAGACTTTGGTCACCTCGTATTCCTGGACGGCCTCCCAGCGCGAGCCTTTGCCGATGGGAGTGCCGTTGAGGGAAACGGCATAGCCGTTGTCGCAGGTGATGCGCAAGCAGGCCTGCGCGGGAACTTTGTCGAGATCGAACGCCTTGCGGAACCAACGGTCGGCGGTCAGCTTTTCGCCCGGATACCAAATCCAAAAAGCCGCCGAAGAGAAAACCTCGCCGCCGCTTGGTGCGGGCGATTCCGCCGCAGCGGTGGATACAACAAAGTAAGTGCGGCCGGGCTTGTCGTATTGCAGCACCAGCGGGTTGGCCCCCGCTTTGAGTTTGAACGTGCTGCCGGAAACGCCTTCGCCGTTGAGCCAGACCTTGGCGGGCTTGAGCGCGCCGGTGAGAGCGTGCGCCGTCAGGTCGCGCGGGGCGATGACGGCGGTGGAGTAATACTGGGTTCCGGCGGGCTCGTAGCTGACCGTGTTGGGCATGTGGCCGGCGCCTATCTTGGCGTTGCCGATGGCGAGAAACTCGTCGTGCATTTCTTCCTTCAAGCCGTGGTAGCCCTGGTGGCCGGGATCGCCCTCGATGCCCCAGCGCCACGAAAACTCATAGAGCTGGGCGTCTTTGGCCGGAGGCAGGGCGGCGGATTGCCGGAACTGCGGCCCGAAAGAACAGGTCACCCGGCGCCAGGGGCCATTGGTGCTGTCCCCCTCGCAATACCAAAGCTGGCGGACTTCCGCGCCAATCTTTTCCGGCGTCGGCGGCCAGTGGAAATCGCCGAAGCGATTGTCGCTGGTCGGCTGCAGTTCAAACTCCCAGGGGCCGTCCAACAGTATTTCGGATTTTGCGTTTAAAACTTCAGCTTCCGCCTGGAGCGGCTGGCCGGGGCTGAACACGATCAATTGGATTTCCTTTTCCGTCAGTGGCAGCTTCAGCCTGGTGCCCTCCGAGGTTTGGGAACTCACCGCCAGCGGCCGCGTGGTGCCGGTCCAGGGATCCCAGAGTTCAACCTTCCCGACGGCGCGGAAGAAGCATTCTGCGCCCTTCGGCGCATGGTAGATGGCGTAAAGGTCGCGTGATCCGATTTTGCGGTGCTGAATGCTTCCAGGACCGTCGTAGTCGCGGCCCGGCAGCTTTCCGAAAACGTCGCTGGTCGGGCCATTGGGGAACATCTCCCGCACCATTGCGGCGACCTCGGGGTCGTCACGGCCTGCGCGGTCGCTGGCCTCGGGCAAAGCGCCGGGGGCGAGGACGATTCCGCCGGCGCGATGAAATTCGAGCGCTTTTTGCAACGTCGAATGGCGGACCGCTTTCATCGCGGGCAGGACCAGCACCCGGTAGATTTCTCCGGAAACCTGGAGTTCCTTCCCGACGACCTTGGCCCGGGCAAGCGACTCGAAATCCATGAAATCGAAATCCACGCCCTTGGCGTAGAGCTGCTGGCCGGCGCCGAACGCCGTTTGCACGGCCTGCGGCCCCCCCATGCCGGCCTCCATCGGCGCGACCGGATAGAGGATCGCCACGTCGCAGCGGTGATGGCCCTGGCTGAGCAGATAGCTGAGGCGTTGCACACAATCCATGAAGCCGCGCAGGTGCTTCCAGTAGGGCATGCGGAAGGTGTTGTCGGGCGGCGCCCATTCCCACCAGCCGCCGTGCGTCGAATAATACATGCCGTGCAGGCCAAGAAGATCAAAGCCCATGACGTAATTGGCCAGCGTGGCGTCCACCACACCTGCCGAGGTCGTGCCCCAGCCGCTCCCATAGAAGCCTTCCAGCCAGACGCGCGGACGCCCGTAGAGATGGGCAATCGAGGCGGCGACCTTGGCCTTGATGAGATCTTTGCCCAAACCAGGCTGGTCGGCGCCAGGACCCTGGTTCCAGCGCTGCGTGCGGAAATAGTCGCCGAACTCGACGACGTTGCGCCCGCGCCCGCCGTGGTCGCAGCCCATGATCATGCCGCGCCGCTGGTGCCAGTCGAACACCGGCTTGAAAAAGCCCTCCTCGCTCAGCGCCACCAGCACGTCGCTGTAATCGAGCCGGATTTTGGGCGTGCGCGGCCCGATGTCCTTGAACAGCGCCGGCAACTCCGGAGTGATGTCGTAGCCTTTGCGCTTTTTGAACTCCCCGGCAAACTGCGCCGACCAGAGTCGGCCGCTCACGCCGAAGCCCAGCTCGTCGGAGAAAAAGAAATTCAAGCCCTTGCCGCCTTCGCCCGGGAACCGCCGCTCAAACTGGCCGAAGAATTTCTCGGCATACCAATTTCCGGACTGGGGATGCATCGGGTTGATGGACCATGGAATCGTTTCGGGGCTCACTTTGCCATCCTTGTCCAGGCGCAGTCGCTGACCCATGACCTCCGGATGCTCGCACAGCAGTTCGTCCACAAACCAGCCCTGGCCGAAGCCAAGCGTGTAATCGCTGAGGCTGATGCTCGCGCCCTGCTTTTTGGCCGCCCCCATGAACCAGACGACGAGCTTCCACCAATCCTCGGAAAACAGCGGCGGCTCGCTGGGCAGCGTCAGGCCGTAGCTGCGCCCCCCCTTGTCGGAATGCGCGTAATTGATCTGGTAGCCCGAGACGCCCATGCCGGCCATTTGCTCGAGTTGCCAGGCAAGTCGTTCCCGGGTCAGCGGGTCGCCGAGCCACCAATAAAACGGCACGATGCCATAGCCCGGCGGCGGCTTTTGAAATCCCGGCAGGACATCCAGGTTAGGCGACCGGTTCGGGAAACCAACCGCCCACGAAGGCGGCGGCGGCGTGTTCGCCGGGTCGCTGAAGGCGAGATCAGCAGCCGCAGCGACGGCTGTTCCCGTCCATAGAGCGATGGCGAAACAAATTTGCGCTGCTCGGTTAACTTTCATGTTTTAATGGCTGTGGTTTTATTGCCTGCAAACCAAGAAACAGCGGCCACCTGCCTGTGGGCCTGCCTATTTCAGCGCCAGGTTCAGCAATGGTTGGCGTTTCCTTTCTTTCCGGCGGACTGTCCGGCAGATTGATCTCGCGATAGACATTAAACCCTTCCGGGCCGTTTTGGAACTCGAAAGGCACCGGCCACGACAACGCCAGCTTTGACAGGGATCCGGTACTGTGCCCCTCCCCCGCCGCATTGAACCGCCGGCTGGGGTGCGTCAATCCATCGCCTTGGAGATGGCGGTCCACCAGGCGTCGTGCAGCTCGGCCACCGGACGGGCGAATGAGGTCCCGGCGGTCTTCACCTTGAGGTCGGCGCCACCCACCACACCGATGCGGGCTGCCGGCACGCCATTGCTTTGCGCGGACTCGATCAGCCGCGCGGCATTGGTCGGCGAACAGGAAACGACCACGCGGCCCTGGGTTTCACCGAAGAGCAGCGCGTCCAGACGCGCGCCGCTAAAGGCCGCCAAGTCCACTTCCGCGCCGATCAGCACCTGCGTGGCGCGGGCCTCGCGGCGGGACATGCAGCCCTCTGCCAACGTCACCGCCAGGCCGCCCTCGCTGCAATCGTGCGCGCTCTTAACCAGGCCGTCGGCAATGAGGCGCCGCAGCGTGTCGTGCAGCCGCTTTTCCGCCGCCAGGTCACAGCGCGGCGGGCGGCCGGTCTTTTGCCGGTGAATCACCTGGAGATACGCGGAACCGCCCAGGCCCTGCAGCGGGTCGTCCGCGTCCACTGGCGCGCCCAGCAGCACGATGACGTCGCCGGCATCCTTGAACCATTGCGTGGTGATATGCTCTTTCTTCTCGATGATGCCGACCATGCCGACGGTGGGCGCGGGATCAATCGGGCCCGCCGGGCTCTGGTTGTAGAGGCTGCAATTGCCGCCGGTGACCGGGGCGTCGAACACGCGGCAGGCTTCGCCCAGGCCGCGCACCGCCTCCTTGAGCTGGTAGAACAGCTCAGGATTATGCGGGTTGCCGAAGTTGAGGTTGTCGGTGACCCCCAGCGGCTTCGCGCCGGAGCAAGCCAGATTCCGGGCGGCTTCGGCGACGGTCGCCTTGCCGCCTTCATAGGGATCGAGATAGACGTAGGTGGCGTTGCAATCGGAGGTGAGAGCGAGGTATTTCTCCGGGTATTGTCGGCCCTGGTTGGGCGAGTTCTCCGGCAGCACCGGCAGGCAATCTTCCTTGAGCCGCAGCACCGCGGCATCCGAGCCCGGACAGACGACCGTGCCGGCGCGCACCATGTGATCGTATTGGCGATAGACCCAGTTCTTGGAAGCGATCGTGGGCCAGGCCAGCAGCCTCAGCAAATCGCCGGCGGGATCGGCGGTGTCCGCCACGCCCGCCAGCGTGAAGGCGCGCACTTGCTGGAGATACGCCGGCTCGCGGGATTCGCGGTGGTAAATGGGGGCGTCGTTGGCCAGCTTGGCGGCGGGGATGTCGGCAACGATTTCGCCGTGGCACCGCACCACCATGCGGCCGGTGTCGGTCACGCGCCCGATCTGCGCCCAGGGCAGGTCCCACTTGTCGAAAATGCGCTTTACCTCGGCCTCGCGGCCCTGCTTGACGATGATGAGCATGCGCTCCTGGGACTCGCTGAGCATGATCTCGTAGGGGGTCATGTTCGGCGCGCGCTGCGGCACCTTGGACAGCTCGATCTCGATGCCGGTGCCGGCGCGGGCGGCGGTCTCACAGGTTGAACAGGTCAGGCCGGCGGCGCCCATGTCCTGGATGCCGGCGACGGCGTCGGTGGCCAGCAGTTCGAGGCAGGCCTCGACCAGCAACTTTTCCATGAACGGATCACCCACTTGCACCGCGCCGCGCTGTTGCTCGGCGGATTCGTCGGTGAGGTCCTGCGAGGCAAACGCGGCGCCCGCCAGACCGTCGCGACCGGTGGCCGGCCCAACGTAAAAGACCGGGTTGCCCACCCCTTGGGCCTTGCCGCGCGCGATCTGCTCGTGGCGGAGCACGCCCAGCGAAAAGACATTCACCAGCGGGTTGCCCTCGAAAGATTTGTCGAAATAAACCTCGCCGCCGACGGTGGGGATGCCGAAGCAATTGCCGTAATGCGCGATGCCGGCGACCACCCCGGCGAACAAGCGGCGGACTTCCGGCTCGGACAGTTCGCCAAAGCGCAGCGAGTCCAGCGCGCAGATCGGGCGCGCGCCCATGGTGAAGATGTCGCGGATGATGCCGCCCACGCCGGTCGCCGCCCCTTGGAACGGCTCGACCGCGCTGGGATGATTGTGCGACTCCATCTTGAAGGCGATCGCCAGGCCGTCGCCGATGTCCACAATGCCGGCGTTTTCCTCGCCCGCCCCCACCATGATGCGCGCGGAACGCGTCGGGAAGGTTTTGAGCAGCGGGCGCGTGTTCTTGTACGAGCAATGCTCGCTCCACATGACCGAGAAGATGCCCAGTTCCGTATAGCTAGGGTCGCGGCCCAGGATTTCCCGGACCTGCGTGAATTCCTCGGGCGTGAGGCCGTGTTTCTTCACCAATTCAGGAGTGATGGGAGGATCGGTCTTTTGCATGGGATAAAAGGTATTGGGTGTAAACTAATTTGGGCAGTTTGATGTGGTTGATCCGCGCCGAGGGAAAATGCCGCAAGCGTCTCACGCGGCGCGGGCCTGGCCGCGCTGTTCCCACCAGGCGATCATGCTTTCGAAGATCAGCCGGCCGTCTTCACCGTCCAGGATGGCCTCGCTGGCGCGCTCCGGGTGGGGCATCAGGCCCGCGACGTTCCGGCCCTGGTTGCAGACACCCGCGATGCTTTGCACCGAGCCGTTCGGGTTGGCGCGCTCGGTCAATTCACCTTTGGCGTTGCAATACTGCCAAAGAATCTGGTTGCGGGCGCGCAGGCCCGCCAGTGTTTCCGGATCGGCAAAATAACAGCCTTCCCCGTGCGCGATCGGAATGCGCAGCACCCGGCCCGCCGGGATGCGGCAGGTGAATGGGGAATTTGCAGCCGCCGTTTTCAGGTAGATGTGTTCGCACCGGAATTGCAGCGATCGGTTGCGGATGAGCGCGCCAGGCAACAGTCCGGCCTCGCAGAGAATCTGGAAGCCGTTGCATATTCCCAGCACCAAGCCGCCCCCGGCGGCAAACTCGCCCACGGCGCGCATCACCGGACTGAACCGGGCGATGGCGCCGGTGCGCAGGTAATCGCCGTAGCTGAAGCCGCCCGGGACGATGACGGCGTCGGCTCCGCCCAGCGAGTTATCCTTGTGCCAAACCAGGCGCGCGGAGTGCCCCAGCACGTTTTTCAGGACATGCACGCAGTCCTGGTCGCAATTGGAACCGGGGAATTGGAGAACGGCAAATTTCATGTTCAAATCAGTTTTGCAGGGAAGGAGGTCCAGCCCGCCTTGAAGCAAGCGCCGCAGGGGCCAGGCCGACCAGCCTATTCGATTTCCAAACGGTAATCCTCGATGATCGGGTTGCTCAGCAGCTTGTGGCTGGCCTCCTCGATCCACTGCCGCGCCTGTTCCCGGTCGGTCCCGGCGAGGTCAATCTCGATATACTTGCCCACGTGCACGGCGCTGATGCCTTGGTAACCCATTTGCTCCAGCGCGTTTTGCACCGTTTTGCCCTGCGGATCGAGAACCGCTTTCTTCGGCGAAATGATAATTTTTGCTTTCATGTCAAGGGGGGCCGCTCGGCCCGTATAAATCCGGAGCGCATGTTGGGCAAACCGGACGGCCTGCGCCAGCAATTTTTGCGGGGCGGCGGGGACGAACGTCCGTTTTCCAACAGGCCATTTCGGGGTCGGCCATGATAAATTGGCTGCGGCACGCTCAACGCGAAGCGCCGGGAGACGGGAGCGAAGTGCCGTCAGGAATTTTCCGCGATCATGCGGTCGAGTAGCGCTTGCAAGGGCGGCAAATCCTCCTGCACTGTCTGCCAGACGACGCCGTAGTTGACGCCCATATAATCATGAATGAGCACATGGCGCATGCCGGTCATTTCCCGCCACGGCAACTCCGGATACTTCTCTTGGATTGGGGCGGGAACCCGGCCCGCGGCTTCCCCGATGATTTCCAGGCAACGCACTACTGCAAACGCCGTCTTCTCATCCGCCGCAAACTGCTCAAAGCTCAGGCCGGCGGCAAACTGCCGGGCCTTGACGGCGGCGTCGCGGATGTCGCCAAAACAGGCCCGGAAATCGCGCGGGGCGGTCATATCGGGATGGCGTCGCGCAGCACCTTCTGGCGCAGTTGCGGGCGAAGCGCGTCCTTCATGACCAAATCCACCTTCACGCCAAGCAACTGCGTGAGCGCATCCTTCAGCCGGACGAAAAGAAACAATCCCGGCGTTGCCTCGAACTCCACCAGCAAATCCAAGTCGCTGTCCGGCCTTTGCGCGTCATGCGCGTAGGAACCGAACACCGCCAAACGGCACACTCCGTACCTGCGGCGCAAATCCTCCCGCTGCTGTCGCAGCCGGTGAATGATTTCGTCCCGTTTCATGCCGACAATATGCCCGGCGCGCCCTCACCGGACAAGCCCCTTTTAACCTTGGGCAAAGGGATGCGGGATTCTAACGGGTGAACATTTTCATCAGCCAGGCGTCGGCTTCCAGGTGGCTTTTGAAACGATAGAAACCGCGCGGAAGAGCAGTCCGCGCACCTCGCAGGCGCAGCTGCCCGCGCTGCATTTGGCGGTCGCCACGCCCCCGGCTGCGTCCCAACACCTTCATGCAAGGTTTCGCTGCCACTCATGCTTAGGCTAGCGGATAGCGCCGGCAGGGGCAAACAGAACGACAGAGAAAACCGGGAGAATCGCGAAAAACCGGGTGGCGGCGATTAATTCACCTTCACCACCACCACCGTCACGTCGTCCTGCTGAATGGCCCCTTGTGAAAAATCTCGCACCTGCTGATAGAGCAATTCCACCAGACGGGCGGCGGATTCGTGACGGTGAGCGGCGATAAAATCGGCCACTTGCGCGCAGCCAAAAAGCCGGCCCTCGGGATTGGCCGCCTCTTCCACGCCATCCGTCACCAGCACCAAGAGTTCGCCGGATTGCAGGGAGATTTCCGGCGCCGAGGAAAAAGTCTTGTGCGCCAGGATGCCCAAAGGCGGCCCGGTGGGCCTGAGGCAAGTTTTAAGCTGGCCGGCGGCATCGAGGATAAAACCGGCGGGATGGCCGGCGTTGCCATAGGCCAGGGCGCGGGTTTGCGGATCGAGCCGCGCCAGCATGAGGGTGACAAACCGTTCATCGCCGACATCCTCGGCCAGGGTGCGGTTGGCCAGGGTCAGGATTTCTCCCACATCCTCGCGGTTGTTGGCGCAGATTCGCAGGTAGGCGCGGGTTTCGGCCATCAGCATCGCCGGGCCAAAACCGTGGCCGGTCACATCGGCCACCACGATGCCGAGGCGCCCCTTGAGCATGGGAACGAAATCGAAATAATCGCCGCCGGTGGCCTCCGCCGGGAAGGAGGCGCCGGCAATTTCGAACCCTGGCAGTTCGGGGGCCCGTTTGGGAAAGAGGGCTTGTTGAATTTCGCGCGCGACCTTCATTTGCTCCAGGCTGGAGCGCAGCGCCTCCTCGGCTTTTTTACGATCCGTGATGTCGCGGATGAAGCCGACAAACCGGCGCTGACCTTGGAGCACCATGTCGCTGCCGCTGATTTCGATAATGATCTCCCGCCCGTCCTTGTGCAGACCCAGGGATTCGCGGGCGGCCCAACTGGCGCGGCGCACGCCGGTGCGCAAGTAGTCGGCGATTCCCGCCAGGTGCGCCGATTGCAGGCGCGCCGGTTGCAATTTGCTGATATTGCGCCCGAGCAGTTCCGCGGGTTTGTAGCCGAACACCGCTTCCGCCGCCGGATTGGCGAACTGGATGAAACCATTGGTGTCCATCAGGATGACGGCGTCGGGACAGCTCTCCCACAGCAATCGGTAGCGCAGTTCGCTTTCCCGCATCGCCTGTTCCGCTTCGCGCCGGGCCGCGCGCATCGCCGCCTCGCGCAGCTCGCGCTCGACCGCCGGCACCAGCCGGGCCAGGCTGCCTTTCATCAGGTAGTCGTGGGCGCCGGCTTTCATGCATTCGACCGCGATGTCCTCGCCAATGCCGCCGGAAATAATGATAAAGGGCACATCAAGCCGCAATTCCTGCACGATGCGCAAAGCCGCCGGCGCGCTGAAATTGGGGAGGTTGTAGTCAGCCAGAATCACGTCCCAAGTGGCGGCGGCCAGGGCAGCTCGCAACCCCGCCTCGGTGTCCACCCGCTCGGTGGTCACCTGGTAGCCTCCGCCTTGCAGGACTTTGACCATCAGCAAGGCGTCAAACTCCGAATCCTCGACCACCAGCACCCGCACTTGCTTATTTATGTTTTCGGCCATGCCCATCTCCTGACAAAAACCTACCCGAGGCCGGCCACTGGGCGCCAGCTAAATCCCAGCGGAAAGAGTGATTGAGTGTTTGGCCACAAACCTTTTCAATGGCGGCCCGAAGATGAAAGAAACCGCAAGTGGCGCCGTGGAGGCGCGTCTGGCGGGGCTGTTTCGGCCCCTGGGCTTTGGCCTGCTGCTATTGGCTGGTTTGGCCGGCAGTTTTCCGATGGTCATGGCCGGCTTGGAATCCTTTTTTTATCGCGACTATGGTGTCCTGGGCTACCCGTTCCTTTTTCACTATCGGGAATCACTTTGGCATGGCGAATTTCCGTTTTGGAATCCGCTCAGCAACTGCGGGGCTCCATTTGCGGCCCAATGGGGGCCCATGGCCTATTACCCGGGCGCCTTGGCCTATCTGTTGTTTCCCCTGCCCTGGTCCCTGGCCTATTTTTGCCTGGCCCACCTGTTTTTGGCTGGTCTGGGGATGTATTATTTGGCCCGCCGTTGGACCGGCAACGACTTTGCGTCCGCGTTGGCCGGCTGGGCTTTTGTGTTCAACGGCGCCACTTTGGCCTGCCTGATCTGGCCGAACTATACGGTGGCTTTGGGTTGGATGCCCTGGCTGGTCCTGCTGGCGGAGCGCGCGGCGCAACAAGGAGGTCGCTCCCTCCTTTGGGCTGCCTTGGTCGCCGCAATGCAAGTGCTGGCTGGCGCGCCGGAGCTGACGGTTTTCACGTGGCTTATCATCCTGGCCCTGGCGGTTGCGGAGGCGGTCGCCAGGCGCGCAACCTGGCTTGACCTGGTTAAGCGGCTGGGGCTGGTTATCTTGCTGGCAGCCGGCCTGACCGCCGTGCAAATCCTGCCCTTCCTTGACCTGCTGTCCCTTTCCCAACGCGACGCCAGCTTTGCCACCAACCGGTGGGCGATGCCCGGTTGGGGCTGGGCCAACCTGCTGGTGCCGTTGTTTCATTGTTTTCAAACTCCGCAGGGGATTTTTTTCCAGGACGGCCAGGCCTTCCTCTCATCGTATTACCCGGGGGTGGCGGTGCTGATTTTGGCCATTTGGGGGGTGGGTTGGAAAAATGGCCGCCACCCCAAATTGCTGGCCGCCTTGGCGCTGTTCTCTCTGGTGCTGGCCTTGGGCGATGATGGAATTCTGTATCCGATGCTGCGCAAAATCTTCCCGGCGCTGGGCTTCGCCCGGTTTCCAGTTAAATTTGTGCTGCTGGCCGCTTTTCTTTTTCCGCTGCTGGCCGCCTTGGCCCTGACCGCCCTGGACAAAGAGCCTCCACCCATTAAACGCCTGCTCGGTCGCGCCATAATCTCCTGGCTTGGCGTGGCGCTATTGGTCGGGCTCATTCTTGCTCACGCCTACCGCCAGCCATTTCCGTATGACCAGCCGGAGGTCACCCGCCATAACGCTTTGGCGCGTTTGGCCTTTTTGGCGGTTTCTTTGGCATTCTTGGTCCTGGCGAGCAAAGCGAGGCTTCGCCTGTGGGCTCAGATCGGTTTGCTGGCAGCCTTATGGTTTGACATTCGACTGCATGCGCCCCGCCAAAATCCTTCTTTGCCGGTCGGCTTGTTTGCCCCTGGCCTTTGGGAGCTGGATCAAAAAATGCCCCCGCCCCGCCATGGCGTCGCCCGGGTCATGATTTCAGCGGAAGCCGAGGACGAATTAAACAACAGCAAAGTGGTTGCTTTCGATAAAAACTGGCTGGGCAAACGTTTGGCGCTCTGGTCCAACCTCAATCTCCTCGAACGCATCCCCAAGGTGAATGGCTCCTCCACCCTGCAAATCAGGGAGCAGCGGGAAGTCGAGGATCTGCTTTACAAACGACCCAGAAGCAAATCGCCCGCGCTGCTGGACTTTCTGGCGGTTCGCCACGTCACCGCGCCAGGCACCGTCGTCGGCTGGACCAACCGCTCGACCGCCATGCCGCCTATCACCGCCGGCCAACAGCCGGTGTTCGTCGCTGGCACCAACGCGTTGTGGGGGCTTTTATCCGCAAGTTTCAATCCCCGCGAGACGGTCTTTTTGCCGTCGGAACTGGCGGGCGCCATCAGCGCCACCAATCGCGCCAAGGCGCGAATCGAAACAGCTACTTTCACCGCCAACCGGGTCGAGGCCCGGGTGAATTCCCGAACTGTCTGCCTGGTGGTGGTGGCGCAAACCTTTCATCCGAACTGGAAGGCTTGGGTGGATGATAAGCCCATTCCCGTCTGGCGGGCCAACCACGCTTTCCAGGCGGTGGAGGTGCCCGCCGGCCGTCACGATCTCCGGCTGGTTTATGTGGATAACCATTTCAAGGTGGGCCTGGCTATTTCCCTGCTTGCATTGGCCGCTTGGACCATCGCCTGGAAACTGACCTCCCGGAAACCTTCGCCAAAATCAGCAGCCGATTTCCCATCCCGTGGCGCACAATCCTGACCAAACCTCCGCAGCTTTGACCCAAGGTTCTCCCGCGCCCCGGGCTTGGTTCACCGCGCCCCGGTTGGCGGGGGTAATCGCGGTATTGCTGTTCGTCGCTTACCCGCAAATTTTGCCGGGCGCGCAGAGTTTCTTTTTTCGGGACTTTGCCTTGTTCGGCTACCCGCTCGCCCATTTTCATAAGGAGTGCTTTTGGCAAATGGAATGGCCGCTCTGGAACCCCTATAATGAGTGCGGCCATCCTTTCCTGGCGCAATGGAACACGCTCACGCTCTATCCGGGGACCCTTATCTACCTGCTGCTGCCCGAGGAATTTTCCGTGAGTCTTTTCTGTTTGTTGCACTTGGTTTGGGCTGGGGCCGGCATGTTCGTGCTCGTCCGGCATTGGACAAATCACGCCCCGTCAGCGGCCATCGCCGGCGCCGCCTTCGTGTTCAATGGCTTGACGCTGGCCTGTCTGATGTGGCCCAACAACGCGGCTACGCTCGCGTGGATGCCCTGGGTTTTTTATGCGGCCCGGCGCGGTTGGCGGGAGGGCGGACGCTGGGTCATTTGGGGCGCGCTGGCCGCCGCCCTGCAATTGCTGGCCGGCACACCGGAGTTCATCCTTTTCACCTGGGGCATCATCGGCAGCGTGTGGCTGATCGAAATTTTCACCTTGCTAAAGCAAGGTGGGAGGCGCTCCTCTCGGCTGCCAGGGGGAGGCGAAACATTCCGCCCCGTTGTTTTGCTGCGCTTGCCCGCCGTGGTCTTATTAGCCTCCGCACTGGCGGCGGCGCAACTGCTGCCCTTCGCGGAATTGCTGGCGCATTCGCACCGTGGCGCCGGGTATGCCGACGATTCCTGGGCCATGCCGCCTTGGGGCTGGGCCAACCTGGTCCTCCCCCAATTCCACATGTTCCGCTGGAACCACGGGGTCCTGTTCCAACCCGAGCAAGGCTGGACCTCTTCTTATTACCCGGGCATAGGCGTCCTACTGCTGGCTTGGATGGCGGTTTGCCGAATACCCAACGCGCATACCCGGCTGTTCGGTCAGTTGATTCCGATTTTTCTAGTGCTGGCCCTGGGGCCGGCCGGACATCTTTATGCTTGGATTAAAATGGTATTTCCCCCCATCCAAACGATTCGATTTCCGGTAAAATTCGTGGTGCCAGCCATTTTTCTATGGCCACTGCTGGCCGGGTTGGCTTGGGCACACCTGAATAGCGTCAGTCCGTCCGACGACCGACGCCAAGGGAATCGCTGTCTTTATCTCGGGGCGGCGGGGTTGGCGACCGCCATCCTCGGTTTGTGGGCTTTTGCTGTTGCCCACCCCTATGGCAACGGGAATGTCGCCGGCAGCGCGCTTTCGCGGCTGGGATTGCTGCTGACCTTCGCGATTATTGCGCTGGTGGTCCAACAAGGGCGGCTGTCGCCCGTCTGGAGGAATCGGGCCACTGGGGCGGTGATACTGCTGATCTGGCTCGATGCGGTAACGCATTTGCCCAGCCAAAACCCAACCGTCGAGCAATGGACACTTGGCTCGGGAATTACCCGCCAGCCCGACTATCCCCTGCCCGGCCAGGGACGGGCTTTGACCCGGCATGACACGGAATATCCGCAGGTGCCCGCGCTCCGCAACGATGCGGAACGGGATGTCCTCTCCAAGCGCATGGGCGCCTACGGCAACTGCAACCTGCTGGACCGCCTGCCCAAGCTCGGCGGCATGTTTTCCCTGCATGTGCGCGAGATGCACGAATTGCTCGCGCTGCTTCACGAGCAAGGCAACCAGCCGCCCGCGGGGCTGGCCGCTTTCCTTGGCCTGGCCTTGGAACCGGCGCCAGGCATGTATTTCCGCCTCAGCCCCCGCCGGCAGGAACGATTGCCCCTGGTTACCGCCGGGCAAAGGCCGCTGTTTGCCGGACCGGCGGAGACTCTGGCGGCCCTTTTCTCCACCAACTTCAATCCGCGCGCGCAGGTTTACCTGCCCCTGGCGGCGCAGCCAAAGATTGCCGTCACGAACCAAGCACGGGCTATCGCGGAACTGAAAAATTTTCAGCGCCATCAGTTGACTATTGCGGTGGAAGCGGAAAACCCCTGCTGGCTGGTGGTGGCCCAAAGCTATTACCCGGCCTGGCAGGCGCGCCTGGACGGCCAGCCGGCCGCCATCTGGAAAGCCAATTACGCCTTCCAAGCCGTGGAAGTCCCCGCCGGCCGTCACGAAGTGATATTCCGCTATCGCGACTATCGCTTTCTGCTGGGATTGGCGATCTCTGTGTCGGCTCTTTTCGGCGTCGCGGTTTTCCTGGCACGGCAAAAAACAACCTGCCGGACTCCAAGCGGGACTTGCGGTGGAGCGCCAGCGTCGTGAAGTTCCCCAATCCTCTGGCGCTTTCGCCTTGTCGGCAGGCCGGAGCGGGATACGAAGCCAGGTTTCCTGGAATGCAGCACGCGACGCCCAGCGCCTTGCCCAGCGTGCCAATGAGGATATCCACGCGCCCCATCACGCCATGATACTCGTGTTGGGGGGCAAACCTTAGCATGGGGCATTTGACGCAAGGCCGCCAACAATTGACCCCATTCCTTAGGCTTGGTCTCCCAACCGGCGCTGAAGCGCAGGGTCCGGTCAGATCTGCCGGCGGCAAAGCCGAGGGCCGTCAGCACATGAGACGGCTGCTCCTTGCCGCTGGAACACGCGGAGCCGGCGGAGGCCGCAAAGCCGAGCTTGTCCAACTGCACCACCTGGTCCACCCATTGGCGCTGGACATAGCCGCTCCACGTCGCTTGACGGGGATCTTGCCTCGCGGCTCCAAGCGGGCGAAGTTGCGCATTGCGAAGCGAACCTCCCAATGGTAGTTTTTTCGCGTGACGGCTATCGCACAACAATTAGATGATAAGCTGAGAAGTCTTGATGCCAAGGCCGCGGCTTCCTTGGAGAAGTTGGTGCAAGACGCCTTGGAATTGGTGGACTCCCAAGACCAAGCCAGCCAGTCCAAGCGCCTGCCACCGGATTTCTTCCGGCGGATCGCCCAAGAATTTGGCAATGAACCATTCGAACGCCCGGCCCAAGGTGAATTCGAAAAACGCCCGGACTGGTGATGGCCTTTCTCCCGGACACCAACGTCTGGATTAACCTCTTGAAGCATCCTGGCGGTGCTTTGGGTGCTCGGATTCAAGCCCGACCGACCAACGAAATCTATGTTTGCTCGATCGTGAAAGCCGAGTTGTGGCACGGCGCGGAAAAGTATGGGAACCGCGAGCGGCGTTTGCGCGCCCTGGACATGCTCTTTGCGCCGTTCGTTTCCCTGCCATTTGACGATGCGGCCGCCCGCCATTATGCCGACATCCGTCACCAACTCGAATTGCGCGGCAGTGTGCTGGGTCCCAACGACCTCAAGATTGCCGCTATTGCCAGAAATCATGGACTTACACTCGTCAGCACCGATGCGGCCTTCAATGAGGTGATCGGGCTTCGTGTGGAAGACTGGAGCCGGCCATTGGAATCCAGATAGAACTTCGGTTTCACCTTGATCGTGCGTGTTAAGGGTCATGTTAAGGGTCAAACCTTAGCATGGGGCGTTTGATTCAGGGCCGCCAACAATTGCCCCCATTCCTGAGGCTTGGTTTCCCACCCGGCGCTGAAGCGCAAGGTGTGGAGAACAGAGCGGACGTGGACGTCCGCTCTGGGAGGGGCAGCTATTTTGTTTTGGCGCGATAGGGCGGCGGTTCTTCCCGCAGAGTGGCGGGGGCGGCCGGGGAATCTTTCCCGCCGCGGATGGCCAGCTCGCGCTCGCGCAGGGCGTCAAGCATTCTCAGTTTTTCTTCGATGGGCCGGGAGGCGAGGCGGCGCCGCAAGGCCCGCTTGGCCGCAAGAACCTTTTGGAGGTCGAAGCTCATGGCGCGAGGAATTGTTGCTCAAATTTTTTCCACGCCGTCTCCAGCCCGTGGCGAGAGAGAATTTCCTGGATTTACAAGGTGCAACTCTCACGCGAGGCTAATGCGGCTGAGACCCAAGGGGAAGTCCGATTTTTGTCCTGGATGCCAGGTCCGGCGCTTTTACCGGGTGACCCAACCTTGAGCCTATTCGTCGCAGAACTCAAACAACCAGCTCCTTCTTCACCTGCTGGAACGCTTCCAGGGCCAATTCCAGATCGGCGCAGGAATGCGCGGCGGAAATCTGGCAGCGGATGCGAGCCTTGCCCTTGGGAACCACTGGAAAGCTGAAGCCGATCACGTACACGCCTTTTTCCAGCATGGCATCGGCAAAGCGGGCGGCCAGCGCGGCGTCGCCCAGCATCACCGGGCAAATCGGGTGAACGCCGGGCAAAATCGAAAAGCCGAGGCGCTCCATGCCAGCGCGGAAAAAGCGGGTGTTCTCCTCCAACCGATCCCGCCGGGCGGGGCTTTGGCTCAGCAGTTCGAGGACCTTGAGCGACGCGCCCGCGATCGAGGGGCAAAGGGTGTTCGAGAAAAGATAGGGCCGGGAGCGCTGGCGCAGGATTTCGATGATCTCGCGGCGCCCGCTGGTGTAGCCGCCGCTCGCGCCGCCCAGCGCCTTGCCCAGCGTGCCGGTGAGGATGTCCACGCGGCCCATCACGCCATGATGCTCGTGGGTCCCGCGCCCGCGCGCGCCCATGAAGCCGACGGCGTGGGAGTCGTCCACCATCACCAGCGCGCCGTAGCGGTCGGCCAGGTCGCAGACGGCTGGCAGATTGGCGATGCTGCCGTCCATCGAGAAGACGCCGTCGGTGGCAATCAGGCGGAAGCGCGCGCCGGCGGCCTCCTTGAGCCGGGCCTCCAGGTCCGCCATGTCGTTGTTGCGATAGCGGTGGCGCTGCGCCTTGCAGAGACGAATGCCGTCAATGATGCTGGCGTGATTTAACTCGTCGGAAATGATGGCGTCCTCGGCGTCGAGCAGCGTCTCGAACAAACCGCCGTTGGCGTCGAAGCAGGAGGAATAAAGGATGGTGTCGTCGGTGCCGAGGAATTCGCTCAGCTTGCTTTCTAGTTGCTTGTGAACGCCCTGGGTGCCGCAGATGAAGCGGACGCTGGCCAGGCCGTAGCCCCATTGGTCGAGCGCGGCCTTGGCGGCAGCGGCGACCTCCGGGTCTTGGGCCAGCCCCAGGTAATTGTTGGCGCAGAGATTGAGCACCGGACGACCGTCAGCTACGCGGATGGTCGTCCCCTGCGGGGTCATGATGACCCGCTCGTTTTTGTAAGTGCCCGCCTGCCGGATTTCCGCGAGGCGGGATTTAAGATGCTGCTCAAAGGCTTTGTTCATAGGAGGTTCGTTTCCGCACTCCCGTCGCCGCGCCCAAGTTTACGTTCGGCATCGTCGTCAAAAGCGTGGTAGTCGCAGGTGATTTCCTCCCCGGCCCGAATGTCGCGCAGCGCCACGGTGGTCACGGGCAGACGGACATCGGGAGGCGCGCCGGTATTGGGGTCCGCGGCGTGATTCATGAAACAGGCTGTGTCGCCGGAAAGGATGATCTGGCCGGTTTCGCGGCTGATAAACCCGAACCAGCGAACGTGAGCTTGCGCGGTTTCCGGCCACGCGGCAACTTGCGTCGGCGAAAAGGCTTGGTCGAACCCCGTCACAAATCGCCAGACCGGCGCGCCCTTGGGGATCGGCACGACCGCAAAAAGTCCCATTCCGTGGATGGGGCTGGGTTGAACTCGCGCTTGGATCAGCAACATAAAACCCAGGTCACGGAGACTTCACGTTGATTGTTCCATCCAAGGCGCGGATGGGCCAAATCTCTGAGCGGGTGTGCTGCTCCTTCATGATTGCGGACAGCCGGGCGACCACCTCGGGGTTTTGCGCGGCCACATCCACGGTTTCGGCGGGGTCCGTGGCCAGATTGTATAGCTCCACGGCGCCGAATTTGGCCTGCTTAACCTTTGGGCCCGGATTGAGGCTTTGGCGGACGGCTTTCCAATCGCCCACCCGCGCGCATTGCTGGCCGCCGTAGCCGGGCGATTCGCGATAAAGAAAAGGGCGGGGTTCCTGGGCCTGCCCGAGCAGGGTTGGGGCAAAACTGATGCCGTCAATGCCTGCTGGCGTGGCTTGCTTGTGGCCGGTTAACTCCAGCAGCGTCGGCAGCCAGTCCTCAAAGCCAGTCACCCGGTCGCTGACCGTGCCCGGAGCGATTTTCCCTTTCCATCTCACGATGCCAGGAACCCGGAAACCGCCCTCATAATAGGAGCCTTTGCGACCGCGAAAACCGGCGGCGCTGTTGAAGAAATCGGTGTCGGTGCCGCCCAACCGGTTGTAAAGCGGCCCGTTGTCGCTGGTAAATACGAAGATCGTTTTTTCCTCGAGGCCGAGTTCCTTGACCTTATTCATAAGCCGGCCCACTTCGCGGTCCATGCGGGTGATCATTGCCGCGTAAGCGGCCCGGGGCGTGCGATGCGGCAGATAGCCGCGCCCGCCCGCATAGGGTTCCTCAGGGAATTTTCCGGCATACTCCGCCAGTGAATCCTCCGGCACCTGCAAAGCCAGGTGCGGCACCGTAGTGGGAAAATAGAGAAAGAAAGGCCGGTCGTTGTTCTCCTGCAAGAAGGTCAACGCTTGCCGGGCGATAAGGTCAGGCGCGTATTCCTTGCCCGAGTAACGACTGTAGGAAGCCGGCGAATTGGGATCCGCGTCGCCCGGCAGCTTCTGGTGAGCTGAAAAAGCGGGATTCGCCAGCGCCAGCGGTTTGGCATTGTCCCAGAGGTGGGTGGGATAAAAATTGTGCGCCACCGCCTGGCAGTTAAAGCCGAAGAAGCGGTCGAACCCCTGTTTGAGGGGATCGCCCGTGCTGCCCACCGGGCCCAACCCCCATTTGCCAAATCCGCCCAGCGTGTAGCCCGCCTGCTTGAAGGAGAGCGGCAGCTTCAACTCCCCCTCCGGAACCGGCGCCTGCCCCTCCTCGAAAGGCAGGCCCAAGGCTTTGGCTTGTTTGTTATCACGAATAAAGGCGTGCCCGGGATGTTTGCCGCTCATCAGTACACAGCGCGACGGAGCGCAGACATTGTGGCCGGAGTAATGCGCGGTCAAGCGCATCCCCTCAGCGGCCAGCCGGTCAATGTTGGGCGTGCGAATCTTCTGCTGACCGTAACAGCCCAGGTCGCCATAACCCAGGTCATCGGCGATGACGAAGACCACATTGGGCTTGTCCGCCGCCCAAATCGGAGCGACCGCGAAGAACGCGCCCCAGGCCATCCCTAAAACAGACATCTTCATGTGCCGGAGGATAACGCTTTTCGCCCCTTTTTGTCATCCTTGGTGTTTGCCGCACAGACGTCTTTGGCGCCACTGTCATCTCTCCCTTGGTGAGAGGGAGACCCGTTCGCCAGTGCTCGAAGTGGTCAAGCGCTGCGGTTTCATAATGCGCCGCCAGCGATGTTTCCCTCTCCCTGGGGGAGAGGGACCAAGGGTGAGGGGAAAAGGCGCCAACGAATACGAAGGGCTTCCGTTGTCAAACAGCGGGCTGACCGATGCTCCTTGCCCCGCCTTTACCCACTGGAAACGTCGAGGAACCGAAAAAATTTGGCGGCGAACCTTGCGGGTTTGCGGTATTCTACCCTCCATGCTCGATTTGGCATTACATGAGTTGCACCAGAGCTTGGGGGCGAAATTCACCCAAGTCAACGGCCTGACTGCGGCGGATCACTACGGCGATCCATTGGCGGAGCACGCCGCTTTGAAAAGCAGCGCCGGGGTCCTCGACCTCAGCTTCCGGGGCCGGCTTTGTCTGACCGGCGCGGACCGCCAGCGTTTCCTTAACGGCCAAGTCACCAACAATGTTAAAGACCTCAAGCCCGGTCAAAGCTGCTACGCCGCCATTGTCAATCACAAGGGCAAGTTGCAAGGCGACGCTTTTATCCACGCGCTGGCCGGCGAACTTTTGCTTGATTTCGAGCCGGGCCAAATTGAGGCCGTTACCCAGCGGTTGGAGAAGTTCATCATCGCCGACGACGTGCAAATTATCAACGTCACGACGTCCTATGGGATGCTGAGCGTTCAAGGCCCGAAAGCGGCGGACACCTTGGCGCTGACAGGACTTCCCCTGACTTTGCCGCCGGCCGAGTTGACCTCCGTGACGCTCCAAGATCCGGGTTTGGGGGAAATCTGCGTCGTCCGTGTGCCGCGCGCCGGTTCGGACGGATTCGATTTGTTTGTGCCCACCGGCGCCCTTTCCACCGTGCTGACGCGATTGGTGGCGGCGGCGGCCAAAATCGGCGGACGGCTCTGCGGCTGGCAGGCCCTGGAGATCGCGCGCATCGAAGCCGGTCTGCCGCGCTTTGGGGTGGACATGGATGCGACTAACCTGGCCCCGGAAGCCGGCATCGAAAATCGCGCCATCAGCTACACCAAGGGCTGCTATACCGGCCAGGAAGTCATCGCCCGCATCCGCACCTACGGCCAGGTCGCCAAGTCCTTGCGCGGCCTTGTTCTCCCGGCCGACACCCGGCAACTACCGAAAAAAGGCGACAAACTGACGCGCGAAGGCCGCGAGGTCGGCTATGTCACCAGCGCGATTTTCTCGCCGGCTTGTCAAACGGCGGTCGCTTTGGGATATGTTCGGAAGGAGTGCAACCAAGCCGGCACTCGCTTGGTGCTGCGCTTGGAAGCGAATGAAATCCCAGTAACGGTGACCGACCCGCCTTTCCCGGCCGCCAAAGCCTAGCCTCACCGTGGAAATCCCTCTTTTGTGCGGTTTTGCCTTCCTTGCCGGATTTATAGACGCCATTGCCGGAGGCGGCGGGCTGATCCAGATGCCGGCGCTATTTCTCCTAATGCCCGGCTTGCAAGTGAAGGATGCGGTGACCATTCTCGGCACCAACAAAATGTCGTCTATTTGCGGCACCAGCGCGGCCCTGATCCAATATGCGCGCCATATCCGCATTCCCTGGACATCCGCCGGCCCCGCCGCGCTGGCGGCGTTCCTCTTTTCCTTTTTGGGCGCGCTGGCAGTTTCGCGCATTCCCACCCCCATCCTGCGGCCGCTGGTGCTGGCGCTGCTGGTGCTGGTGGCTGTCTATACCTTTTGGCGCAAGGACATGGGCGCCCATCACAAACCGCGTTTTCAAGGGCGGCAAGCCTTGCTCCCGGCAGCCATCTGCGGCGGGGCCATCGGCTTTTACGACGGCTTCTTTGGCCCGGGCACCGGCAGCTTTTTAGTGTTCATTTTTATCGGGTTATTCGGCTTCGATTTCCTGACCGCTTCGGCCTCGGCCAAGGTCATCAATGCGGCGACCAATCTTTCGGCGTTGCTGTTCTTCGCCGCCAGCGGCCGCATTTATTACGCGGCGGCGTTGCCGATGGGATTGTGCAATGTTTTGGGGGCCCTGGCCGGCGCCAAGCTGGCCATCCTGCGGGGCAACCGCTTTGTGCGTCCAATGTTTCTGCTGGTGGTCACCGCCATGATCCTGCGGTATGGATGGGAAGTGCTGGCCAGGTAAAAAACTGGCCCCGCGCCATGCGCGGCGGCGCGAAACCAGTCGTCAACCCCGATAGCCGAAGAGTCGGCGCTCCTTGACTATCCTGGCCACGGGGGGCGGGACCAGTGATTCCCAAGAGGGATCACCGCCCTGTAAACGCGCCAGCACGTCGCGCGAGGTGATGTTCAGGCAAGCGGGATCATAGTTCGATACATCCTTTACATAACCTTTTTCGCGCAGATACGAATAGAGATGGCGGAGGTGCGATTCGGGCTGAAAATTAGCGGCGGTGAGCAGGCCGCCGGTCTTCGGATCGGTCATGGGATACAGGTAGAGCTTGAGCTCGTTCTTGAACATGCGGCCAAAAGACTCGAGTATGCCCCCTTCCAGATCGGTGTAGAATCGTTCCTCAAAAAGCTCCTTCAACGTCGGCGCGCCGATGGCGATGCCGATCATCTGCTTGGTGTAGCGGAAGAGGTAATCCGCCAGTTTGAAAAAACGGGCGTAATTGGAAATCAAAACCGTCTGGCCCAAGGCCCCGAGGATGTCCACGCGGTCCAGGAAATCACGGTGGTCAATGAAGCCTTGCTGCGTGGTCAGGCTCCGCAGGGTCATTTCCATCAAAACGACCGTTTCCCGATCCCGCACTCGCGTTTCGCGCGAAAATTCCTCGCGCGCGCACTTCAGCAAGTCAAGGGTTAAAAGAGTCACCGGACGAAAGTTGCCGCGCTCGACAAGGATGCACTTTTGGTAAAGGACTTCGGAGGCTTGCACGACCTCCCCATCGGCGGTGAACAACGCGGCGTCGCTGAGGCCGTGGCTTACCAATTCGAGACTGATCAGGCGATTGTCCACTTGCCGGAAAGCGGGCCCGGAAAATTTGGCCATGTCCACCTCAACGCGCTCGGTGGTGAGGTTGTCGAGCAAGGACACCAGCAGGGTTTTGGGGTCGTGATGCAGGTGCAGGGCGCCATAAATCAGGTTGACGCCAATGATCCCCAGCGCCTCCTGCTGCAACACGTTTTCCCGGTCCAACATGCGGATATGAATGATGATCTCGGAGGGCTCGGCGCGCGGGGCGCTTTGGAAGCGCATGCCCAGCCAGCCATGACAATCGCTGCTGCGGCGATAGCCGCGAGCGGCGACCGTGTTGGCAAACACGAAAAACCGGCTGACCGCGCCCCGTTTGGCGTTCAGCCGCTCCACCAATAATCCGTATTCGTGGTCGAGCATGGTGGCCAGCCGCTGCCGGCTCACATAGCGGTCGCAATGCCCGTAGATGGCGTCGCTGAAGGTCATGTCATAAGCCGACATGGTCTTGGCGACGGTGCCGGCGGCGCCACCCACCCGGAAAAACCAGCGCGCCACTTCCTGCCCGGCCCCGATTTCCGCAAAGGTCCCGTAGGAGCCTTCGTCGAGATTAACCCGCAACGCTTTCTGGTGCGGTCCGAGGATTTCCCTGCTCATGCGCGGCTCAACTTAGCGCAGAAAACGCTTTTGGGGCAGGAAAAAAAGCCGGGAAATTGACTAACTGGGCGGAATAGCACCACTTGGCCCGGGATTGGCCGGGGCACCCAAACGCCCTGGTCGCAATTGAAGTTGCGCCGCCGCCCATCGGGCATGTTCGGCCACCAGCGGGTCGGGATCCTGAGCCGCTTGCGCCAGCCAAGGCCAGGCGCGGTCATCGCCACTGTTGCCCAAGGCCACGCAGACGTTGCGGCGCAAACGGGAGCGCCCCAAACGTTGCACGGGAGTGCCGCCAAAACGCGACCGGAAGCCCGCTTCATCCAGCGCCAGCAATTCCACCAGACCGGGCGCCATCAGATCGTCGCGGGAGACGCTTTGCAACAACTGGCTCGCCGCGGCAAAACGATTCCACGGGCAAACGGCCAGGCAATCGTCGCAACCAAAAATCCGGTTGCCAATGGCGGTTCGCCATTCAACGGGGATGGCCCCCTTCAATTCGATGGTCAGATAGGCAATACAGCGTCGCGCGTCCAAAAAAAACGGTTCGGCAATGGCGCGAGTAGGACAGGCGTCCAGGCACCGGCGACAGGAGCCGCAGCGGTTTTTCTCCGGCTGATCCGCCGCCAGCTCCAAGGTGGTGATGATTTCCGCCAGGAAGAACCAATTGCCGAGTCGCCGGCTAATTAAGTTACAGTGTTTGCCGATGAATCCCAAACCCGCGCGCTGGGCCAGGTCCCGCTCCAGCAAGGGACCCGTGTCCACATACCACAAGGACTTGGTCCCCTGCCCTCCCAAGCGGTTCACCAAGTCGGTCAGCGCCTTGAGCTTGGGCGCCAACATGTTGTGGTAGTCGGGAAAACGGGCATACCGCGCAATAAAGCCGGTTCCGGGTGGTCCATTGCCTGACGCAGCCGCTGGATAGGCGGCCGCCAAAACAATGATGCTTTTCGCCCCGGACAAAACCAGTTGCGGATTGCTTCGCTTATTCGCGCTTCTTTCGAGCCAGATCATTTGCCCGTGGCATCCCGCGTCCAGCCAGCGACGGAAGCAGTTGGCCGTAACCGGCGGGTCCGCCGTGGTAAAGCCACAGGCCGCGAAGCCAAGCTTCGCCGCCTCCTGGCGGATTTCAGCCGCCCAATGCATCCGCTCCTTCCCAGCGCCCACTTCGCCGTTTGGGGCGGCACAGCCTGAATTTCGGAAGCCAGCAAACCTTGATCATGCCGCGCTATTCCCAGGCGCAGAGCGAATTGACGTAATCAGCCGAGCCGTCGCGCAGCCAGCCGTCCAATTGCGCGGGGTCCTTGAGCTGCTGGCCGCGCCGGCGCGGCACAACGACGAAGCGGGCGTCAATTTCCGGCAGCGCGCTCAAGTCGCTCCAGAGCTTCTCGAATTGCGCGACCGGAAAAACATCTTCCTGGCCATGACCCCAGCGCTTTTTGACGTCCTTGAGCGTGATATAGGTGGGCACGCGGGCGGCCATTTTGCGGATGGCCGCGGCCACGCGGGATTCGTCGGCCAAATCGTCGCGGCGCAGGCCGAAAGCGGCCAGCAAGCGGTCGAGGTTAATCCAGGTGGTCATTGTGTTGTAATAAGAGAGTTTGAATTCGTCCTCCTCGCGCGGCATGGCCAGCCCCTCGACCAGGCGCACGCGTCCATCCACGCGAGCGAGACCACCGCCTCGGTCGTCGAGGCGGCGGGTAATCACCTCGAACGTGAGACAAGCCCGGCTGCGGAGGTGTCGCCCGAGCAGCAGGGGGTCGGCATCCGCACCCAGAGTGTCAATGTTGTGCAGCAGTAAATAATTAAGCTGCGGCCGTTCGCGGAGCAAGTCCCGCAGCACGCCATTGCGGAAGAGGTTGGGGATTTCGAACCAATGCCCAACCGGATGCAGACATTGGCCGGGCAGGTTGTCGGTATAATCGCTGCCCTCGCCCGCGGCGCGCGCCCAACTGATGAGAGCGGCGCGCTGGCTGTCGCGCACTTTTTGGGCCTGTTCATCCAAAAGTTGCTGCGGCATCTCCTCCCAGGCAAACCGCAGATCGCGCTCCATGGGAATCAATCGCAGGCCAACCGATTGGCCGGGCGAGAGGCGCAGCGGCCCCTCGTAGCCGTAGCCTTGCCGGCGCTCCAGGAACTCGCGCACGGCCTCGTGCGACAAATAACTCGTGGTGAAGAGGTGGGGAATCCAACAGCCCGCCTGGCGGCTGACGCGGCGGCTTTTGGCCAGGTGCGCCTCGACAAACGTGCGGTGCTTTCCGGACAGTTTGCAGAATGGATTAAGCGCCTTGACCACGCCGGCGCCCTGGGTCCATCGGCTGCCCGCGCCGGCGGCCAGGCTGACCACCGCCAACTCGCCGGCGCGCAACGCCGCCAGGCCGGCTTCGCGGCAGGCGGCGTCATCCGGCAACGGCGCGGTGGCATTTACGACATCCTCCATACGAACATCTTCAATCACTGCATTGGGCGGCAGGCGGTTCTGGCCCAGCCCAATCCGTCCTTGTCGCAAATCCTCCCTGATTTGCTCGTGCTGCGCGCGGTCAAAACCGAGTTCGGCCAAAAGTTCGGCCAAGGTGCGCCCCGTTTGCGTTTCCACCCGCGCCCGCGGCAGCAGCGCGTCAAACAAAGTCTGCACCATGCCCCGCAGTTCGGGGCGGGCGCGGCAGGCGGCGCCAAAGCGGTCCAACTCCGCGCGCCGGAGCGGGGCCAGGGCGCGCCAATCCTGCTTGAGCAGCGGCGGGGCGATGAGAGCGTAATAATCGGGCGGCATGAGCGCCGCCGCGCCGGTCAACAGGCCGGCCACGGTCCCTTCCTCGTTTATGGCGAAGTCATAAACGACCGGCTCCATGGCGAAGGGAAGAGCGGCGGACAACTCCTGCTTCAAGGCGGCCATAATGGGGCCCAGCCGGTCCTGAGCCTGGGGCCGTCGCGCAGGAGAGAAAATAAAGCCCATCCCCCCACCGGACATGCCGCCGAGCATCCAAAAGCCTTGAAAATCCGCGCCAAACTCCGCCTCCACCCGGGCGATCAAAGTTTCGGTGAAATGGTTGCTGGCCCAGGGGATGATGGATTGGATGGGGCCGCGAAAATTGCGGGTGGTGGCCGCGCCAATGGCGGGAATGTTGCCCGCGCGCAAAGCGGCCAGGATTTCATCGAGAACCCCGAGCGCCTCCTGGCGGGCGAGCCACTCCTTCTGGCTACGCAGGAGATATTTTTCGGTGACCATTTCAAGGATGGGGCCAACGTTCTGGGCCATCCCGCCATGCACAAGCACCAGACTGTCCTGCAATTGACGGCGGGTCTCGGGCGAGGCGTCCTGGAAATCCAATATCCGGTGGCTGGGCATTAGCCGCCCGCGGCTGATGCCGAACTCCGGGTCGCCCGGCTCGGCCAGCGTGCCGGTGATTAGTTTCATGGACGGCCATACACCGCCGGAATCCTGCCAGCCGCCCCCTGAGCCGCCGAGCCATTCGCCCAGCAAGGCCCGGGCCAGGACCATGCGCCGCTCGGGCTCCCGCAAAGGGCCGGTCAAGTTCGCGGCCTGGCCGGTGGCCCGCATCCCCACCGAAACCAGCGCGGCCAACAGGGTGGTGGAAACCGCCAGGCGCGAGCCTTTGGGGATATTGTTGACATGGCTTACGAATTCGAGCCCGCGCCCCGGCCCGACCACCCGGGCCAACAGCTCCGCCAGGCTCTGGCCGCTGCCTTCCAGGCCCGGCGGCACGATGCCGGAGGCAATCACGGACGCCTTCAAGAGGCCGAGATAATCTTTGGCGAAATCGAAGACCTCCGCGAGGCTGGTGAGGTCAGCGGTGGCCCCCAAGTCCACACTGGTCAGCCGCAGCAGCGGTTCCTCGATGACTCGCAGACAGGCCTCCACGGGCGGACGCGGCGCGGCGTCGCGTCCGCGCACCCCCAAGTCAATCGAGACGTTCAGCACCCGGGCGCCCTCGGGATAATCCATCCCCAGGAAGAAAATGTCGCTCCAGCCGCAATGGGAAAGGTCCATTCGCACCGGGGTGCGCTCGCGGAGGATGGGGTAAGCCCCGGTGTCGGGATCGCGGACCAGCATTTCGGGCCGTATGCGCAAAGGCTGGTCCATCGGATGCCCAACCCGAAACATCCATTGATTGCCGCGCACCGAGCGGACGCTGCGGCGCACCTGGTTGGCCAGCGTCTGGAATCCCAGGCGATGATAGCTGACGGCCAGGGCGCTGGCGAGGCCATCGCTAGGGCCGTCCCGCTGCTGCGCCTTGAGGAAAATTTCTATCGCCTCCTCGAACCGCCGCTGCAGCAGATGCTCAAAGCCCGCAAAGGGAATAAGCGAGGGGCGTTCCCCCCCCCGCTCCGCCAGTCGCGCCGGCAGATGGAAGCGGTGAATGGCGTAAAGAAAAAACAAGGCGCGGACGCGTTCGTAAAGGTTTTCGCTGCGCCGCCGGAAAGCGTCCAGTTCCGCCGCCTCCTCGAGCAGCTCCGCCGCGCTAAACCCGCCGCAGACGCTTTCGAGCGACTGGTTGCGAACGGCGGGGTCGGCGGCCGTGATGATGCCGATTAATCTCCGCATTTAACAAATCCCGCGGCGAAGGTCACAAAAAAGGGCGCGTCCGTCAACCTTTGGGCCGCCGGGCCCGCGCGGCAAGGGCGGCGCCCGTTCGACTGAGCGGACAGGCGGCGACGCGGTCGGGGGGGCCGCAGACGACGATCCGTCCGCCGTCCTCGCCGCCTTCGGGGCCCAGGTCAATCAGCCAGTCGGCGCTTTGAATCACCTCAAGATTGTGCTCGATAACGACCACCGAGTGCCCTTGGTCCACAAGCCGTTGAAAAACCTCGAGCAGCACGCGCACATCCTCAAAATGCAGGCCGGTGGTCGGCTCGTCGAACAGAAACAAACGCCGCGATTCGGCGCCGCCGGTCGAACGCGAAAACTCCGCCAGGCACCGCGCCAGTTTCAGCCGCTGGCATTCACCGCCGGAAAGCGTGTTAAGCGGCTGCCCGAGGCGCAGGTAGCCAAGGCCGACCTCCCGCAGCACTTCGAGCGCCTTCGCCGCCCGCCGGGCCGCCCGACTGTCGAAACCTGTCAGAAAGTCCGCCGCCTCGTCCACCGTGGCGGCCAGCAAGTCCGCAATGTTCCACGCCAACCCCGGTTTGCCGGGCGGTGAGAGCCGCACCGCCAAAAGGTGCTCCCGGTAGCGCCGGCCCTGGCAGTCCGGACAACGAATGAAAACATCGCTGAGGAATTGCATTTCGATTTTCTCGAAGCCGGCGCCGCGGCAACGCTCGCATTGGCCCTGGGGCGAATTGAAGCTGAACGCGCTTTCGTTGAGGCCGCGCTGCCGGGCGGGTTCGGACTGGGCGAATACCTGGCGGATGTCGCCGAAAGCCCCCAAATAGACCGCGGGATTGGAGCGCGGGGTGCGGCCTAATGGCGATTGGTCAACGAGCAAAACGCCGCCAACCTGTTCCGCGCCCTCGAGGCGCGCGCCGCTCTTCTCGCCGGCAGCTTCAGGCATGTTTTCACCCGCATCTTCCGCCGCCTCGGCTTCCCCCGCGCCGGCCTCGCCCGGGGACGGCAGTTTTTCAAGCAGCAGCGGCCAGAGGACCTCCCGCACCAAGGTGGTTTTGCCCGAACCGCTCACCCCGGTGACGCCAACAAGCCGGCCTAGCGGTATCTCCACGCTGAGATCGCGCAAATTGTGCCGGGTCACCTGCGACAAGCGCAGGCGCGGGGTCTCCGTGTCCACCGGGCGCAGGCGCGAAGGGGGCATGGCTTTGCGCCCCGAAAGATACTGGCCGGTGAGCGAGCGCCCGGCCTTTAGCAAATCCGCCAAGCGCCCGTGAAAAACAAGATACCCGCCGGTTTCGCCGTGGCCCGGCCCCAAATCCACGATTTCATCGGCGGCGCGAATTACGGCGGCCTCGTGCTCGACTACGACAACAGTGTTGCCGGCATCCCGAAGCCTTTGGAGGATTTTGACCAGACGGGCGGTGTCGCGCGCGTGCAAACCGACACTGGGTTCGTCGAGCACGAACAGGGTGTTGACGAGCCGGGTGCCGAGGCAGGAGGCCAGGTTTACGCGTTCGGTTTCGCCGCCGGAGAGCGTGCGGGTGGGACGGTCAAGCGTAAGGTAGCTCAGGCCGGCTTCCACCAGGTAGGAAAGCCGGGCCCGCGCCTCGTCCAGCACCACCGCCAGCGCTTTGCCCATCGCCCCGGAGGACTCGCGCAGCCGATCAAGCACCGACAGCGCCTCAGCGATAGGCAGGCGGTAGAAATCGGCCAGCGTTAATCCGGGCCGGACGTTTTCCAGGCGGTAGAGCAGCGCCTCCGGCTGAAGGCGCGCGCCATGACAATCGGGGCAAGGCACATAAGCCCGGTAGCGCGAGAGCAACACGCGCACATGCATTTTGTAGGTTTTGGATTCAAGCCAGCGGAAGTAGCCCTTGACGCCATACCAGCACCGGGGCCACTGGTGCTCGGCATCCTGGCCGTAACCGGGATCGCCCTCCACAACCCACTGTTGCCAGCGCGGGTCGAGGTCCCGAAAAGGCACGTCCACCGGCACGCCTCTTTTGCGGCAGAACTTGAGGAGATCGTCCTGGCACTCGGCGCTTAGGCCGCTTTGCCAAGGCTTGACCACCCCTTCGGCGAGGGTCTTCGATTGGTCGGGCAACGCCAGCCGGTAGTCCACGGTGATAATGCGCCCAAAACCGCGGCAGGCCGGGCAGGCGCCCAGCGGATGGTTGAAGGAAAAAAGCGCCGGAGTTGGCTCGCGGTATTCGAGGTCGCAGGCGGCGCAATGTAGGCGCGCGCTAAAAGGCAATTCCTGCTCCGCCTGGCCGGCGTCGCCGTTGACCAGCCGCACCGACAACCGGCCTTTGCCGAAATGATAGGCTTGCTCGCAGGCCTCGATGAAACGGGCGCGGGCACCGGGGCCGATCCGCAGACGATCCTGCACGATGATGAGCGCCGAGGGCGGCGCGGGGGCGAAATGAGCGGGAGCCTCCTCCAAGCGCACCACGCGGTTCCCGGCCAGCAGTCGCTGGTATCCCTGCCTCGCCACAAGCTCCAGGCTCTCACCCAGCGGCAACTTGTCCGACAACGGCACAGTGAAGGTCACGAGCGCCTCCCGTCCGGCGGCGGCCTCGCTGGCTATCCGCCAGATTTCCGCGGGCGGCTCCTGGCTGACCGGACGCCCGCAGCCCCGGCAGTGCAGCCGGGCCAGGCGCGGCCACAGCAGCTTGAGATGGTCGCATATTTCCGTGAGGGTGCCAACCGTTGAGCGGGTGGTGCGCACCGTGTTGCGCTGCTCGATGGCGATGGCGGGAGGGATGCCTTCGATGCTGTCCACCGCCGGCTTGTCCATGCGATCGAAAAATTGCCGGGCATAGGGGGAAAAAGTTTCCAGGTAACGCCGCTGGCCTTCCGCGAAAAGGGTGTCAAAAGCCAGCGAACTCTTCCCCGAGCCGCTCAGGCCGGTGACGACCACCAGCCGGCCTGCGCGAAGGTCCAGGTCGAAGTTCTTCAGGTTGTTCTGCCGCACTCCGCGCAAGCGGATGACGGCGGCGTTGGAGGCGCGCGCCATGAGCGGCAAATGTAAAGGGGTCGGCCGGGATGTCAAATGCCGGCGACGCTTCTCTATTGCGGGTTGCGCCCGTCGGTATTACGTGGCACAAAAATTTATGATGGCAGTATTGAGCGGCTGGCTGGCGGGGACGGTCCACGTATGGGCGGGGCCGGATCATTTGGCGGCGATAGCGCCGCTGGCGGCGCGGCGCCGGACACGGGCCTGGGCGCCCGGCGTGCGGTGGGGCCTGGGGCATTCCGCCGGGGTGGCGCTGGTCGGGCTGCTGGCGCTGTGGCTGCGGGATTTCATCCCGGTGGACCTGCTCTCTCGCTGGGGCGAACGCCTGGTGGGCGTGCTGTTGATCGGCATTGGCTGTTGGGGGCTGCGCAAAGCCCGCGCCAACCGGGTGCATGCCCACGCGCACCAGCACGAGGCCGGGCCGGCGCACGCGCATCTGCACCTGCACCCGGCGGCCGAGGAGCACGAAAAAACCGAGGCCCACCGCCACGATCACGCCGCGCTGGGGATCGGCATCCTGCACGGGCTGGCGGGCAGCTCGCACCTTTTGGGAGTGCTGCCCATGCTGGCCCTGCCCACCAAAATCCAGGCGGGCTTATACCTGGGGGCTTTCGCCCTCGGCACGATTTTTTCCATGGCCGCATTTTCCTCGATCATCGGCTTTCTGGCGGTGCGCTGCTCGCTGGCGGGCGAGCGCGCCTACCGGGCGCTGATGCTGGTCTGCGCTGGCGGCGCGATCGTGGTCGGCTGTTTCTGGCTGGTGATAGCTTTCAGCGGTGGCGAGGCGCACTGAGCCAGCGTCGAGAAATACGGTTCCTCGACGTTTCCAGTGGGTAAAGGCGGGGCAAGGAGCATCGGTCAGCTGCTGTTTGACAACGGAAGCCCTTCGTATTCGTTGGCGCCTTTTCCCCTCACCCTTTGTCCCTCTCCCCCAGGGAGAGGGAAACATCGCTGGCGGCGCATTGTGAAACCGCAGATCTTGACAACTTCGAGCACTGGCGAACGGGCCTCCCTCTCCCCTAGGGAGAGGGACGGGGTGAGGGGAAACCGCGCCATCGAAAACCCCAGGCTTGACGTTATACACCGTAATTCGTTTCCGGCAATTCCACCGAAAACATCGAAGAACCAGAAATACAGCGGGTCAGCCGGCCGGCGCCGCGGCAGGGGGCGCTCGGTCTTCCGACAAACGCGGCAACAAGCCCAGGGCCACCAAGGTCATGAACGTGCCCGTCATAATCAGCCAGCCGGCCAGATTGCCCGCCACTTCCCGTTCTATCGCTCTTTGCATAAGTAATTGCATATCTGTTAAATGGCATCTGCGGCATACTGAGTATCTTGTAGCTGGAAGAACGACCGCACGAGACTCACGCTGCGTTGGATCGAGCGCAGCAC
>Ga0073932_1001554_pt1 | contig 42106 bp, 33 predicted proteins | sample DewCreD2012metaG_FD_76967 | JGI IMG/M metagenome (GOLD analysis project Ga0073932, IMG submission 76967) | Hot spring sediment bacterial and archeal communities from British Columbia, Canada, to study Microbial Dark Matter (Phase II) - Dewar... ...
GCAGCAGCCGCGAATAGATGTCATAGGCGCGCTCCCCGCGCGAGGTCTGCTCCACGACCATCGGGACGAGCATGTCCACGGGCGCGGGCATGATCCGGCTCTCGTTCGGCATTCCGCCTCCTTCGATTCTGAAGCCGCCCCGCCGGGCGGCGCAGGCCCCCGCCGGGCTCAGGCTTTCTCGCTCTTTGCGGAGCGCTTGCCCGCCTTCTTCTGCATCCGCTCCAGGTTCTTCCGCTTCAGCTCGAACCCCTTTGCCAGATCCAGAATCGTGGTGCGCTCCAGATACTCCATGATACGATTCCGCAGGGCCTTCCAGTTGTCGTGCATGCCGCAGGGGGCGTCGTCGTTGCACACGGCCATGCCCGCAGGGCAGCGCTCGAAATCGGCCAGCCCGTCCACGGCGTCAACGATGGCGAGCAGATTCAGCTCGCCGGGGGGAATGCGGAGGCTGAAGCCGCCGGTCGGGCCCTTGCTGGAGCGGAGGAAGCCCTTGCGCGCCAGCTGCTGGAGGATCTTGGCGAGGAAGTGCGCCGGGATGTCCGCCTGCTCGGCTATCTGTTTCACCATGGCGTACTTGCCCTCGGGCACGCTGGCGAGCTGGACGAAGGCCCGGATTGCATATTCGGCCGAACGTGAGTAGATCATGGAAACCTCTAGAGCGCTGGGTGTTAATACACGTTTGTCCTTTAATACTATATACGAGGATGCAAGATCCGCAACAGAAGATTCACACTTTGTTTCAGGCTCCGAGGCCCAGAAACTCCCGCACCGCGGGCTCAAGGCCGGGCGCATAGAGCGCGAGACTGCCGCCGTAGATGGTTCGCCGGCCTTCGAAGTCGTGCCAGATGCAGCCGGCTTCTTCGCCGATGACGGCGAGCGCAGCTACGTCCCAGGGCTTGAGGCCGGGCTCCATGTAAATCTCGGCTTTGCCCGAGGCGACGAGCATGGCGTCGGTGGCGCCGCCGAGGGAACGGACGGCCCAGAAGGGTTCGAGGAAGGCGAGCAGGCGCTGGCCCCAGGGCGCGCTGCGCGCTTCGTTGAGCTGGCCGAAGCAGAGCACGGCGCGGCGGGGATCGCGGATTTCAGAACAGCGCAACTGCGTCTCGGTGCGGCCCTCCGCGCACCAGGCGCCCTGGCCCTTCGCTGCGTAGAAGATGCGCCCCTGCACGGGAAAGGCGGCCACGCCCAGCACGACTTCGCCTTCCGCTTCCAGAGCGAGCAGGTGGCACCAGAGGAAGCTGCCGCGGACGAAGTCGCGCGTGCCGTCGATGGGATCGATGATCCAGCGGCGGCCGCTCGAGCCGGCGCGGTTGGCGCCCTCCTCGCCGAAGACGCCGTCGGCGGGAAACGCCTCGGCCAGCCGCGCGGCGATCAGGCGCTCGCATTCACGGTCGGCGGCCGTGACGGGGGAATCGTCGGCTTTCGCCTCGGCCTGGACGCGGCCGGAATGCGACAGCGCCACGGAAGAGGCGGCTTTGGCCAGCTCCAGTGCAGTTTCCAGTTCGCGTTCCCAGGCCATCCCATCATCTTACTGCTCCGCGATCCAGTAACCTGAAAGGAGCCGCGCCTCCCGGTGCGCTGATCCCAACGAACGAGGACAACACCCGCATGGCCCGGACAGCCCCTGCCGTGCCCAAAGAACAGAGGACCGTCTACCGGATGCTCCGCGCTGCCGCGGAGACATGGGGACAACGGCCCGCGCTCCATCAGCCCGCGGGCAAGGGCCAGTACCGCACATGGACGTGGCGGGAATACCTTCATACGGCGGAGAAAGCGGCCGCCGCCCTGCGCGCGGCGGGGATCAGGAAAGGAGACATCGTCGGCCTGGCCTCGGAGACGCGGGCCGAGTTCTACGTGGCCGACCTCGGGATCATGAGCGCGGGCGCAGTGGCGGCGGCCGTTTACACGTCGCTGCCCGCCGCGGAACAGGTGCGCACGCTGAAGGCGTGCCAGCCGAAGGTCGTGTTTGTGGAGAATCCGAAAGCGCTGCGCGCGCTGGAGCAGGCCGGGCTGGGGGATCTGGGAATTCCGCGAATCCTGCTGACGGGGGAGGCGGAGAGCGCCGTTTCGTTCGAGGAATTCCTGGCCTCCGGCGAGCGGACGCTGGCCGCGGATCCGGCCCTGATCGAGCGCATCCAGGAAGAGCTTTCCCCAGCCGATCCGGCGATTCTGTACCTGACTTCGGGAGCGACGGGCGAACCGAAGATGGGCCTGGTGAGCCACAACGCGATCCTCGCCAACTGCGAATGCGGGCCTCCAGCCCTGCCGATCGGCGAGGACGACTCGACGCTGGTGTTCCTTCCGTCGGCCCACATCACGCAGCGGCTGGTGCTGGAGCTGCTGATGATCCGCATGGGGGTGCCGGTGTGGTTCAGCGAGGGGCTGTCGAAAATGCCGGCCGAACTGAGGTCGGTGAAGCCGACCTTTTTCGTCGCGCCGCCGCGCGTCTGGGAGCGGATTTATTCAAGCATTACGACGGAAATCCGGAAAAAACCGGCGGCCGTCCGGAGGCTTTTCTACATGGGGCTGGGCGTCGGCTCGGAAGCTGCGCGGGCGCGCGCGCAGGGCCGGGAGCCCTCTGCGCTGGTGAAGGCGTCGCTGAAGTTTTTCGACCGCCTTGTCTTTTCCAAGATCCGCGAGCGCCTCGGGGGCCGGATCAAGGTGGCCGCCAGCGGGGCGGCGCCGCTCGGCCGCGACCTGGCCGAGTTCTTCTCCGCCATCGGGCTGCCCCTGATCGAGGGCTACGGCCTCACCGAGGGCGGCGTGGTGATCCTCAATCCGCTGTCGAACCCGCGGCCCGGCTCGATCGGGAAGCCCCTGAAGGGCGTTGAAGTGCGGCTCTCCGATGAAGGCGAGCTTCTTCTGCGCGGCGAGATGCTGTTTTCTGGCTATTACAACGATCCCGCCGCCACCGCAGCCGTGCTGCGCGACGGCTGGCTGTACACGGGCGACGTCGCCGAAATCGACGCGGACGGCTACGTCTGGATCACGGGGCGGAAAAAGGAACTGATCGTCTCCTCCAACGGGAAGAAGATCTTTCCGGCGAAGATCGAGGGGCTGTTCAAGCTCGAGCCGCTGGTCAACCAGGTCATGCTGCTGGGAGACCGGATGCCGTATGTGGCGGCCGTCTTCACGATCAACCCGGACGCGGCGGCGTCTCTCGGGCTCGCGCCCGCCGGGACGCCGCTGGCCGAGGCCGCCTCCTCTCCGGCGGTGCAGGAGGAGATGAAGCGGATCGTGGCCAGGGTCAACCGGCAGCTGGCGCCTTTCGAGCAGATCCGGAAATTCAAGGTTCTGGACCGGGAATTTTCGATCGAAACGGGAGAAATGACGCCGACAATGAAGCTGCGGCGCGGAAAAGTGATCGCCAATCTGAAGGAAATCATCAACGAATTGTATCTGGGACGGGAAGAGTTCGAATGATGTTTCCCGCCTTCCTGCTGCTCTGGCAGGCCGGATTCGTCTTCTCCGGGATCCAGCCGTGGCGGTGGAGCGAGGGCCGGGGCGAGTTCATCCCGGCGCTTTCGGCCGTTCTGGACAACCAGACCGGACAGGACTATGCCTCTGTCCGCTTCCAGGTCCGCGTGCGCTGCGGGGAGGGCGGCGTCCGGGAGTACGGGGCGGTCCTGCGGGACGTTCTGATGGGGAAACAGCGGGTGGAAGCCACGGCGTACGATGCAATCGGGACCGTTGCGCACTGCAACGGAGAGCCCGAGATCGTTCCGCTGGAGGCGGCGCCGTATCCGGAGAAGGAACGGCCGGCCTTCCTGCTGTTCGGATTCTCGCGCAGGGACGCCGCCGGGGCGCGCTCGACGGAGCTTGAAGGCATCCTGGATTACCGCCGCCGCTCGGATTCAGACCAGTCGGTGGAATTCCGGTCGTGGCGGCGCCACGGCGCGCGGTTCACGCTGGACGGCGTGCCGGACACGGCTTTTTACCTGATCCGCGTGCCGCCGGGCCGCGCGGGGCTGGCGGGTTTCGTCGTGGAACCCGGGACGGAACCGCGCAGCCCGCTGTCCCGGTTCCTGCGGTTCTACGATGCGCCTGCGGGCATGGCCGCGTACATCGGCGTGTTTCAACTGGAAGAGCAGACGCCGGGCAGGCGGTTCCTGAGTCACGAGCCAATGCCGGAACTGCTGGCGCCGCTGTCGGCGCAGACGCCCCGCCGGGTCATCCCCGTGCGCGGCAGCGCGCCGGCGCCGGGCTCGGCCCTGGTCACGCAGTAAACGGGCCCTCCAGAAGGGCTTTCAAGCCGTGTGAAATGTTATCATGTATTGAATCCTGCACGAGATGGAAAGGAGTGACCTTTGAGTCGAGCAGTTCCCATCACGGTCGCGAAAGGCGACGGCATCGGTCCGGAAATCATGGACGCCACCCTGTTCATTCTTCAGCAGGCGGGCGCGCGTCTGGCGATCGAAGAGATCGAAATTGGCGAGAAGGTGTACCTGCGCGGCAATTCGGCCGGCATCGAGAAGGAATCGATCGAGAGCCTTCTCCGCACCAAGGTTTTCCTCAAGGCGCCCATCACCACTCCGCAGGGCGGCGGCTTCAAGAGCCTGAACGTCACCACGCGCAAGCTGCTGGGCCTGTACGCCAACATCCGTCCGTGCGTGGCCTATGATCCGTTCATCCCCACCAAGCACCCCGGCATGGACGTCGTCATCGTGCGCGAGAACGAAGAGGACCTGTACGCGGGGATCGAATATTTCCACACGCCGGACCAGGTGCAGTGCCTGAAGGTCATCACGTACGGCGGCTGCCGCCGCATCGTCCGCTACGCGTTCGAGTACGCCGTGCGGAACAACCGCAAGAAGGTGACCTGCTTCACGAAAGACAACATCATGAAGCTGACCGACGGGCTGTTCCACCGCGTGTTCGACGAGATCGGCGCGGAATATCCGCAGATCGAGAAGGAGCACTGGATCGTCGACATCGGGGCGGCGAAACTGGCCGACACGCCGGGCGCATTCGACGTGATCGTGATGCCGAACCTGTATGGCGACATCCTGTCGGACGTGGCCGCGCAGATCGCGGGCTCGGTAGGGCTGGCCGGTTCGGCCAACATCGGCAAGGAATACGCGATGTTCGAGGCGATCCACGGCTCGGCGCCGCGGCGCGCGGGCCAGAACCTCGCCAATCCGTCCGGGCTGCTGCTGGGCGCGGTGATGATGCTGGTGCACATCGGACAGCCGGAGATCGCCGAGCTGGTGCACAACGCGTGGCTCGCCACGATTGAAGACGGCATCCACACCTACGACGTGGCCAAGGAGGGCAAGAACCCGCACACGAAGCAGCAGGTGGGCACGAAGGAGTTCGCGCAGGCGGTGGTGGAGCGGCTGGGAAGGAAGCCGCAGCAGCTGAAGCCGGTGAAGTACGCCGCCGCGAGCCAGACGCTGAAGGCGGACGAGCCGCCGCCGCCCGCGGCGAAGCGCGAGCTGGCGGGCGTGGACGTCTACATCCACCATCCCGACACGGATCCCAACCAGATCGGCGCGATGATGCACAGCGTTGCGGGCGACGGGCTGGATCTGATCATGATCACGAACCGCGGCGTCAAGGTCTTCCCCGATCCGCTGCCGGCGACGCTGCACTGCGACACGTGGCGGTGCCGGTTCCAGCCGAAGCAGGGCGGCGCGGTGAGCCCGCGGCAGATCCTGTCGCTGCTGGAGCGCTGCGTCGGCGGCAATATCGAGGTCGTGAAGACCGAGCACCTGTACACGTACGACGGCAAGCCGGGCTACTCGCTCGGTCAGGGGCAGTAAGAGACCCGCACGCCGCGCCGGGGGCTATGCTGGAGGAGATGCAGTCCTCCCAGCAGCCCCTGGTTGGCGTGGTCATGGGCAGCCGCTCCGACTGGGACACCATGCAGCACGCCTGCGCGATTCTCGAGCAGTTCGGCGTGCCTTACGAGAAGCGCGTGACGTCGGCCCACCGGACGCCGGACCTGATGGCGGAATACGGCCGCACGGCCCGTTCGCGAGGCATCAGAGTCATCATCGCCGGGGCCGGCGGGGCCGCCCATCTGCCGGGGATGATGGCCGCCCATACGACGCTGCCCGTGCTGGGGGTGCCGGTGAAAGCGTCCTCTCTGGACGGGCTGGATTCGCTGCTTTCCATCGTGCAGATGCCCGCCGGGGTGCCCGTTTCGACGTTCGCGATCGGCCGGGCGGGGGCGGTCAATGCAGGCCTGACCGCTGTGGCGATCCTGGCTCTGTCCGATCCCGGGCTGGCCGAGAAACTGGAAGCCTACCGCGCGGAGCTGCGCGCCGCCGTTGCTGCTTCCGTGCTCCCTGACACCGCCGCGCCGCAGTCATGACACGGGTTCTGCCTCCGGGTTCCGTCATCGGCGTCCTTGGCAGCGGCCAGCTGGGCCGGATGTTCGCGATCGCCGCGCGCCGCATGGGCTACCGCGTCCACACGCTCTCGCCGGACGAAGACACGCCGACCGGCCAGGTGTCCGACGTCGAGGTCCGCGCCAGCTACGAGGACCTGGACGCCGTGCGCGCCTTCGCGTCCCGCGTGCACGCCGTCACGTTCGAGTTTGAAAACGTTCCCGCGGCGTCCATCGAAGCCTGCGCCGCGCTGGTTCCGGTCCACCCCCGGGCCGAGGTCCTTCACACGACGCAGCACCGGCTGCGTGAAAAAACATTTCTTTCGAAGAATGGTTTTCCCTGCGCGGCCTTCCGCCACGTGCGGTCGCTGGATGAACTGGCCGCCGCCGCCCCGGAGATCGGCCTGCCGGCCGTGCTCAAGACCGCCGGCTTCGGCTACGATGGCAAAGGCCAGAGGCTGCTGAAGAGGGCGGAAGACCTCGAACCCGCGTGGCGTTCGCTGGGCAGCGCCGACGCCGTGCTGGAGCAGTTCATCGATTTCGAGTGCGAGCTGTCCGTCGTCGCCGCGCGCGACCAGCAGGGGCGTTTCGGGCACTACCCCGTCTGCCTGAACACGCACGCCCGCCACATTCTGGACGTCACGCTGGCTCCGGCGCCCGTGGATCCGCGCACGGCCGAGCGCGCCGTCGAGGTGACCCGCGGCATTCTGGAAGCGCTCGACGTCGTGGGCGTTCTGTGCGTGGAGTTTTTCCTGGGGCGCGACGGGAAACTGCTGGTGAACGAACTCGCCCCGCGCCCGCACAACTCCGGCCATTACACGTTCGACGCCTGCATCACATCGCAGTTCGAGCAGCAGCTGCGGGCCGTCTGCGGGCTGCCGCTGGGTTCGACCGAGCAGATGCGTCCGGCGGCGATGGCGAATCTGCTGGGCGATCTCTGGGCCGGAGGCGAACCGCTGTGGCACCGCGCCGCCGCGTTTCCGGACGTCAAGCTTCACCTCTACGGGAAACTGGAGGCGCGCCCGGGCCGCAAGATGGGCCATCTGACGGCTCTGGCGCAGAGCGTGGAGCAGGCGCGCGAGCGCGTGCTGGCCGCGCGCGCCTCGCTGACGGACCGCAGCGCGGAGTCCTGACCCATGCCCGCTCCCCGCATCACGGTGATCGGCGGCGGCGCCGTAGGCCTGGCCACGGCCTACCGGGTTCTGGAACGCTGGCCCGAGGCGCGCCTGACTCTGCTTGAGAAAGAGTCCCGCGTGGCCGCGCACCAGACGGGGAACAACTCGGGCGTCATGCATTGCGGACTGGCGTACCGGCCTGGCTCGGCGAAGGCGCGCCTGGCGGTGCGAGGCATCCGGCAGCTCATCGCGTTCTGCCAGGAGCATGGCATTCCGCACGATGTGTGCGGCAAGCTGGTGGTCGCCGCGCGCGAGGACCAGGTTCCGCGGCTGCACGAGCTGCTTGCGCGAGGCACGGCCAACGGCCTTCAGGGGCTCGAAATCCTCCCGCCGGAGCGCATCCGGGAGTACGAGCCGCACGCGGCGGGCGCGGCCGCCCTGCGCGTGCCTGAAGAAGGCATCGTCGACTACGCGGCCGTCTGCGAGACTCTGGCCCGCTGCATCGAAGCGCGCGGCGGCCGGGTCGTGCTGGGCGCGCGGGTGCGCCGCCTGAGGCTGCGCGGAGAGGAGTGGATCGCTGAAACAAATCAAGGTGAGTTTGTTTCAGAATTCCTGGTCGCCTGCGCCGGTCTGCAGGCTGACCGCATCGCCCGCATGGCCGGGGAGAGGACCGAGATCCGCATCGTCCCATTCCGGGGCGACTACTACCGCCTCAAGCCGCACCGCGAGTTCCTGGTGCGCAATCTCATCTATCCGGCCGCCGATCCGCGCTTCCCGTTTCTTGGCGTCCATTTCACGCGCATGATCCGCGGCGGCGTCGAAGCGGGGCCCAACGCGGTGCTTTCGCTGGCGCGGGAAGGCTACTCGCGCACGGCTTTCTGTCCCCGCGACGCCTTCGACGCGCTGTCGTTTCCGGGGCTGTGGCGCTTCCTGGCGCGGCATGCCGCGATGTGCTGGAGCGAGCTGCGCCGCGCGTTCTCCCGCGAGCTGTTCTGCCGCTCGCTGCAGACGCTGGTGCCCGAGGTGCAGCCCGAGGATCTGGAGCCGGCCGGGGCGGGCATCCGGGCGCAGGCGATGACGCCGGACGGGCGCCTCGTCGAAGACTTCTCGTTCCTCACCCGGCGCAGAGCCGTTCATGTGCTCAACGCTCCGTCGCCTGCCGCCACCGCATGCCTGGCCATCGGCGAAGAAGTGGCCGCGCAACTCGCTTCCATCCTCTGAGCCGCTCTTTTGTCACGCGCCGGCTGCAGGCGCATCTGAACAGTTGTAAAGAGCATGAAAGGCACCGTCATCCGCCACTGTCCGTCCTGCGGGAAGGCGAACCGCGTCCCGGCCGCGCGCCTGGCCGACCACGGCCGGTGCGGGGCCTGCCGCGCCGATCTTCCGCCGCTGGCCGAGCCTCTGGAAGTGACCGCGGCGGAGTTCGACTCGATCATCGCCTCTTCGCCCGTGCCGGTCCTGGTGGACTTCTGGGCGCCCTGGTGCGGCCCCTGCCGGATGGCTGCGCCGGAGCTCGTCTCGCTCGCACGCGAGGTGGCCGGCCGCGCGCTGGTGCTTGAAGTGAACGTGGATCAGAATCCCGGACTCGCCTCGCGCTACGGCGTGCAGTCGATTCCGAATTTCCTCGTTTTCTCCGGAGGCCGACTGGTGATGCAGCACGCCGGGCTCGTTCCGCGCCCCGAGATGCGCCGCTGGCTGGAACAGGCGTTCGCTGCCGCCTGAGACCTCGCTGAAGGGCCCCGCGTCCGCTAGTCTGGTCTCGATGCCCTTCCGCTTCCCTGCCCTGTTCCTTCTCTTCTCTGCCGCTGCCCAGACGCCTGAGCGGCCTGTGAGGGCAGCGACCGATCCGGGAGTGGTCACCACGCGGCAGGCCATCACGCCTGCAGGCGTGCCGACCGTTTTCCAGGGCAAAGTCCATGCCGTCTCGTTTGGAAAGACGGCCGGCGAGCTGTGGGTCCTCACCGCCAGCCATCTCTATCATCTCGACTGGCGCGAGAACCGCGTGATCGCCCTGTTCCCGCACAAGGGCACGCCGGGGCTGCAGGGTCTTGCTTTCGCAGGCCAGCCCTGGTTCACCGCCGTCGGGGCGAAGAAGTCCGCTGCGCTGTTCACGGTGGAGAACGGCGCGTTGAAGCCCGTGGCCGCGGGTTTCGGCGCCCACATCACCGGAGCGCCCGTGCTGGCCGGGCAGCGCGTCTTTGTGCCCTTGACGGCCGAGAACCGCCTTGCCGTGCTCGACGCGAAGACCGGCGCCGTGGAGGCGAAGCTCGAAACCGGAATCGCGCCGTTTGCCGCGGCGGTCAACCGCGAGGGAACGGCGGCCTATGTCACCAACTGGGGCGGACGCAGGCCCCTGCCCGGCGAGCCCGTGGCGAAGACCGGCCTCGCGCAGGAGGCCGACGAAGTGGTGGTCGATGCGCGCGGCGTTGCCGCCACGGGCACGATCACGCGGATGGACCTCCGGGCCATGCGCGTCTCCGGCACGCTGCCTGCGGAATTGCATCCCACCGCGATTCTGTGGGACGAAGCCAGTCACCGGCTATACGCCGCCAACAACAACCGCGACTCGGTTTCCGTCTTCGACACGCGCAGCCAGACGCTGGTCCGGCACGTGCGCCTGCAACCCTTCCGGGAGGACGTGACCGGGATCGCGCCCACGGCGCTGGCGCTGGACGCGGCCGCGGCGCGCCTCTATGTCGCCTGCGGCGGCATCAATGCCGTGGCGGTGGTCGACACGCGCTCGTTCAACGTGCTCGGCTACATTCCTGCTGGCTGGTATCCATCCTCGCTGGCTCTCTCTCCGGATGGAAAGCACCTGGCCGTGGGTTCGCTTCTCGGCATCGGCTCGGGCTGGAGAGACGAGCCGCGCAAGCGCTTCGTGCATGCTTACCGGGGCATGGTGAACGTCCTTCCCGTGCCCGGCGAGGCTGAGCTGGCCGCCTACACGCTGGCCGTTTCGGAGAACAACCGCCTGCCGTTGCGGTCAGCGGCGGCTGCGCCAAGCCCCCCGCGCGCGGCCGTCCCGCGCGCCATCCCGCTGCGCCCCGGCGATCCTTCGCTGATCGAACACGTCGTCTACATCGTCAAGGAGAACCGGACTTACGACCAGGTTTTCGGCGATCTGCCGCGCGGAAACGGGGATCCGTCGCTCGTGCTGTTCGGCCGGGACGTAACGCCCAATCATCACAAACTTGCTGAAGAATTCGTACTGTTCGACAACTTCTACGCCACCGGGGGCAACAGCGCCGACGGCCATCAGTGGCTGACGCAGGCCAACGAAGTCGCCTACACGCTGTATCCCGGCTATCAGGGACGCAGCTACCCGTTCGACGGAACAGACCCCATCGCCATCGCGCAGGCGGGCGCGATCTGGGACCTCGCTGCGCGGGCAGGCAAGACCGTCCGCATTTACGGCGAGTATGCCGGACGGCTGCCCGAGCCCGCCTCGGACCGGATCGGATATCTGAAGCGCTGGCGCGAAGGCGAAGACTTCACTTCGCGCTGGTTCATTACGGCGCCGATCGCTTCCATGAACGCGTTTCTCGCCCGCAACTATCCGCCGTACTCGAACGCCATCCCCGATGTCGTGCGGGCGCAGATTTTCCTCAAGGATCTCAGGCAGTGGGAGGCCGAGGGCCGCATGCCGAATCTGGTCATCCTTCAGCTTCCCTGCGACCACACGTACGGAACGACGCCTGGCGCTTCGACGCCCCGCGCCATGGTGGCCGACAACGACCTTGCGCTGGGGCTCATCGTGGAGGCGCTCTCCCACAGCCGCTTCTGGCCGCGCATGGCGATCTTCGTGGTCGAAGATGATGCGCAGGACGGGGTCGACCACGTCGACGGGCACCGCACCGTGGCGCTCGTCGCCAGCCCCTACGCGCGGCGCGGCGCCGTCGATTCCACTTTCTACTCGCAGCCCAGCCTGCTGAAAACGATCGAGCTGATTCTTGGGCTGCCGCCGCTGTCCCTGTTCGACCTCATCGCCACGGACATGAGAGCCGCGTTCACGGACACGCCTGACCTGAAGCCTTACGAGCATGCGCCCGCAACGTGGGATCTGTTCGAGCTCAATCCGCCGCTGCAGGCGCTGAAAGGACCGGCGCGGCGCGGCGCGGCGGACTCCGCCCGCATGCGCTGGGACGCGCCTGACGCGGCGCCCACAGCCCGCCTCAACCGGATCCTGTGGCATTCGATCAGAGGCTGGCGCACGCCGTATCCGGGCGTGCGGCGTTCCGTGTTTGCGCCATACTCGCTGGATCTCGACGACGACGAGCGCTGAGGCAGGCCTGCCCTTCCGCGTCCGGCTACACTGAAAACGGCGGATGATGCGCCGAACCGTATCCCTGCTTCTGGCTGTTGCGGCTCTCCTCGCACTCACGCAATGCCGCCCGCTTCAGGATCAACGCAGGCGCTCCCGTTTCGCGCAGCCCTCGGAAGCCGACGACGCCGCCAGATTCCTCGCCGGGCTGCCCGGGCGGGGAACCAGCCCGCTGAAACTGCTGGAGTCCGAGGCGGCGTGGCGGGAGCACGTGCGCCGCATGGACGACCTGTTCACGGATTTCCGCGACCGCCGCGCGCCGCAGATGCGCGAATTCGCCCGCAGTGAGCTCAGCCGCCGCCAGGATCTCGCCTGCCCCGTGTTTTATCCGTTCTCCGGCGCCGACGCTCTCACGCTGCTGACGTTTTTTCCCGGCCGCAGGACGTATGTCATGGCCGCCCTGGAACCGCCCGGACGCGTCCCGCTCCCGCGCGAGCTGCCGGCGGAGTCCCTGCCGCGTCTGCTTCCGCCGCTTGCCTCTACGCTCGAGTCCCTTCTCCGCAAGAGCTTTTTCGTCACCCGCGAGATGGACCGGCAGCTGCGCGGACAGATCACCGACGGCGTCGCCTGGCCGCTGCTGATTCAGCTGGTGCGCGCGGGCTACGTGATCACCGGCCATGACTACGTCACTCTGGATGACGGGGGCAGGCTGGCGCTCCGACACCAGGACACGCGGCGCGCGCAGTCCGGCCGCAATCGCGGCCTGCGTCTGTTCCTGACAGAGGGGGAAAACGGCCGCCCGCTGGAACTGTACTACTTCTCGCTGAACCTCGACGACGCCCACCTGCGGCAGAATCCCGCTTTTTCGAGATTCGTCGCCTCGCTTGGTTCCACCTGCACCATGCTGAAGGCGACGTCTTATATGCTCCATGATCCGGGCTTTTCCCGCATCCGGTCGCTCATTCTCGACCGCTCCGCCCTCATCCTGCAGGACGACACCGGCATTCCGTGGCGCTTTCTCTCTTCCGGAGCCTGGGACGTGCAGCTGTACGGAGACTACGAGCAGCCCTACGGCAGGTCCTTTCAATTCCGCTTGCAGAAGGATTTGCGCGCCGCGTACGACGATCCCGGGCGGCGGGTCAAGCCGCTGCGCTTCCGGATCGGGTACGGGGCGGGACGGGTTGCCTCCAACCTGCAGATCGCCCGCCGCAAAAGCGGCCGGTCCTGAGTCAACGCCTGACGATCCGGATCGGCCCGTTCGAGGTTGTCAGCTCGATCCGTTCTCCGCCGCCGCCGAGGCGCCCTTCGAGGCGGTTCTTTCCGAAATCGCGCGCTGTGACTTCGTAGTCGCTCGTGACGCGGCCGTTGCTTGTGGCCGCCCTGATGTCAGCGTTCACGCCTTCGGGCAGCGCCAGGGTGATCGATGCGTTCGAGGTCTGAATGCGCAGCGGATTCCGCGCCCAGCGGTTCAGCTTGACGCTGATGGAACCGTTCGAGGTGCGGAACACGAGCGGCGCGCCCTCCTGCGGCTCCGCAATCTCAGCGTCGATCTGCCCGTTGGTTGTTTCCACATCGGCCCGGCCGCGCAGCCCGCCGACGCGCACGCGGCCGTTCGACGTGCGCGCCGACACCGACCCGCCCGCCTTGTCGAGCTCCACAGAGCCGTTGGACGTGCGCAGCGCCCACTCCCCGCTGAGATCCCACGCCTGGATCTTCCCGTTTGACGTCGTCGCTTTTCCGCTTCCCTCCAGCGACTCGAGCACGATGGCGCCGTTCGAGGTCCGCGCTTCCTCGAGCACGACCTTCCGCGGGACGCGCACCGTCAGGCTGGCGCCGCACTCGCAGTTGTTTTCAGGCTGGCGGACCCGCACACGGAGAGAACCTCCATCGGCCACGACATCCACTTCCATGCGGTCCAGGACTTCCTGTCTCGAGGCGTACTTCACGGCCTCGACAGAGGCTTCTTCCCGGTCCCATCCGCGGATCTCGATCGGCCCGTTGAATGTTTCCAGCATCACCCGTCCGCCGCCGGCCAGCTTTTCAGTCCTTGAAAACGGCTCTCTGAAACGCTGCATCGCTCCCCATTGGGAAGGATCGGTCCAGTCGCAGCCGGCCAGCCCCAGCAACGCGGCCATCGGGAACAGCAAAGCGCTCTTGTGCATCGGGAAAACCCTCGCAAAACCTGTTACGGATCGGATTGGCCGAAAGTTCCCGCATGCTAGCCTGATTCTCATGAAGAAGTTGATGGCCCTCAACCGGGGCGAAATCGCGATCCGCATTTTCCGCGCCGCCAACGAGCTGGGCCTGGAGACCGTTGCCATTTACAGCCAGGAGGACCGCCTCAGCCTGCACCGTTTCAAGGCCGACGAGGCCTATCTGGTCGGCCAGGGCCTCGGCCCCGTGCAGGCGTATCTCGACATTCAAGGCATCGTGGCGCTGGCGAGGGAGAAGGGGATCGACGCCATCCATCCGGGCTACGGATTCCTGAGCGAAAACCCGCAACTGGCCCGCGCCTGCGCCGAGGCCGGCATCACGTTTGTCGGTCCCAGCGCGGAGCTGCTCGAACAGCTCGGCGACAAGACCGCCGCGCGGCGGCTGGCCCGCGAAGCCGGCGTGCCGACGCTCGCCGGAACCGACCGCCCGGTCCGCACCGTCGAGCAGGCGCGCCGCGCCGCCGAGAGCACGGGCTATCCGCTGATCCTGAAGGCGGCCTTTGGCGGCGGGGGCCGCGGGATGCGCATCGTTCACCGCTCCGACGAGCTGGAAGCCCGCTTCCACGAGGCCAGCCAGGAGGCCCACGCTGCGTTCGGCAACGGAGCGCTGTTCGTCGAGCGTTACATCCGCCATGCGAAGCACATTGAAGTGCAGATCCTCGGCGACACGCATGGCAATCTGGTCCACCTCTGGGAGCGCGACTGCTCGGTCCAGCGCCGGCACCAGAAGATCGTCGAAATCGCCCCCGCCTTCAGCCTCGATCCTGCCATCCGGCGCGAGCTCTGCGAAGCCGCCGTCCGGCTGTGCCGCCATGCCGGCTACTATTCGGCGGGCACGGTCGAATTTCTCGTCGACGTGGACTCCGGCCAGTGGTACTTCATCGAGGTGAACCCGCGCATCCAGGTCGAGCACACGGTGACAGAGGTGGTGACGGGCGTCGACATCGTGCGGGCGCAGATCCAGGTGGCCCAGGGGCTGGCGCTCCACAGCCCGGAGATGGCCATCCCGCCGCAGGAGGAGATCCGCGTCTTCGGCGCCGCCCTGCAGTGCCGCATCACGACGGAGGACCCGTCCAAGAACTTCCTGCCGGACTACGGCCGCATCACGACCTACCGGTCGCCGGCCGGCTTCGGCATCCGGCTCGACGGCGCCTCGGCCTACGGCGGCGCCGTGATCACGCCCTATTACGATTCCCTGCTCGTCAAAATCACGGCATGGGGCAACGACTTCCGCACCGCCTGCCAGCGCATGGACCGCAGCCTGCGCGAATTCCGCATCCGGGGCGTGAAGACAAACATCCCTTTTCTCGAAAATGTCGTCAATCATCCGGCATTCCAGGAAGGGAAAGCAACGACGACATTTCTCGAAAATACGCCGGAACTATTCCGGTTCCGTCCGCGCCAGGACCGCGCCACGCGCCTGCTTTCCTATCTGGCCGAAGTGGCCGTCAACGGCAATCCCGAGATGGCGCGGCGCCGCCCGCCGGAACTCGTCCGCCAGCCGCCGCTGCCCCCGCACAATCCGGCGCCGCCGCCGCCGGGCACGCGGCAGCTGCTGCTGGAGCTGGGGCCGGAAGGGTTCGCCCGGTGGGTGCTGAAACAGAAGCGGCTGCTGCTCACCGACACCACCATGCGCGACGCCCATCAGTCGCTGATGGCCACGCGGATGCGCAGCTACGACATGCTCGCCATCGCGAACTTTTACGCGCACTCCCTCTCCGGGCTGTTCTCGCTGGAGATGTGGGGCGGCGCCACGTTCGACGTGGCGATGCGCTTTCTGCTGGAAGACCCGTGGGTGCGCCTGCAGAAGCTCCGCCGGGAAATTCCGAACATCTGCTTCCAGATGCTGTTCCGCGCCTCCAACGCCGTCGGCTACACCGCGTATCCCGACAATGCGGTGCGGCGCTTCGTCGAGGCCGCGGCGCAGGAAGGCATCGACATCTTCCGCATCTTCGACTCGCTCAACTGGCTGCCCAACATGAAGGCGGCCATGGAAGCCGTCCGCCGGACCCATGCCGTCTGCGAGGCCGCCATCTGCTACACCGGCGACATTCTCGATCCGAAGCGGGACAAGTATCCGCTTGAGTATTACGTCCGCCTGGCCAAGGAGCTCGAAAAGATGGGCGCCCACATGATCGCCATCAAGGACATGGCCGGACTCGTCAAGCCGTATGCGGCCTACAAACTGGTGAAGGCGCTGAAGGAAGAAATCGGCTTGCCCATCCACTTCCACACGCACGACACTTCGGGCCTCAACGCGGCATCGATCCTGAAGGCGGCCGAGGCGGGCGTCGACATCGCCGACGCCGCCGTCTCCTCCATGAGCGGCTCCACGTCGCAGCCGAACCTCAATTCCCTCGTGGCCGCTCTCCAGCACGACCCGCGGCGCTCGACGGGCCTCGACTTCGAGGCGCTGAACCGCTGCTCGGACTACTGGGAGCAGGTGCGGCTGAACTACGCGCCCTTCGATACGGCCCCGCGCTCGGGCACCGCAGACGTGTACGTCCATGAAATGCCCGGCGGCCAGTACACCAACCTCCGCGAGCAGGCCGAAAGCCTCGGGCTCGGCCACCGCTGGCCCGAAATCGCGCGCATGTACGCCGATGTCAACCGCGCTTTCGGAGACATCGTCAAGGTGACTCCGTCCTCGAAAGTCGTGGGCGACATGGCGCTGTTCCTTATCCAGCATGGAATGACCGTCCATGAATTCGAAAATCTGGGGCCGAATCACTCGCTGAACATTCCGAATTCCGTCGTCGAAATGTTCGAGGGCGCCCTGGGCGAGCCGGAGGGCGGATGGCCGCCGAAGATCGCTTCCGTCATCCTGAAGGGCCGCAAGCCCCGCCGCGGACGTCCCGGAGCGCGGCTCAAGCCCGTGAACTGGGACGAAACGCGCGCGCTGGTCGAGAAGAAAACCGGCCACAAGCCATCCGAAACCGACCTGCTCAGCTACGTGATGTACCCGGACGTGTACCTGAAATTCGACAGGGCCCGCGCCGCCTACGGCGATCTGACGGTGCTCCCTTCGCCCGCGTTTTTCTACGGCCTGAAGCCCGGCGAAGAGATCACCGTGGACATCGAGCCCGGCAAGACCCTGATCATCAAATACACCGCCACCGGCGACGCGCACCCGGACGGCACGCGGACCGTCTTCTTCGAGCTGAACGGCCAGCCGCGCGAGATCACCGTGCGCGACCGCCACATCAAGGCGGAGACGAAGACCCAGCCGAAGGCCGACCCCTCGAAGGAGGGCCACGTGGGCGCGCCCATTCCGGGCGCGGTCACCTCGATTGCCGTCGAGTTGAACCAGACGGTGAAGAAGGGCGAAAAGCTCCTCGTGCTGGAAGCGATGAAGATGCAGACGACAGTGTACGCCCCCATCGCGGGCAAGGTGACCGAGCGCCACGTCGCCGTCGGCCAGACGGTGGAGCCCAAGGATCTCCTGTTCGTGATCACTCCGGTATCCTGAAAGGCGCCATGCGCGCCACCAGACGATTCTTTTTCGGCGCGGCCGCGGCCAGCCTGGCTGCGGCCCGCGAGCAGACCGCGGCCAGCGACCGGATCCGCGTCGGTTTCATCGGGTGCGGCGGCATGGGGACGGCCCGCATCAGGCACTTCCTGGAGCACCCGGACGTCGAAGCCGCCGCCGTCTGCGACGTCGACCGCCGCCACCTCGACCGCGCCGCCGCCCTCGTCGAGTCCATCCGCGGCCGGAAGCCGGACGCATACGGGGATTTCCGGCGCGTGCTCGACCGCCGGGACATCGACGCCGTCATGATCGCCACGCCCGATCACTGGCACGCCCTGCCCGCCATCCTGGCCTGCCAGGCTGGCAAGGACGTTTTCGTCGAGAAGCCTTTCTCCTATTCCATCGGCGAAGGCCGCCGCATGGCCGAGGCCGCGCGCCGCCATGCCCGCGTCACGCAGATGGGCAATCATATCCACAACGACCTGCCGAACTACCGGCGCGTCGTCGAACTGGTCCGCTCCGGCCTTCTGGGCCGAGTGGTGCGCGTGCACTGCGGCCTGCGTTCGAACGAAAAATCCATCGGCTCGCCGCCGGACGGGCCTCCGCCGCCGGAACTCGATTACGACTTCTGGCTCGGACCTGCGCCGGAACGGCCCTACAATCCGAACCGGTCGCATCTCCGTTTCCGCTATTTCTGGGATTATTCCGGAGGTGTTTTCGCCGATTTCTGGTGCCATTTCGCCGATGTGGCCTACTGGGCCCTGGATCTGCGCGCTCCCCGCTCGGTCAGCGCGGCCGGCGGCCGCTGGCTGGCCGAAGACAACGCAGAGACGCCGGATGTCTTCGAGGCCGTGTTCGAATACCCCGGCCCCGTGCTCCTGACCTGGACCCAGCATCCGCAGGGACGGCCTGGCTTCGAGCACATGGGCAGTTGCGTCGTCTTTGAAGGAACCGAGGCCACGCTCGTCACGAATTACTCGAAACACGAGGTCTGGGTGAAGGGCAAGCCTGCGCCCGATTTCCCGCGGCCAGATCCTTCGGTTCCCGATTCGCCCGGCCACATCCGCGAGTTCCTCGATTCGATCCGTTCCCGCAACACCCGGACGACGTGCAATTTCGACTACTCCCATCAGTTGAACAAGGGCGCCCTGCTGGCCAACATCGCCTTCCGCACCGGCGCGCGGCTCGAGTGGGACGACGCGCGGGAGCGGATCACCAACCACAAGGACGCCAACCGCTTCCTCACGCGCCGCTACCGCAAGCCTTGGAAACTGGCCTGAGGCGGATTTCGCTCAAATCTTGCCTCCGCGGTTCGATATGGATCGCGAGGTAACAGATCCATGGCATTCGTCGACTGGAAACCCGAATACAGCGTCGGACATCTGGAGATCGACCAGCAGCACAGGAAGCTGGTCGACATCATCAACCATCTCCACGACTCCATGAAACTGGGCGGAAAACCTGCGGACCTGATGCGGATCATGGATGATCTGGTGAACTACACCCGGTTTCACTTCGCGCACGAGGAGATGCTCATGCAGAAGGCCGGGTATCCGGACCTGGCCAATCACCAGCGCGTTCACCGCGCCATGGTCGAGCAGGTGGAGAAGTTCCGCCGCGAGGCCGGCAGCAGCCGCACGGGTTTTTCCATCAAGCTGATGGGTTTCCTGAAAAACTGGCTCACCGACCACATCATGGGCACGGACCAGAAATATGGTCCCACGCTGAAGTCCGCCCGGGTCTGATCCGACAGGACTGGCCGGGCGCGCGCCGTCCGTCCGGCGAAAGGATTCGGCTCCTTCCCTGCAAAAGACGCAGCGGCGGGAAACATGCCGCCCCCGCCGCTCGTCTTTTCAGTGATGGATTCCGCCTCTGGCGCCCGTCGCAGAGATCCTTCCGCCTCCAGCCGCTCAAGGATGCCAGCCGCCGCGCGGACCGTGCTGGCCGCCCTTTATCTGGCACCCTTCGCCGCAGCCGCACCGCCCCCGGACCCCCGCGACTCCCTCAACATCGATTCGAAGACTACTTTCACGCCCCGCCATTATGCGGATCTGAAAACGTGGGAGGCCCGGAAAGCGGGCCTGCGCAGGCAGATCCTCGTCTCCGCGGGCCTCTGGCCTCTGCAGGAGCGCGGCCCGCTCGCCGTGCACCGATTCGGCAGGACTCCCAAAGGCCCTTACATCGTCGAGAAGCTCGCTCTGGAAACCCTGCCCGGATTTTACGTGGGCGCGAATCTCTACATTCCGGCCAGACTGTCCCGTCCCGCGCCTGCAATCCTCGTCGCCCACGGCCACTGGAAACATGGCCGCACCCATCATGCCGAGGATTATTCCGTGCCGGCATTGTGCGCCAATCTGGCCGCGCAGGGGTTCATTGCGCTCGCCTGGGACATGGTTGGCTATGAAGACACCCGGCAGCTGCCCCACAATTTCGGAGATTCGCCGGAGGAATTGTCCTGGTTATTTGCGCCTTTCAGCCTGCAGTTATGGAACGCGATCCGCGCGCTGGATTTCGTTGAATCCCTGCCCGAAGTGAACCGGTTCCAGATCGGAATGACGGGCACCTCCGGCGGCGGCACCCAGACCTATCTGCTGGCCGCCATCGACGAGCGCATCCGGGCAGCTGCGCCCGGCGGCATGGTTTCGGCCACCTTCCAGGGCGACGACGTCTGCGAGATGGCGCCCGGACTCCGCATCGGCACGAACAATCTGGAGCTGACCTCTCTCATCGCGCCGCGCCATCTTCTTCTGGTTGCCGCCACCGGAGACTGGACACGGAACACGCTGAAGGTGGAACTGCCGGCCATCCGCTCCATCTACGCCCTCTACAGACAGGAGCGGCGCGCCTCGGCAGCGATGATCAACGCCGGCCACAACTCCAACCGGGAGAGCCGCGAGGCGGTCTATGCGTTTTTCCACCGCGTTTTCATGCGGCGCTATCTCTATTCAGCCCCGCCGCGCGAGAGCGACGACGTGCCCCTCCCCTCCCGCGAGGAGCTCCTCATCGGCGACGCCCTGCGGGACAAACCGCAGGCCTCACGCTCCGCCATTTTCGCCGAATGGAGGGCGATGGCGATCGCACGGACCGCTTCGATGAAGGACGAGCTCCTGCGCGAGCGCATCGCTGCGCTGTTTCACGTCTCCCTGCCTGATCAGGTGGCCGTTCCGGACTCTTCTGCAGAACTCGTCCTTCTGCGTGCGGACACAGGCACGCCCGTCCTGGCGCAATGGCTGAATCCGCCGTCTGAAGACACGGACGAATTCGAAATCGGCGTCAGCCCCGAAGGCCTCTCTTGCGAGCGATGCAGGCAGGCTGAGCCCGGCGGAGGCTCTGCCCGCGCCCGCCTCCTCATCGAGGTTTACAGGGCCGGCCTGCCGCCGCAGCCGTTCCGCCTGGAAAGAGCCACCTTCCACCGCAGCAATTTCGCCGAACGCACCCAGGACATCCTCTCGGCCATCCGATACGTTGCTGGATTCGCCTCCCGGAAGCCCATCGTGCTGAGCTGCTTCGGCCTGGCGCGGGCCTGGTGCCTCCTGGCTGCTGCGGCCACTCCGCCGGAGATCAACATCCGGCTTGCGGCCGGACTCGATGAAGACTACACGGCGGGGCTTGCCGAGTATCTCAACCGGCCTGGCATCGCCTACTCGGGCGGCCTGCCCGTCCTGTTCCGCCTTGCTTCGCGCCACGGGGGCGGCGCGGCGACGGCCGCTACAATGGGAAGGTGATCCGCACGCTGATCTTCGACCTCGGCCGCGTCATCGTCCCGTTCGATTTCCGCCGCGGCTACGACCGGATGTCGCAGCAGTGCGGCCTCGCTCCCGAGGAGATCCGCGAGCGTCTCAAGTCCGACGGTCTCGTCCGTGCCTTCGAGTCCGGGGCCATCGACGGACGCGAATTCCACCGCCGCGTCGCCCGGCTCCTCGAAACGGACGTCCCGTATGACGAATTCTGCGAGATCTGGTTCAGCGTGTTCCTGCCCGAGACTCTCATCGACGACCGCTTCGTCGAGTCCCTCCACACGCGCTACCGGCTGGTTCTGCTCTCGAACACGAACCCGATCCATTTCGAAATGATCCGCGCCCGATACGCGATCCTGCGCCATTTCGATGCGTACGTGCTTTCCTACGAAGTCGGCGCGATGAAGCCCGAGCCCCGGATTTACGCCGCCGCCATCGAGGCCGCGCAATGCGCCCCGCAGGAGTGCTTCTTCACCGACGACATCCCGGAGTATGTGGAAGGGGCCCGGCACGCAGGCATCGACGCCGTCGTCTTCGAAGGCGCGGAAGCCCTCGAGCGCGAGCTCCGCGCCCGCGGCATCGTCTGGGATCAGTAGGAGAGCAGCCGCTCGGCCTCGCGCTGGATGTCCTGCGTCTGCGGCAGAATCGCGTCTTCCAGGTCCGGGTGGTAGCCGACCCACGTGTCCTGGGCCGCGACGCGCGCCACGGGCGCATCGAGATGTTCGAAGAGCTCGCCGGCGATGCGCGCCGCAATCTCGGCTCCATAACCGAAGCTGAGCATGTCCTCGTGCACGACCAGAGCCCGGCTCGTCTTCCTCACGCTCCGGGAAATCGCCTCCCAGTCGTAGGGGGCCAACGTGCGCAGGTCGAGGATCTCGATCGACACATCGGGCCGTTTCTGTTCGATCCAGGACGCCGCCACCAGCGACTTCTGGACCGTCATCCCATAGGTGATGATCGTCAGGTCATCTCCCGGCTTGACGACGCGCGCCTTGCCGAAGGGAATCGTGAAATCCGGGCCGGGGTGCGGGCTGCGGTTGTACGGCTCGCGGTAGAGCCGCTTGTGTTCCAGAAACAGCACCGGGTCGTCGCAGCGGATCGCCGTGCGGAGCAGCCCGCAGGCGTCCAGCGCGTTGGAGGGGAAGACGACCCGCAGCCCGGGGATGTGCGTGAAGATCACCTCCCCGCACTGGCTGTGATAGATCGCGCCGCCGTTCAGATATCCTCCGATCGCCACGCGGATCACGGCCGGCGCTTTCCAGGCATTGTTCGACCGCCACCGGATGTTGGCCATCTCGTCGCGGATCTGCATCATCGCGGGCCAGATGTAATCGAAGAACTGGATCTCGACCACCGGCTTCATGCCCCGGCTGGCCATTCCGATGGCGCGGCCCACGATGGCCGCTTCCGCGATCGGCGCGTTGAACACGCGCCGCGAGCCGAACCGCGCCTGCAGCCCGTGCGTCGCCTTGAATACTCCGCCCTTGCCCTTCACCTCGCGCAGGTTCTCCTCGCGGCTGCAGTCGGCCACGTCTTCGCCGAAAACAACGATGTTCGGGTTGCGCTCCATCTCCTCGGCCAGCGTCAGGTTGATCTCGTCCACCATCGTGCGCGGCTCGCCGTCGAACACCGGTTCGGCTTCCAGCACGGGCGAGCACGGATCGAAGTCGGGCGAATACAGGTAGCGCAGGGCCGTCGAGGGGGCGGGCGGCTCGGCCTTCAGCACCCGTTCCGTCACCTGGGCGATTTCCAGATCCACTTCGTGGCAGATCCGCTTGTAGGAAACCTCTTCGAGCAGATTCTCGGCGATCAGCCAGCGCGGGAACTGAATGATCGGATCGCGCGCGGACTCGGCAGCGCGCTCGGCCTCGGTCTTGTACAGCCGTTCATCGTCGCTGAGCGAGTGCGAGTAGGGCCGGATGCAGTGCGCGTGGACGAGCGCGGGCCCCTGGCCGGAGCGCGCGTAAGCTTCCGCTTCTTTCATCGCGCGGAAAGAAGCGAGGAAATTCGTCCCGTCGCACTCGACGACCTTGAGATCGGGAAAACCGGACACCAGCTTCGAAATGCTCGCACCCGGCGTCTGCTTCTCCACGGGGACGGAGATGGCCCAGCCGTTGTCTTCGATCAGGAAAATCACCGGCAGCCGGCTCAGGCAGGCAGCGTTCAGCGCCTCCCAGAATTCGCCTTCGCTTGTTGAACCCTCGCCGCCGCAAACGAGCGTTACTTCATCGGACTCCGGCCTCAGATACCGCGAGGCTTCGGCGCAGCCGACGGCCTGCAGATACTGGGTTCCCGTGGGCGAGGATCCGGTGAAAATGTGCAGCGCCGGAGAAGACCAGTGGGATGGCATCTGGCGTCCGCCCGACGCCGGACCTGCCGCCGCCCCCACGCTCTCCAGCAGCATGTCCTCCGCCGTCACTCCCAGCGCCAGCGCCAGGGCGCGGTCGCGATAGTAGAGGTGGAACCAGTCGTATCCCGGCCGCAGCGCCAGCCCCGCCGCCGTCTGGATGGCTTCATGACCGGCGCCGCTGATCTGGAAGAAGATGCGGTTCTGCCGCTTCAGCATCACTTCGCGGTCGTCCAGCCGCCGCGACATCTGCATGATGCGGAAGGCGCGCTGGAACGTCTCGCGGTCGAGGCCGCAGTAATCGGGAACGGGCGTGGTCACGGGCACAGTGGCAGGCTTGGCGGTCGCCATCGGCTTGCTTCCCTTCTCCTCAGTTTACCCGCTCGGCGCAGGCTCGCCATCCGGCCGAAACGGTACAATGTGTAGTTCAATGCACGATCTCGGCCATTTTCGCGCAAATCTGGACGCCATTGCGGCCCGACTGGCGGACCGCGGCTTCGCGCTCGACGTTGAGGAATTCCGCTCTTTAGATGCCCGCCGCCGCGCCGCCGTCACAGAAGCCGAAGAACTCCGCGCCCGGCGCAATGCGGAAAGCCAGGAGATCGGCCGCCGCAAGAAGGCTGGCGAAGACACGTCGGCTCTGCAGGCGGAAGTGCGAACCCTCGGCGACCGCATCGCGGAACTCGAGGAGCAGGTGAAAGCGCTCGATGAAGAGTTCCGCTCGCGCCTCGCCGCCATCCCCAACGTGCCCCATGAGAGCGTCCCGAAGGGCGCATCCAGCGACGACAACGTCGAAATCAAACGCTGGGGCGAGCCGCGCCAGTTCTCCTTCGAGCCCAAAGCCCACTGGGACCTCGGCCCGCAGCTGGGCATTCTCGACTTCGAACGCGCCGCAAAAATCACCGGCGCACGTTTCGCCGTATACATGGGCGCAGGCGCGAAACTGGAGCGCGCGCTCATCAACTTCATGCTCGACCTCCACACGCGCGAACACGGCTATACGGAAGTCCTGCCGCCGTTTCTCGTCAACTCCGGCTCGCTCTACGGCACCGGCCAGCTGCCCAAGTTCGCCGCCGACCTGTTCAAGTGCGAGAACTTCGATTTCTGGCTGATTCCCACCGCGGAAGTGCCGGTCACCAACCTGCACCGCGAGGAAACGCTCGACGGCGACGCGCTGCCCATCCGCTACTGCGCCTTTACTCCGTGCTTCCGCAGCGAAGCCGGCTCGTACGGGCGCGACGTGCGCGGCATCATCCGACAGCACCAGTTCCAGAAAGTGGAGCTCGTCAATTTCACGCGTCCCGATCAGAGTTACGAGGCGCTCGAGCAGCTCACCGAAAGCGCCGAGCATGTGCTCGAAAGGCTCGGACTGCCTTACCGGCGCGTGGTGCTATGCACGGGCGACATGGGCTTCGCTTCGGCCAAGACGTACGATCTCGAAGTCTGGATGCCCGGCCAGCAGGCTTTCCGCGAGATCAGCTCGTGCTCGAATTTCGAGAGCTTCCAGGCGCGCCGCGCCGGAATCCGCTTCCGCTCGGGCAAAGGCAAGGCGGAGTATGTGCATACGCTCAACGGCAGCGGCCTCGCCGTCGGCCGCACATGGGTGGCGGTCGTCGAAAACTGCCAGCAGCAGGACGGCTCCGTGGTGCTGCCCGAAGCGCTGCGGCCATACCTGAACGCCGAGCTCATCGACGCGAAAGGCGAGCTGCGCTGATCCGCCCGCTCTCTCCGTCCGGCGGAGCTCCAGCAGCGTCATCCGTGCGCCTGACACGCTGAACTGCCGGCCAGAGACAGGATCAGCCGGTCCATGATCTGCACTGGCGCAACCGGCATCCGGTGCGCGGCTCATCGCGCAGAAGGGCAGGCTTCCGTGTTCTTCCGCCCGGCAGGCACGAGCCTGCCCCCGGCTTCCGGCGTGGCATCAGGAAGCATGCGGCTGGTGGAGCCGCAGGAATTTTTCGTACGCCTGGTCCCAGGAGGGATCCGGCCGGGGCTCGATGGTTTCGAGATAGAAGGAGTCGCGCACGACGCGGCGCAGCGCCGCCAGGCCTTCGACTTCGCCGGCGCCCATGGCCTGCACGAGGATGTTGCCAGCCGCGGTGGCTTCGGCCGGACCGGCGACGACCGTGCGGCCCGTGGCGGCGGCGACGAACTGGTTCAGCAGGCCGTTGCGCGAACCGCCGCCGACGATGTGGATCACCTCGATTCTCTGTCCCGTCAGCTCTTCAATCATCTCGAGCACCTGGCGGTATCTCAAGGCGAGGCTTTCCAGCGCCACGCGGATGAACTGGGCATGGGATTCCGGTTCCTTCTGCCCGGTTTTCCGGCAGAATTCAGCAATCCGGCGCGGCATTTCTCCGGGCTCGATGAACTGGTCCGGATCGATCACCGCCACAAACGGCGGCGCACCGGCGGCCATTTCCGTCAGTTCCGCGTAGCTGTATTCCCTGCCCTCGAGCAGCCACTGCCGCCGGCATTCCTGCACAATCCACAGGCCGGCGATGTTCTTCAGCAGACGGATTCTGCCTTCGACGCCGATCTCGTTGGTCAGGTTCATGGCCAGCGATTTTTCGTTGATCACCGGCGCGTCCGCTTCCACGCCCATCAGCGACCACGTACCCGAGCTGATGTAGCACCACGGGCGGTCTCCGTCGGCTGGCACAGCCGCCACGGCAGAGGCCGTATCATGGCTCGCCGTCGTGAACACGGGCACCGGATCGAGAGCGCAGGTGGAACAGATCTCCTCGAGCAGCACACCCAGCCGCTGGCCCGGCGGGAGCACGCGGCCGAGGATCGCTTTCGGCAGGCCCAGCGCGTCAAACAGTTCCATCGACCACTGCTTCGACGCCGGGTTGAAGAACTGCGACGTGGAGGCGATGGTCAGCTCGTTGGCCTGCTCGCCGCAGAGCCAGTAGTTGAACAGGTCCGGCATGAACAGCAGGCGCGAGGCCGACCACAGCCCCGGCGAGGCGGCGCGGCGGGCCGCATACAGCTGGTACAGCGAGTTCAGCGCCATGAACTGGATGCCCGTCTCGGCGAAGATCTTCTCGCGTCCTGCCCTGGCCAGGGCCTCTTCGTAAGCGGCCGGGTTGCGCGGGTCGCGGTAGTGACGCGGGTTCAGGCACAGCTCGCCGTTGATGTCCAGAAGGCCGAAATCCACGCCCCACGTGTCCACCGCCACGCCGTCGAGCTTCAGCCGCCGCTCGCGGCCGGCGATCCGCAAACCCTCGCGGATGTCGTGAAAGAGCCGGAACATGTCCCAGTACAGACCGTCCGGCAGCCGCACGGGCTCATTCAGAAAACGGTGCAGTTCCTCCAGCTCAAGACGGCCGTTTTCGAGTGTTCCCAGAATGGCGCGGCCGCTCTCGGCGCCAAGGTCGAAAGCCAGATATCGGGACATGTCATTCAGTCCTTCCGGTCGAAATCAAAAATGAGTTTCCCCACCCCGTCCGCGTAGGAATGCAGGATTTCGAAACCCTCCTGCGCCCGTTCGAGCGGGAGGCGGTGCGTGATCAGATCCGTGGGAATCCTGCCTGAAGCGAGCAGGGCGGCGGCCTGAGCGCCCTTGTGGTTCGAACGCCGGATGGCCTGGATGCGCAATTCCTTCGCCAGCGCCGTGTGGAGGTCCACTGCGAACTCCAGCGGCTCGGGGATGCCAATCAGGACAAACGAACCGCCGGGGCGGACGCACTGCAAACCGAGGGCGATCGTTTCCGGAGCGCCCGCCGCATCGTAGACGAGATCGGCGCCCCGCCCGCGCGTGCGGTCCATGACAAGCTCCCGGAAGTCGCGCTCACGCGTGAGCACGGCCTCATCGGCTCCCATGCGTTCTGCCAGTTCGAGGCGGTGGGGCACTTTGTCGCAGGCCAAAACCATTTCCGCCCCGGCCTGTTTTGCCATGGCGATTCCCAGCAGGCCGATGGAGCCCGCACCAAGCACGGCCACTGTGTCTCCCAGGCGGACTGGCTCGAGTTCAAACACATGCACCCACACGGCCAGCGGCTCGATCAGCGCCGCCTGATGCACTGTGAGCCCCGCTGGCACGCGGTCGGCGTTGTGCGCGGGAATCACAGCGTAGTCGCGCAGGAAGCCGGGCGCTTCCGGACCTCCCTGGAAGCGCGCATGCACGCACAGGTTGTGCCGTCCGGCGATGCAGAACTCGCAGTGACCGCAGGTGAGGGAGGGCTCGACGGAAACCAGATCCCCCGGGCGGAATCCCTCGACTCCCGGCCCCACGGCGATGACTTCGCCCACGGGTTCGTGGCCCAGAATCTGCGGGTATCTCGCGGGCGTCGAGTGGATGCGGCCTTCGGCCCACCAGTGGAGATCCGAGCCGCACAGTCCGACGGCGCGCATCTGCAGGAGCAGTTCGCCGGCGCGGGGCCCTTCGGGCAGTGGGCTTTGCACGAGTTCCAGCCGCCGCGGCGCCACCAGGGGAACGCTTCTCATGAAGCGACCAGAATATCTCAACTGACGGCTGGGAGACGGAATCGAGGCTCAGGAAAACCGCGTCCGGCGCCAGAGCATCCAGCCGCCGATCCCAAGCGCCGAAACCGAGAGCGCCGACAGCACGCCGAGCCAGAAGAGATCCACCTGAAGCGCTTGCCGCTCCGCGTGCCAGCCGAGCCAGACGAACACGCCAACGGCCAGCGCGACGGCGGCGAACTCCCACCAGCGCCGCGCGGGCGCGGTTTCCGCGAGCGGGTCACCGCCGGCGAGCGCCTCCTCCACCTCCGCTTCGCGCAGACCGTACCGCTCGCACTCGCGCCGCATCGCTTTCCGCCACGAGTGCCGCTCCGCTTCCGGGGCCACAGCCACGCTGATCGCCACCGCGCCGGCGATCATGACGAGAGATCCGGCGATGATGAGCGTGCGCGCCCCCGGGCCGAGTCCCGCAAACTCGCCAAACACAAGCGCGCCCCACGCCAGCCCCCAGAGCTGGTTGGTGTTCGAGAGAGGAATGCCGCGGCCGATGCCGATGTATTTGGCCGCGTACTGCTGGAACAGGTCTCCGAGAACCCAGCAGAACCCTCCGAGGAAGAGCCAGAACATGGCCGGGCGCACGCGCGCAAGTTCCTCCATCATCGGCTGCCAGCCGCCATGGAACGCCATCGCCAGCACGATGCAGGTGGCCAGTTCGCCCACGGTGAACACCGTGACGAACGACAGCGGATTCATGCCGCTGATATAGGCCTTGCGGTAGGGAATGTACATCGTGCCCCAGAGCAGTCCCGCCATCAGGGCCGCCGCCACTCCCATCGGAGCGGAGTGTTCGGCGTTCGGGGGCTGATGCGCCGTGGCCCAGGCCAGCAGCATCGCCCCGGACACGATGGCTGCCGCGCCGCCCAGCACCTTCGCCCACGCGCCGCGTCCGGCGTCCCGCAACTCATTGAACAGAAGCCAGCCCCAGAAAAGGCCCACCAGGCTGTTTGTGTTCCACAGCGGGAAGGCCACGGAAAGCCCCACGTTGCGGATGGCAAACACAGTGAGCGTGTTGGCGACGGCCCACAGCATGCCGGCCAATACGGCCCAAACCGACAGGTGCGGTTTGTCCTTCAGGTCCAGCCAGACGTACGACGCGCCTTTGATGGCCACGGGCAGCGTCCAGCGCGCCACAAACACGCCGGCAACCATGCCCAGCGAGATGATGAAGGGCGAGATGCCTGTCATCACCAGCTTCGTGGGCGCTTCGGCCGCGCCGAGCCAGGCGCCCGCCGTGAGGCCGCAGATCACTCCCAGGCCATGGAGCGAAAGCCGTGAATTGCGCAGCTCGTGCATCGGGCTCACCTCATCGCCGCCAGCAGTACGGCGCCGAGAAGCAGCACGGCCACGGGAATCCAGAACTGGACGTCAGTGAGTATCGAGCGAAGCAAGACAGACCTCCGGAGCGGGGACCACGAACCGCAACCGGTCCGAACCATGCCAGAGTATCGCGTTCCCGCAGCCGGGCGCAGCACTACCGCTGCGGAAGGCTGAAGAAGTCGTAGGTCAGCCGCCAGGAAACGCGCCTGCCGGGCGGGACGGTGAGGTGAACATACGGCTCGGGGCAGAATGTCCGCCGCATGCACCAGAAGACCAGTCTCGAGAGCGGCAGCGAGCCGCGGATGCGGACGCCCGCTCGGGCGGGCTCGTGCTCGACGCGGATGTCGTAATCGGAAGCGCGGGATGAAAAGCCGCGGAACTCGCCGATCGTGCTGGCGCCTTCCGGGATTTCTTTGACGAATTCGATTGTTTTGCCCCGCTTTTCTACAAAATCCGCCTGAAATTCCCGCACGGTTTCCAGCTCAAACGGGAAGATGACCCGGATGCCGGGTGTTACCGGAAGCCCGTCGATGACAAAGAAATTGTGGTTGTACTGGTCGGTTTCGATGGTTTTCGACCCCGTGTTGATCAGCGTATGATCGATCACCATCTGCGGCTTCTGCCGCACCAGCCGCACGGTCTTGCGGTACTCGTAAGCGTAGCCGTTGGCGGGGCGGATCGAGTGGATGAACTGCACGCGGGCCCGGCCCCGGATGATGCGCCACTGGCCCGGATCGACCATCTCGTACGTCCGGAACGTCTGGAACGGTTCGTCCGCCGGCTTGCGGAGGATTCCCACGCCGATCCGCACGAATTCTCCTCCTGCCGGGGCTTCGTCATAGCCGAGTGCGGCGCCGCCGGTGCGGAACTCCTCGACCGGCCCCATGATGGCGTCATGCAGGTACGGGTCGTAGCGGTCGAACCACTGGCCGAAATACTCGTTGCGCACCGTGCGCAGGCTGAAGACCTGCCCGGACCAGTCGAATCGCGTGCCGCGGTAGTAGCCGCGCTGCGGGTCGGGCAAGTACACGCGCGCCGTCAGCGAGCGGTTGCGCAGCAGCACCTGAGGCGGGGGTATCTGGGCCGGCAGCGGCGCCAGAAACGGAAAAAACAAGGCGACGGCAGGGAGCAGCCTGCGGGATTCCAGCATCACGGATCAGGCTAGCAAACGCGGCTCAGATCCGCTCGAGAAGGCACAGCCTGCGGCCGGCGCCGGTTTCCGTCACCCGGCTGAAGCGGAATCCGCGGCGAAGAGTGTCCGCAAAGAGATTCCAGGCCGCGGGATCCTCGCCGCCCGTAAATTCCACCAGCGCTGCCGGGGCCATGCGCCGGATCACCTGGGCGAACCGTGCGAGTCCAGGCGCTGCCGCGGGCACATTCCCGCGGCCCGTCGCGACAAGGAGATCCGCCTCCGGACGCTGCGGGCAGGCGGCCGGCGGATCGCCCGTGCGGTTCCACAACGGCAACGCGCAGGCCCTCAGGGCACGCTGCTCGAGATAGTCTGCTGCCGCCCGTTCCTCGTCCTCGTGAAAACGGACCCAGGCCACGCCGGGCCAGGGCCGCAGGGGCGCGGTGGACGGCTGCATTCCCCGCCATTCATAAATCAGCCTCGCGCCGCGCCGCACCGCCTCCTCCCTGACCAGGATTTCCGCGAGCCCTGCGGGCTCCATCGCCCGCGAGCAGATCTTCTAGGGCGACCATTTGCGGCGCGGCGTCAGCCCCTGGATGAGGCCTTCCAGTTCTGCGAGAGGTTCAGGATCGCTGCCTCCAGAAACGGACCGGATCAGCGCCCGCACGGCGCCGCCCCACAGCCGCAAGCGGTGGCTGCCGCCTTGCCGGGAGCAGTGGCGCAGCAGCGGCGACAGGAAACTGGCCTCGAACTCCTGGCGCGCCATCCACTCTCTCCGCCGCCGGGGGCAGAGGGCGCCCTGACTGATCCAGGCCGGACGGCATCCCGCAAACTGGACCCAATGCGCCGCCGCCGAACCCAGCGTCCAGTTCATCGCATTCAGCGCAGCTTCCACACGAAGAACGTGCAGAGCAGCGTCTTTGAGATGCTCCGCCGTCCACTCACCCGGCGACGACAGCATGAGCGAGGCCCCGGGGCCCGGACTCCGGGCCGGATCGGGCTGCCAGACGAGTCCCCTTTCGGCGAGCCTGTTCCAGACGTGCTCCCTCTGCGCGAGGCGCCGCTCCGCTTTCCAGGCGGATGCCGCTGCCGGACTGGCTGGAATTACATGGGCGTCTGCCATGCCATTTTCCGGATGATTTCCTGCAAAGACGGGACGGAAAGAAAATGCGTTTTCTTCCGCCGCGTCGCACACTTTCACATCTCGGGACGCACGCGGCCGCCGGGCCCCATCCCGCCGGGTCCCATTCCGAAGCCGCGGGCGGGCATCTGGTCGTACTTCGTTCTCTGCTCCGCCGTCAGCAAAGCGTAGAAGGCCGCCTGCGCGCGGGCATCGATGATGGTCATCTCGCCCATGGCCGTCCCGATCTCGCGCGCGTTGCGCTCGATGGACGCCAGGTCGTTGGCCTTGATCGCCGTCTGCAATTCCTGCCGCGCCACCTGCATCTCTTCGCGGAAGCGTTCTGCAGCAGCCTGGGCGTCGGAGAAGATCTTCTGGGCCTGGCTTTTCTGGGCCTCGGTCAGATTCAGCGTCTGCGCCAGCATCGCCACACGCGCCTCCACCATTTTGGCGGGATCCATCTGACCGCCGGGCAGACCGCTTCTCATCTGCCCCGGCGCCAGCGAGGCGGCCAGAAGCAGGACTGCGGGCACACACGTCAGGCGTTCCATGCGTGATTCTCCTCTTCTCTCTGAACGGGAATTCCCTGAAAAGGGTTGCAGACGGATTGTCAAGGTTTGTAAAGTGCCGCCGCCCGGCCGCGGCAGGCGGTCGCGGCGGGCGGCGCAGGGAAGCCCGGTGTGCGCCCGTCGCGCCGGTCCGGGCTGTCTGCAGATGCGGGAGCGCATTGGGGAACGGCGTCAGGGATGCCGCAGGCCGAGCCGGGCTAGAATGAAAGTTTGGCCGTACCCCGGCCGCATCTCGCATCCGTCCACAACAAGTTGCCTATGCGTTTTCTCCTGCTGCTCGCTTTTTGCGTACCTGCGGCCTGGGCCCAGGACACGGCGTTGCTGTCCGGCACCGTCCTGGACGCGAAAGGAGCGCCGGTACCGGTGGTGCGTCTCCGCCTGGCATCGCTCGATTCGCAGTTCAGCGTGGAGAAGACCGCCAATCAGGGCGGCGACTTCGCCTTCGATCTGCTGCCGCCCGGCGAGTACGAGCTCACGGTGTCAAAAGAATCGTTCGAAACGCTGCGCCTGCAGCGCATCGTGCTCCGCGCGCGCGAGCGCCGCACGCTGCTGCTGACCCTGAACGCCGGCGACACGGCCAGAATCGTCGATGTCAAGGACGCATCAGAAGGTCTCGGCGGCGATGTGCATCTGGCAGCTTCGGCGAATGCCTCTGAACTGCATCATCTGCCCCTCAACGGCCGCCATGCGCTTGCCCTTGCGCCCGCCGCGCCCGCAACTGTGACCGGCGCCGCGCCCCAGGGGCAGCCGAACTCCCTCGCCGTGCCCGTCCAGTTCAATTACCTCGCTCTGGACGGCCTCAATCTGTACGAGCCGCTGGCGCGGCTGAGCCACGCCGCCAACGCGCCGCGCGAACCCCTCTCCAGCCTTTCGCTGACGCTGTCAGAGCCTGCCCCCGCCATTCTCGTCAGCCTCGACTCGCTGACCGAAGTGCGCGTCCAGACGCAGAATTTCATTCCGCAGCTTGGCAGGACTCCGGGCGCGCAGATTGCTCTGGTCTCCCGCCGCGGGCAGAGCGCCCTGCATGGTTCGGCGTACAACTACTACCGCTCGGACCGCTTCGCGGCCAACGACTGGTTCGCCAATGCGCTGAGCCACGGGCGCGGACGGCTGCGGCAGAACCAGTTTGGCGCCTCGCTGGGAGGCCCGATTGTTCCCGGCGCCACGTACTTCTTTGCCGCCTTCGAAGCGCTGCGGCTGAAGGCTCCGCAGACGGTCTACACCGTGGTTCCTTCGGTCGCTTTCCGCCAGGCTGCTCCAGCTTCGCTGCGGCCGTTCGTCAGCGCCTATCCGATGCCGAACCGTCCCAATCTGACGAGCCAGGCCGCTCCGTTCACCCAGGTTTTCTCCAACCCCTACGACCGTGACACGGCTTCCCTGCGCATCGACCAGAAGATCGGCGCATCGCATTCCGTTTTTGCCCGCCTGAATTACGCCCGAGCCGACGCAGAGAGCCGCGGGTCGCTGTTCCTCGCGCCGAACGTTCTCCGCTCCTACAAGGATGACTACAAGTCGGCCACGCTCGGACTGGTCTCTGCGCTCAACCCGGGGACGACGAACGATTTCCGCCTCAACTACACCAACGTCTCGCTGGACATGGAGAACCGCTATTCGGATCTCATGCATGAAACGCTACCCGATTTCGCCCGCATTTTCCCAGCCTCGGTCAACCCTGCAAATGCCGAGTACGGCTTCCATGTTTTCGGCATGTCGGGTTATTCCTTCGGGCCGCAGATTTCGAACCGCCAGTGGCAGCTCAATGCAACCGATACGGTGACGATGGTCGCCGGCGCGCACTCCTACGTGGCCGGATTCGATTTCCGCTACATTGCGCCGACGATCCGCAAACCGGCTTACTCCAGCGTCTCCTACTTCCGTTCTCTGTCCGAGCTGCAGGCGGACGGCACGGAAGCGGCTGGCGCGTTTCTCTCTTCGCGTTCGGTCTCCTCCGTGGTGTCGTCCAATTCGGATGCGATCTACCCGGCGTTTCAGAACCTGTCTTTCTTCCTGCAGGACACGGCGAAAATCGGCTCCCGCGTGATTCTGGCGTTCGGCATCCGCTGGGACATCAATTCGCCGCCGGGCGTGCGCAGGGGGCCGCGGCCGGCGGCGCTGTCGTCGGCGTTTTCCAACCGGATCGTGCAGAACGAGGCAATTTTCAATCGAAGCTGGTCTGACGTCGCTCCCCGGTTCAGCTACACGCAGGTCATCTCCGCGAAGCCCGGCAGGGAGCTGATCGCCCGCATCGGCGCCGGCGGCTTTCACGCCTTTGGCGCCAGCGCTGTGACGAGCTTCTTCGACGGAGCGCCCTATTCGAACGTCCGCATCATGTCGCTGCCGCCGTTCCCCCTGGTTGGAACGGATCTGGCCGCGCCTGTCATGCCGCCGTCGAAGCGCTACGGCCTCGTGGTCGTACCCGACCGCAGCGCGCTGCAGTCCCCCATCATCCGCCATCTGAATATCAGCATCGAAAAGCATTTCGGCGCGGAGCAGATCGTCTCGATCGCCTATCTGAACACCACGGGCCGGCGGCTCCTGCGCACGTCGGCGGAGCGCAGCGCCACGGCCGACTACATCGATCTGCACAAGGTCATCAGCGTCGTCGATTCGTCCTGGCATGCGTTGCAGGCCGAGTACCGGCGCAGGCTCTCCCGGCGCCTGCAGATGCAGGCCGTTTACACCTACGGCCACGCCACGGACGATGACGCCAACTACAGCGGCATCGGCTTCGCCACGATCTTCGGCAACGAGAAAGGCAACGCCGACTACGACGTGCGCCATCTGCTCAACGTCTCTGGCTCGTATCTCGTCCCTGCCCCGCAGATCAGCGGCCTGCACGCCGTTCTGCGCGACTGGCATCTGGAGTGGATCGCTTCGGCCCGCACCGGGCTTCCGTTCGACGTCCTGATGCTGAACTCGACGCCTTCGGCCGACGCCGGCGCCGTGCAGACTCCGCTCATCCGCGGGTTGCACGGATTCGTGCGCCCCAACTACAACGGCGCCGATCTGTGGATTTCCGACAACAACGTGGCCGGCGGACGCCGCCTGAATCCGGCTGCTTTCACAGCCCCGGCCACAAACAGGACAGGGGATCTCGGCCGGAACATCCTCTACGGAAGGCCGGCGGCGCAGATCGACCTGGCGCTGCGGCGCGAGATTCCGTTCACCGAATCGCTGCGGCTCAACATCGCCGTTCAGGCGTTCAACCTCACCAACTCGCCGGCCTTCGCCAACCCGAACCGCAACGAGGGCGGCTATCTGGGCAGCCCGGTGTTCGGATTCCCGCTGCGCTCGCTGAACGCGTCCTTCGCTCCGAACCCGTCCTCGTATTTCTCGCCCGGCGGTCCGCGCTCCGTACAGCTGGCCGTCCGCGTCCAGTTCTGAGCCGCCCATGGGCAGATATCCTGAAATCATCGCGAGAACAAAAGAAATGCGTTTCGTTTTCATCCCCGCTTTGCTGGCCCTGAGCCTCGCCGCGCCCGCCCAGCAGCAGGCCGAATCCCCGGCCGCCCAGCCGCCCGCAGCCGCAAAACCGAAGCCCGAATCGCAGGAGTCTTCGCCGTTCTTCCAGGACGAGCCTTACATCCGCCGGTTCACCATGGGCGGCAACGCCAGCATCCTCATCCTCGGCCTGATGAAGGGCGCAGAGCAGTCCGAATCCATTACCGCGCCTCCGTTGCAGATCGACACGAAGAACGAGAACAAAGGCACGCTGTTCGGGGGCGGCGTCTCCATGCAGTTCTTCATCACCGAGCGCTACGCCGTCAACGCCGATCTGCAACTGCGCCGCACCCGCTACAAGCTGACCACGACTTTCTACGAAGGCATCGACAATCCGAACACGCCGTTCGACGACCGCACGGCCACGTTCACGACCGAAGACACACGCGCCCGCTACTGGGACCTGCCCGTGCTGGTCCGCCGGTATAACGAAAGCCGGTTCGAGGACCGCTGGAAGTGGTTCTACGAGGCCGGTCCCGTGCTGAGGCGCGTCACCGGCATCCGCAGTTCGACCGAACGGGAAGCGCGCAACGTCAGAACCTGCTGCGACGAGACGCCCGCCACGCCGGCGCACAAAAACATCTACGGCGCCGTGGCTGGAATTGGCCTGGTCGTGAAAGACGATTTCGGGATCAAGCTGATTCCGGAATTCCGCTACACGCGCTGGTTCGGCGGCATTTTCAACAACCGGGCCGCGCAGTCCCGCCGCGACCAGTACGAAATCCTGTTCTCGATCACTTTCTGACCCGCCGCAGGCCTCACAGGATCGCTTTCACGATCTTCGCAGGCAGCAGGAACAGCGCGCCGACCAGTTCGAAGACGCCCTTCACGGCCATGCCCACCAGCTTGAGGGGCAGCAGCAGCAGCCAGACGATCGGGTAGAGAATCAGAGCCAGCAGCGCGAGAGGCCAGCACAGCACCGCCAGAATGCAGAACAGCAGGAACCCGGCCATCGGACCACCTCCTCGCTGAAAGATACGCTTTCCGGAATCGGGAAGTTCCCCGCGCCGCAGAGCGCCGGGCGGGCCTGCCCGTCGCAATAAAACAAATCTTGTCTGATTTGTTATTTAAATGGAACCCTGCGGCGGTAGCGTCGGATGTGGCCGCGGGCGCTTCCGCCCGCCAGCCTTCCGTTCCTGCTATGTTGAAGACGCTGCATCTGACCAACGCCCACCACGAGTCCTCCGGCGGCGTCGCCACTTTTTACCGCGCGCTTCTCTCCACAGCTCCTGAGGCCGGATGCCTGGTCCGGCTCGCCGTTCCCGCCGCAGAAAGCCGCGTGGAAGCTCCTGACCGCTGGACCCGCATTTATTACGTGCGCTCGCCCCGCGCTCCTTTCAATCCGGCCTACCGGATGATCCACCCGGCCTCCTACCTGCTTCCCGGCGGCGAACTGCGCCGCATTCTGACCACTGAGCGTCCGGATCTCGTGGAAGTGTGCGACAAGTACACCCTGAACTATCTCGCCGGGCTGCTGCGTACGCGCCGCCTGCCCGGCGTCGCTTTCCGGCCTGTGACAGTAGGCCTGAGCTGCGAGCGCATGGATGCCAACGTGCGCGCCTATCTTTCCCCGCACCGGGCTGCGATGGCCTTCGCGCGCCGTTACATGAAGTGGCTGTACTTCCCGATGTTCGATCACCACATCACGGTTTCGGGCTATACGGCGGAGGAGTTGCGGCTCGCGGCGCGCGGGCACAAACGCGTCCGCGCAGTCTGGATCCAGGGCATGGGCGTCGATGCCGCCTTTTTCCGGCCTTCGCGGCGTTCGCCGCAGATCCGCCGGCAGCTTCTCTGGCTGACCGGGGCGCCGGACGACGCCGTGCTCATTCTCTATGCCGGACGCCTGGTTCCGGAAAAAAACCTGCCCCTGCTGCTGGACACTCTGCAGGAACTCGCCCGGGACACGGACCGCGAATACCGGCTGCTGATCGCCGGCAGCGGCATTCTCTCGGCCACCTTACAGGCTGAAGCGCGCAGGCGGCTGCCAGGACTGGTGACATTCCTGGGCCACGTCGCGGACAGGGAGAGGCTGGCGGACATCCACGCCAATTGCGATGTCTTCCTCCATCCGAATCCCGCTGAGCCTTTCGGCATCGCGCCTCTGGAGGCAATGGCCTCCGGTTTGGCCCTGGTGGCGCCGAACTCGGGCGGTCTGCTGTCGTACGCCAACGACGGCAACGCCTGGCTGGCCTGTCCCAACGCCCGCGCCATGGCTGGCGCAGTGCGCGCAGCCTCGCCCGGCTCGCCAGGACGCGAACAGAGAATCGCGGAGGCCCGCAGAACCGCCCTGGCGCACGACTGGCCCAGAGTCGCGGCGCGCTATTTCGAACTGTACCGGGAGCTGGCGGAATCCGTCCGCCGCGATAACTGGGCACCGGCCACTCCCCCGGCTTTTGTCTCAACCCCCGGCAACTGGCTGGGCATGGAGGTCTGAATGACCACAAGACGTCGGTTTCTCGCTCTGCTCGCCGCGCCATGGGCGCAGGCGCAGGGTCTTCCTGCGGGTTCTGACCGCATCGTCGCCTATCGCGTCGATGCAGTGATTGTCCTGTTCTCCGCGCCGATCTTCACCCGCTCGGGCGTGGGCGAGGGCGTGCTCTATTTTCGGAAGGAGGATTCCGGGGCTGGGCGGCAGCTCCGGCTCGCCTTCGCGGCGGGCTCGAGGCCCGAGCGGGCGCGTGGCCTGAACCGGTTCGGCTACTTCAGCGAGTCCATCCGCATGGCAGAAAACGCCGGCGCGGAGGCGCAATACTTCGGCTTCATGACCCGCTCGGACGAGAAGAACATCAAAGAAGCGGAACGGGCCTTGCATACGGGCACGGGCGGCGTCCCGGTCGTGACCATCTGCGGCGAGGCCCGCGACGGGCGCCACCTTTCCCGCCTGACCAATCTGGAACTGGAGGCAGGGGCGGGCTGGTCTGTCTGGCCCCGCTGCCTCGCCGCCGCCGCCCGTTCTCTCAATACGGACGCCCCTGATCCCTCCCGGTCCTCCGGTTCATCCGGCGTCACGACGTTTCTGCACACTCTCAGCCTGCTGCTGGAGCAGACGGGTTCCCGGGGCGAGACGCCGTTCCTTTACGGCCGCAATCCCCGCCGGCTCGTCTGGCAGCGATCGCCCGACAGCAGAGCCGGACATGAATTCGCCGCACGGCATCTGGTGGAGCCGGGAACGACCGTCATGCGCTTCGAGGCGGATATCATTGATGAATCCACCCGCGGCCGCTCCCGCTTCACTCTCTGGCACGACCCTGCGGCCCGCCCTTCGCTGCCCCTGAGAATCGAGCTTCAGCCGCGGTCGTTTCTGCGGTTGCGTCTGGAAGCGGTGGAAGCGGACACGCCCGCTCTGCGCGCGACGATGATGAACAGCTTTGACGCCTGGCTTGGTCCGGCTTCAGCGGTTCTGCAGGCTGGACTCTGAGCTGGCCGCCACCGCATCCGCCGCGTGATAGGACGAGCGGACGAACGGACCGGCTTCGACATGGTCGAATCCCATTTCCTCCGCCGCCCGCCTGTATTCGGCAAACTGCTCAGGCGTCACATAGCGCAGCACCGGAAGGTGCTGCAGAGTCGGCCGCAGGTACTGGCCGATCGTCACGATCTTCACCTGGTGGCGGCGCAGGTCGCGCAGAACTTCAAAGACCTCTTCGTCGGTCTCGCCAAGGCCGACCATCAGGCCGGACTTCGTTGGGATGTCCGGCCGCAGCTCAGCGGCATAGGCCAGCATTTCCAGCGAGCGTTCGTAGCGCGCTCCCAGGCGCACTTCACGGTAGAGCCTGGGAACGGTCTCGATATTGTGATTCAGCACGTCGGGCGCCGCATCCATCACCGTGCGCATGGCCTCGCGCGAGCCCTGGAAGTCCGGCACCAGCACTTCCACGCGGCAGCCTGGAATTCTCTGGCGGATGGCGGCGATCACCGCGGCGAAGTGTCCGGCGCCGCCGTCTTTCAGGTCGTCGCGGTTGACACTCGTGATGACGGCATGGCGGAGTCCCAGATGCGCGCACGCCTCGGCAACGCGGCGCGGCTCGTCTGGATCCACGGGCAGCGGCGCGCCCTTCTGCACGGCGCAGAAGCCGCAGCGGCGCGTGCAGTAGTTGCCGAGAATCATGAACGTCGCCGTGCGGTGGTTCCAGCATTCGCCGATGTTCGGGCAGGCTGCCGACTCGCACACCGTGTGCAGGCGGAGGCCGCGCACCAGCCGCTTCAGCTCCATGTAGTTGTCGCCCACCGGGGCGGGCGCCTTCAGCCACGCCGGACGCCTGGGCCGTGTGTCGATGGAAACCAGCACTCTTTTTATGATACCGGGCCAGGCTGTGCGGCTTCCGAAAGCGCGGCCAGAACCTTCCGGCGGAATTCGCCGTCAGGAAGGGATTCAAGATTGATCTCCACGTTGGCGCGCGCACCTTCCCGCGCAGCACGCGCCAGAGCCTGCGCCGTGGCCACGTCGGAGGCGAATTTTGCCGGAGCCGCGGCGCGCAGGCTGTCGAGATGCGAGGCCAGGGCTCCCGCTTTCACGAAAACCTCCAGAGGCACTGTGGCGGCGCCTTCCAGGGCCTTTTCGACGAAGGGCGCCCGCTCCTCTTTGGGCCGCCGGTAAGCGGCCATCACCTCCCGGAACGCCGCGGCGTCGAGCTCGACGGCTTCCGTGAAGAACGCTCGCAATGCTTCGAATCCGTCCGCGTCCAGCCTCGAGAGCCTGGCCACCATGGCGCCCAGCGCGGCTGCCATGGCAGCGGCTGCCGCCGCGGCGCTGCCTCCGCCCGGAGCTCCGGAAGGCGCCGCGAGCGCGTCCAGAAACTCCGCGAGCCCGCTCCGCGCCTCGAGGGCCTGCTCAAGGCGGTTTTCCAGCACGAGCGAGGAATCGAAGTTCTCGATCTGCAAATAGAAATCCGCAGTCATTTCCAGCGCTTTTCTGGGAATCAGTCCGACAATTTCGCTGCCCGCGATGGCGACGCCGTATCGCGCGGCTTCGCGCTTCACCGTCTCGAAGACGCGGTGCACGGGAGTCGCCTCGAAGTCGGTCAGATTCATCGACACCTGCGCCAGTCCGCGCGAGGCAAGGTCCACGCCCATGGCCTTCACGTGACGGAAGCCTCCGGAGGAAAACCGCACCGCCTTCGCGATCTTCTTCGCGATTTCCACGTCCGGCGTGCGCAGATTGATGTTGTAGGCGATCAGAAACTTGCGCGCCCCCACCACTGTGGCGCCAGCCGTTGGGTGGATCACAGGATCTCCAACATCCGGCATGCGGTCAGGGTTGGTTGCGATCTCCTCCCGCAGAGCCTCGAACTGACCCCGCCGGATGTTTTCGAGATTCACGCGGTCGGAGCGCCGCGCCGCAGCTTCATACAGGTAACAGGGCACGCGCAGCCGCTTCCAGAGTTCGGCGGCGGCTCTTTCGGCCAGCCGCACGCACTCTTGGAGGGTCACCCCGGACAGCGGCACGAATGGAAGCACGTCGAGCGCGCCGATGCGGGGGTGCGCCCCCTGGTGCTGGTTCAGGTCGATCAGCTCAACGGCCTTCGCCGCCCCCGCCAAAGCCGCCTCTATGGCAACCTCAGGGAGCGCGGCGAACGTAATCACGCTGCGGTGGTGATCCGGGTCCATCTCCCGGTCGAGAATCAGAACGCCGGGCACGGAGGAGATCGCCTCTGCGATCGCCCGCACTTTCGTCTCGTCGCGCCCCTCGCTGAAATTGGGCACGCATTCAACCAGCCGTCTTGCCATGGTTGTCTCCTTCCGCCGGGAACTCAAGCAGCTTGCCGTTCTTGAAGGTGGCCCTGACCAGGTTCGCTCCGATGTAATAGGCAAGCTCGCGGTAATCGGAGGCGTCCAGGATCAGAAAATCGGCCTGTTTTCCCGCCTCCAGAGAGCCTGTTCGCCCGCCGATGCCCAGTGCATGCGCGCCGTTCACGGTGGCCGCGCTGATCGCCTCGGCTGGCGTCATCCTCATCTGCGTGCACGCCAGCGACAGAATCATCTGCATGTTCCACACAGGGCTCGTTCCCGGATTGTAGTCCGTGGCGAGGGCCACCGCAGCACCCGCCTCGATCAGCGCCCTCGCAGGCGCGTATCTGGAGCTGCCCAGAAAGTACACCGATCCCGGCAGCAGCACGGCCACCGTCCGGGAACGCGCCAGAACGGAGATGGACACGCGATTGATGTGCTCGAGATGGTCAGCGCTCCGCGCCCCCATTTCCGCCGCCAGCGCCGCCGCGCCGACATCCTGGAACTGCGCCGCGTGAATCCGAAGCTCAAAACCCAGCCTCCGCGCCGCTTCCAGGTACCGCCTCGCCTGAGGCAGGCTGAACGCATTGCGGTCGCAGTACACGTCGGCGAACCGCGCCAGTTTCTTCCTTGCCACTGCGGGCAGAATCTCGGCATTGAGATGGTCGATCCAGGCGTCCGCATCCCCGCTGAATTCGGGCGGCACGGCGTGCGCTCCCAGGAATGTCGGGATCACGCTGACCGGCTCGCCATCCAGCGATTGCAGGATCCGCAGGCATCGCAGC
>Ga0073932_1001562_pt1 | contig 41912 bp, 22 predicted proteins | sample DewCreD2012metaG_FD_76967 | JGI IMG/M metagenome (GOLD analysis project Ga0073932, IMG submission 76967) | Hot spring sediment bacterial and archeal communities from British Columbia, Canada, to study Microbial Dark Matter (Phase II) - Dewar... ...
AAGAGGTTGGCCAGGCGCGCGGCGAGTTTGCGGCGGGCTACCGCGTAAGAGAAGTATTGCCGACCCAGGGCGTAGTTGGTTTGGGCCCAGTCTGCCCGCAAGGCGGGATTACGCAACAGCTCGCGGACCTGTTCGACCACGTCGCGGGTGACCAGTTGGGTCATATCGACGGTCTTGAAGCCCAGCGGATTCAAATCCCGCGCAAACACCGCATAGAGATTCACGACCACCGGCTTGCCGAAATAGATGGCTTCCAGGAAGGCGTTGCCGAAGCCTTCGTAGTGGCTGGGGTAGGTGACCAGGTCGGCGTGCAGATAGACATCGTAGAGCGTGTAAATCTTGCGGCCGTCGGGCGTCCGGCCCCGCTTCTCGCCCACGCGGTCGGCAATGAACCGCACGTCAATGCCCGCGTCGGCTATGCGGTCGCGGAGCATCTCCATGTAGGCACTGCCCTCGTCGCCGGCCGGGTGCGAGATCACCAGCTTGGCGCGCGGGTCTTTGAGGCGACGCACCAGTTCGACGGCGTGTTCGATGCCCTTCCGCAGGACCACCCGGGTGGGTTGGAGGATCAGCCAGTCGTCGTCCCGCAGGCCGATCTCGGCTCGCAGGTCGCGGTTGTAATCATCCAACCCCGGCGGGGGCGTCTCGAAATCCAGGACATTGGGGATGATGACCGAGGGCAGACTGCAGCGGCGGGCGAGTTCCTTTTGAGCCATCGAGTTGATGACCACGTGCTCGACGCGCGGCAACGCGCCAGGAAACGCGGCCCGCAGGTAGTCGTTGACCGCGCTGACCACAAAGCGCTCCCGTTCCCAGGCAAAGTCGTGGTGGTGGGCAATGGTCGGCAGGCCGGTCTCGGCCAGCACCTCGGTCATAGCCAGGCCCAGCGGCACGTGCATGGGGATGGCCAGGATGTTCTCCGGGACGAGCACCTGCAGGTCGAATTTCTCAATGAAGCGGTACAACTCGTCCTTCAGGCGCTCCTTGATGGACTGGATTTGGTCGGTGATCTGGCGCGAGCGGGTCGTGACGCCGAAAAGGTGGCGCTGGACGGCCAGCACGTCCGGGTGGTTGAAATGGGCCAGCGGCACCGCGTGCGACACCTCCGGAGGCGCATCCAGCAGGCCCGCCATCCAGTAGCAGGAGTGCCCCATCCCGCCCAGGATGTCCGCCCATTTGCGCGCCTCCAATGTCACCCCATCCGTGCCCTGAAAGCGGGTGGAAACAAACCCAATGCGCTTGGGCGCGCCGGTGGTCAAAACGCAGATGCTCATGAACACGACTGCCCCTCAACATGGCCCTGGCCGGGCGGCTGGCAATCCCCCAAACCAGTCGCGGCGTCCGCCGCCCCGGCGGGCCGGCGCAGGCGCGGGATAAACCCCGGCACCCGCCGGGCGTAATCCGTGTAGCCGGGGAATTGCGTTTGCAGCCAGCGTTCTTCATGTCGGCTCTTGGCCCGGAAAAACGGCAGCAGCAACAGCGCGGCGACCAGCGCCGGCAGACTCACCCTCCACAGCGCCCACGCCAGGCCCAGGCACATCACGCTGGTGTAGAGTGGATGCCGCACGCGCGCGTAGATGCCGCGCTGCACAAGGCACGCCCCCGGCCGCGGCTTGGGAAAGGGCGTGCGGTTGCGCCCCAACACGGCCACGGCCGACAGACCCAGGACCGCGCTGGCAGCCGCCAGCAGGGCCGCCAGCCACGTCAGCAGGACCGGCCGCCGTTGCCCGGGACAGAAGACTCCCAGGCCCGCGACGGCCGTCATGAAGGCAAACTGGGCCAATACCCAAAGACCGCCGCGTTCAACAAACGCCGCGCTCATGCATCCCCTCCGGCTGCCGCGTGCGCGTGACCCGGCGCAACCCGTTTGAACGGATCGCCCAGCAGCCGGGTCAGATGCTCGCGCAGTTGGAGTCGCGCCCGCAGCAAACGGACCTTCACGTTCGCCTCGCTGAGTCCCAGCGCCTCGGCGGTCTCCCGCACCGACAGCCCCTCCACGTCGCGCAGCACAAAGACCGGCCGATGCTTGTCGTCCAGCCGGGCCAGGGCATCCTCGATCTGTCGGCGTATCTCGCTGCGCTGCGCCAGTTGCTCCGGCCCTTCCCGCCAGTCGGCGATGTACTCAGGGTGCGGGATCGAGTCGTCCTCCCCCGGGTCGGTGGCGGCGTCCAGGGACACGGTGTTCAACCCGCGCCGTTTGCGCAGGACTTTCAGAGCGGCGTGCGTGGCGAGGCGCCGCAACCACGTGCCGAAGGACGCCTCGTGCCGGAAACCGCCCAGGTTTTCCAACGCGCTCAGCAGCGTCTGCTGGGTGACATCCTCGGCGTCGTGCGCGTTTTGCACCAACCGCAGGGCCAGGGTGTAAATGGCCCGTTCGTGGCGCTCGACCAGCGTCTCGAAGGCGTCCAGGTCGCCGGCCTGGGCCTGGCGGACCAACGCGGCATCGGGGTCTTGGGGTTTCATCAGGCTTGCCCGCGCAGCGTGTTGGGTGGTTGGGCCGACCCGGCCGGGCCCAACACCGTCCGGTGGCTGTGTGGGGTGGGATTCGCCCCCACCTGTTCCCCCGAAGGAAACGCCCGGGGCGCCAAGGAGGCCGTGAAATCTGAGAGAAGCCCCTCCGCAGGCGTGAACGTGCCGCCCCGGTTCGATGCCGCACTCGCCAGAGTCAACCTGCGTGAACAGCGAGGGCGCGCGGTGTGATGCGTGTGCATTGCGTGTCTGGTGCCGGCCGGCCAACCCGACTCCGGCGCTGTCGGGACGCGCCGGCCGCTGCCCATCCGTCCGCAGCGGCGCGATCACTTCTGTTCGCCGACAGTGTGAGGGCAGTATTGTCACAGGATGGTGGCGTGGTCAACCGGGGGCGGCCGGGCTGCTGGCGGCCGCGAGCCGCGTTCTGAGCCGTGGGGTCCGAGCACGCGTCCTGTTGAGAGAATCGCGCCGGGCCGGCCGGGCGCATCTGGCCGGGACCACGGCGGGGCCGGCGCCGCAAGCGGGTGGCGCAGGTTGTCAACCTGCCGACTTGAGCCGCTTGGAAGGCGGCGAAAGGGCTTGCCGTAGCGCAGCGAAGGCAAGGCCCGCAGGGCCGTGCGAGCGGGCGCGAGCGAGCCAATCGCCGACTGGCAGTCGGCCGGCCGCGGACTTCGTCGTGCGGTTGCGGATTGGCAATCCGCGATACGGCCGACTGGCAGTCTGCGCCACGGTGGTTCCAACAAGATGCGCCGGGCCGGACGGCGGCGACTTTTTGCGCTGCCCAAAGGCCGGCGGATGTCGTATGCTGAAACGGCCATGCATATTCCGGAACACCGCAAGGCAATTGACCGGCTGGACGCGCAAATCGTCCGGCTGCTGAACGAACGCACGCGCCACGTTCTGGCCATAGGGGAGTTCAAACGCCGGGCGGGTCAGGAGATTTACGCGCCGCACCGGGAGCGCGCCGTGCTGGATCGGGTCAGCGCCCTGAACAAGGGGCCGATGACCGACCAGCAGATGCAGGCGGTTTATCGGGAAATCATGTCGGCGGCCCTGGCGCTGGAGAAGTCCATGTGCATCGCCTACCTGGGGCCGGAGGCAACCTTTACGCACCAGGCGGCCATCCGGCGGTTCGGAGCCAGCCTGCGGTATGTGCCGCAGAAGACGATCACCGATGTGTTCACCGAGGTGAGCAAGGGGCGGGCGGACTACGGGGTGGTGCCGGTGGAGAATTCGACCGAAGGGGTGGTCACCCACACGCTGGACATGTTCATGGACAGCGACCTGAAGATTGTTTCGCAGATCGTGTTGCCGGTGCAGCACTGCCTGCTGAGCCGCTGTCCGCGCAGCGACATCCGGAAGCTGTTCGCGCATCCGCAATCGCTGGGCCAGTGCCGCGCCTGGGTGCAGGCCAACCTGCCGCGCGTCGAGGTCATCGAAACCTCCTCCAACGCCCGGTCGGCCGAGCTGGCCGCCAAGACGCCGCGGTCGGCGGCCATCGCCGGGCTGTTGGCAGCCGAGAAATACCACCTGCCGGTGCTGGACCACGACATTCAGGACAACGCAGCCAATGCGACGCGCTTTTTGGTGCTGGGCCGCCAGTCCACCCCGCCCACGGGCCACGATCGCACCAGTCTGATGATCAGCGTCACCCACAAGGCCGGGGCGCTGCACAGCGCGCTGGCGGCCTTCCGACGCTACCGGATCAACATGACCAAAATCGAGTCCCGCCCGAGCAAGCGCAAGGCGTGGGAGTATTTCTTCTTCATCGACATCGAGGGGCACGCCGAGGACAAGCGCGTCGCCAAGGCGCTGGCGTTGCTGGCCGATCACACCAACTTTGTCAAGGTGCTCGGCTCGTACCCGGACAACGAGTAAGTCGCCGTTACGAGGCCGGGGACAACGCGGTCACGACCTCGCGCGCCACCGCGGGAATGATGGCTTTCTCGTGGGCGTGGTTGACCGTGAACACCACCAGCACGAACCGCGCGCCGTTGGGCAGTTGGACGTAAGCCGCGTCGTGCCGCGTCTCACTGGTCCAGCCTGCTTTGGACCAGAGCCTGGCACCTGGCGGCAGGGCCGCGCCGGTGTAGTCGGTCGCCTGGCGTCCGGCGCCAGGCTCAAACGGACGGCGCTCAAGCAGGTCGAGCATCTGGCGGCTGCGCTCCGGGGTGACGGCGCGGCCGGTGGCCATCTCGACCAGCAGCCGGGCCGTGGCGTCGGTGGTCAGCCAGTTGCGATGGTTGGGCTGGTGCTGTTTGACCGACTGCATCTCGCGGCCGTATGGGCCTTCGCACCACGGTTTGCGGTTGACGTTGATGTGCTGATAGCCCAGGGCGGCCAGCCAGCGGTTGACGGCGTTGCGCTTGTGGTACCACACCGCCAGCTCTTCGGGCGGCAACTCCGGTCCGCTGGTCGTGTCGGTCAGCAGGTCCACCACATAGCCCGTGGCCTCGTTGAGCGAATCCACGATCATGTCCCGCAGCGCCCGGCGCAATTCCTCGGTGTCTCTCAACCTGCCGTCCTGCAACCACTGGTGGGCGGCCGCCAGGTAGAACAGCTTCACCACGCTGGCTGGATACACCAGCTCGCTCCCCCGGTAACTGCCGCGCTCCGGGCGGTCAGGGTCGCGCAGGTCCACCAGCGTCACGGCCAGTTCGTTGGTCTGCAGCTTGACGGCTGCAAACTTGTCGAAGGTTGTTTGGACCGCGCGGTCCACAATGGCCTGCACCCGCGCCGACGGGGCGAGGGTCCAGCCGCGCTGGTCTTGGGAAGACACCCGCATCGGGCAGGAGCATAACGCGGCGGCCAGCAGCAGGGGAGTGGGATTGGGCATTTGCACGCCGACAACGTTTCAAAGCGCCCAACCCCGGTCAAGCCGCCGACGGTTCAGGCTCGTCGCTGATTTCCAAGAAGCGCATCAAGCTGTCGCCGTGCCGCAGCGACTTGATTTCGCGCCACGGCGGGGGCACTTCCAAGCGGTCGCGGCTGGCGTGGCCCAGCACCAACCGGCCGCCCGGCGCCAGCAACCGGGGCAGCACGACGTCGTCCAGCAGTTGCTGCGCAAAGGAGTCGGAGCGGCGGCCAACGTTCTTGGCGCCGTAGGGCGGGTCGGCCAGGACCAGGTCAAAGCTTTGGCCCGATGCCGCCAGTTGGCGCAGGGCGCTGAACACGTCTTGCACACGCACCTGGAGGGCCGCCGCGGGGAAACCGGCGGCGCGGCAGTTTTGCCGCAGCACCTCGGCGTGGCGCGGCGACTTCTCGACGCAAACCGCCGAGGTCGCCCCGCGACTGAGGCACTCGAGGCTCAGAGCGCCCGTACCGGCAAACAGCTCCAGCACCCGCGCCCCCACCACCCGCGCGCCCAAGCTGTTGAACACCGCCTGCTTGACCAGGTCCGGCGTGGGCCGCACCGCCAGGCCTTTGGGCACTTTGAGCAACCGTCGCCCTGCTGTTCCACCCGTAATGCGCATGGGGCAAGTGTATCGCCTGTCGGGCGCAAACGGTATCTCGGATTGACAGCCCCGGGGGCGTGGACATGTTGACCGTCGAGGAAACATCATCGGGACGATGTCGCGCCTTGAGCCACCGGCCGCCCACTACGTCAACGCGGCGTTGGGCTGGATGGAACTGGGCCTGCCCGCCGAGGCAGCCCGGGAATTGGACCAGTTGCCTGCCGCCTGGCAGCACCACCCTGATGTGCTGGAACTGCGCTGGGCGGTACTGGCGGCCCAACAATGCTGGGACGACGCCGTGCCCGTGGCCGAGGCGCTGATCGAGGCGGCGCCTGACCGCGTTTCCGGGTGGCTGCATCGCGCCTACGCCTTGCGCCGCGCCACCACGGGCGGCTTGGACAAAGCTTGGTCAGCCTTGCGCCCGGCGGCTGACCGGTTTCCAAGCGAGGTGCTCGTGCCGTACAACCTCGCCTGCTACGCCTGTCAGTTGAATCGGCTGGACGAAGCTCGCGCGTGGCTGCAGCAGGCGCTGGCGCGGGGGCAGCGCCAGTCGCTCAAACGCATGGCCCTGCGGGATGATGACCTCCGCGCGCTATGGCCGGAAATCCGGGATTGGTAAAGCCGCTGCACGGCAGGGCTACTGTCCGGGGCAGGGCGCCGGTCTTTCGGCGTGCCACGCAGGCCGCCACTTGGCTGCGCCTTGCCGGAAACACCGCCGGCCAGCAGCACGGTCCAGTGGATGGCGACCTTAAGGCTTGCTCCAGCGCAACTGGAAGTACCCCTGGGCGTTCGTCGTGGGAATGGCGTAAGGACTGGACGCGGGTGGAACGACATTGGTCCACGGGCCGCTCACGTGGAGCGCATGCCACAACTCGAAGCCGGGCGCGTTCCATTCCAACTGCCACTGGTCACCGGTGGTGACCAGGTGCAATCGAGGCGGCTCTGGAGCCACCACTGTAACGGTCACCGCGTTGGTGGCGCGGTTGGACGAGGTATCTTCGGCCACCACTCCCAATGTGTGGCTGCCCAGCACCAGGGGCGCGACATCAAAGTCATAGGGCGGGGCGTTACGAACCGGGGGTTGCAACACGCCATCCACCCACAGTTCCACCCGTGCCACGGCCACATCGTCCGTCACCGCCGCCGAGACCGTCAGCGGCAAATTGGCAAACCACGTCTCGCCAGAGGCCGGCGCGCGGATGGACACGGTCGGGGGTGTAACATCCACCCGTTGGACCAGGACGACCCAATCGTTGGTGCTGGTGAACGGCGGGCGACCGAGGCTCGCGCTGGCGCCGCCGCTGACTTGCGCGACCGTGCCGGTCTGCAGCGGGCCGCCGTGGCGCGGATCAAACCACCGGACGGAGTAAGTCCCCGGGCTGCCGGTCAGGTTCAGGCTGGTGACGGCGTTGGTCGGCAGGTAGGCCACGTAAACCTGGCCGGTCAATGCAAGACAGTACGTGCCGTTCAAGCCGGTCAGGAGTGCGTTGCGGTTGGTCATGTCCCAGAACGGAACGGCGTTGTCCTTGAAAAACTCCAGTGCATAGCGGCATTGATTCCACCACATGTCGTACCTCCTCCAGTTTTGGGCGGACAGGTCTCCAGAATCTGCAACCGCGTAGCCGAAGTAGGTTTCCACGCCGGCACCCCCGGCCAGGAGATGTGCCCAGATCACGCCCGCGCGCCTGCTGTCATGCATCGGATCAACCGAGTCGGGCTGGACGCCTTGGTCAGCGCCACCAGGCTCATCCAGGGCGACCACCCATGGCACGCCCGCGGCAGCCGAGCGCGAGAGGTAATCCAGCGTGGCGCTGAAGACGCTGCTGCCCACCCCTTTTTGCAGGGAGAAGCCGGTGAGATGCGAGGTGGTCCCGAGCAAGTCGTAATGGGGATCGCCGTTGTGAATGACTTGATGATGCCGGTAAGGATCGGTGTCGAAGAAATACTGCGACCACGCCTGTTTTTGTGCCGTGGTGGCGTCGTTAATTTCCTCGCCGAGGTTCCAGTTGAGCGCCAGGTGGTAGCCGTAGCGTGCAATCAACTCGCGATAGTAGAGAATCCGCTCCGGCCCCAGGTTGCCGCCATCCATGAGCAATTCGTTCTCCGTCTCCATCGTTTTGAAGTGCAGGTACAGCCCCTTTTTGTCACCGTAGGCGAAGATGCGATCCCACTGTTCCATACGCGACACATCGAAGCGGTCGTGATACACACCGCTGCTCCAACCGGGGTTGGCGTTGGTGCCCTTGAGCAGATGGGGACAGACGTTCTTGTCATCGCCGCCGATCGTGAACGGAATGAATGAAAAGGCGTTCATGCCTTTGTCGGAAAGATACTTGATGGCGCCCAGCAGGTTGCTCCCTTGGCCGCCTTTCCAGGTGTATTCAGCGGCGTCTGCCGGATCGTAGTCGGCCGCGTGCGCAGCCCACGTCTTTCGGTAGTTGGCTGTCGGGGGTAGATCGTCAAAATCCGTGTAGTTCAGCAAATTCTCGGGCGAATCCGCGCCCATCTTCAGGAAATACTCGCCGGTTTCAGCAAAGCGCAGGTGATGCTTGCCCACGTATTGCAGCCGGCCCTTGCCGCGATGGTCACGCCCGGTCTTATCCGTTGGGCCGATGACGAAGCTGCCGCTGGCGCCATCGAAGTGGCTGGGCGAACCGGCCGTCGGGCTGCTGCTGAGCGCCACGTCCGTGCCGGCGCGGAAGGAGGCTACGTAGTTCCACGTGCCGATTTCGTCCGGCGCGAAATTCACCCGCCATTTGTTACCGCTGGTGGCACTGGTATTGGCGGCGTCCCCGTCGGCCGCCCAGTAGCCGGGCACCAGATGGCTCTTGCCAGAGGCGGGGTGCGTGAAGGTGACGTTGAGCCGGTAGTTGCGGAAGGGATTGTTGGCGTCGGTCTCGCTCGTATCCGGGCCGTCCCAAGTGATCGTGACCCTGTGCCATTTCTTCAACTCGCCGGTTACGACCCCGCCTGTGTTGGTGCTCCCAACAGAGATAACAACTGCCGGTGACATGCCCACGGCACCTTCGTTATCGGTGGCCCGGGCCGTCAGCGTGTAGGCGCCGGCGGCAACGTTGGTCCACACAAAGTCGTAGGGTGGACTGGTCACTTCGCCAATCTTACCGTTGTTCGCGAAGAAGGAGACATTGGTCACCGAGCCGTCCTCGTCAGAAGCGGTCGCTTGCAGCGTGACGGTGGCGGGTGCGGTGAACGTGGCGGCGTTCGGCGGATTGGTTAGCGTCACTGTCGGCCAGTGGTTGGTGCTGATCACGGTGTTGACCACGGTGAAGTGGAGGCTCGCGGGAAGGCCGGGGTTGCCCGTGCCGCCGTCCGCGTCGTATGGCGTGGCAGTGAGGGTATGTGCGCCGACGTTGAATACCGCCCCCGTGTAACTGCCGCCGACATCGCCGGAAAGCGACCACGGATAAGCGCTGTCCGTGGCCGCTTGCGTCGTCGCTCCCGTGAGGCTGAAGACCACGCTGCCGAAGTCAAACGGCGGGGATGAGTTGGCGCGAATGGCGAGGTTCGTGCCGGTTTGGAACAGGTTGATGATCGCGTTGTTCGTGATGGGGTCGTAACCCGGCACGGGGCCGTTGGTCCCCGGATACATTAGCGTGAGCGATTCAATCGCCGGCGTGCCGGACCAAGGCGGGATAACATCCGCCCACGCCGCGCCCACCTTGAGTTCGTCCAGGCGCACGATGTTGTCGGAGGCCATGGCGGCGGCGCGAAGGATGAGGTGACTGATGGTGGACAAACCGGTGCCGGATGGAAGGTCCAAGGCGGCGTGCGGCGCATTGGAGCTGACGACATCAGGATTCACCCACAACTCGATCCGGTCATACGTCGCGGAACCAGCAGGTTTGCTGACCCGGGCAACCAGGTAATATGTGGTGTTGGGGGTCAGCGAGCCTCCGGTGGTCGCGCCCGCCACCGGCGCGCCCGTGCCGTTGCGCACCATGAAGTCTGCGCCACCGCGTGCACCGAAATTCAACGTATTGACGTTTCCTCCGCTGTCGGATAGGTGGACGCTGAAAGTGGCCGTTCCGGACCAGGCGCCGGAAATCAACCGCATCAGATAGGCCACATACAGCGTGTTGGTCTGCGGCCCGGCCAACTGGCGGAACGCCACCGGCTGATTCACAGTGCCGCTGACATCCACGGCCTCGGCGCTGCCATCAATGGTTGCGCCGCCCAGGGGTGTGAACTTCAGCTCCTGCCCCGTCGCATTGGCAATGTTCGCGACATTGCCCAAGGTGTTTGTGACCCACGCGCCGGCCCAGCCGGTGCCGCCGCTCTTGCCGCCCAACGTTCCGCCGCCCACGGCAAGGTAGCTGAACGAATCTTCCGCGATGAGACCGCCGCTGGGGATATTGGTCACCGTGATGTTGACGACCGCCGACGTGCTGGACACCCCCAGGTTGTCGGTCGCAACGGCTGTTAGCGCATGACTGCCCGGGGGGACACTCGTCCAGTGGAAGGCGTACGGTTCGGTCGGGTCATCGGCCAGTTTGACCGCTCCCGCGTAGAACGCCACGTTTGTGACCGAACCGTCCGTGTCCGAGGCGGTTGCTGCCAACAACAGGTCCGCAGGCCAGCCAAAGGCCGCGCCGTCGGGCGGGTTCGTGAGTGTAACGCTGGGCACGGAATTGCCCCCCGGCGCTGCCACCACGTCGCTCCACGTCGTGCCGATGGTGATGTGATCGGCGTGCAAGATGTCGTTCCCGTCCAGCACCGCCTCGCGGAAAAAGATGTGCGTCACCGGAAGGCTGGTGAACCCACTGAGCGAGGCATCCCCGTTGGGCTTGTCTGTTTCCGCCGAATAGCCGGGATTGAGCCACATGTTCGCGGAGGTAAAGGCGCTTCCGTCCCAATTAACCCGGGCCACAAGGCAATACGTCGTGTCGTTGACGAGCTCTCCGCCCGTGCTCGCCCCGCTCACGGGAGCGCCCACGCCGTACCGAATTACAAATTCATTCGCCGCGCCCCCTCGAAGACCGAAATTCAATGTGGTCGTGCTGCTGCTATTGGTCCCCAGATGCAGCGTGAATGTGTTGTTGCCACCGGCCCAGGTGCCGCTCCCCGCGTAGCGCACCAGGTAGCCGACGTAAAACGTCTGTGCAATGGGTCTGGCCAGGGCGCGCACGCCGCAAAGCTGGCTGGCTGGCGACCCGCTCAGTTGCACCTCCAGAGCGCGCACGCCGCCAGCAATGGGCGCTCCGCCCAACGGGCTGAAGGACAGCGGGTCGGCCGTGGTGTCCACCACGTCGGCGCGAACCACGTTCCCGGGGGGCGTCCAGCCCCCGTCCCAGCCCAAGCCGCCATCTTGGCCGCTCACCGGGCCGAGCGTGTAGCTTTCAAAGTCCTCACTGGCCAGGAGGGCGGCTTGGCACGCCCCAGGTGACCAGAGGCAGCCTGCCGCCAGTAGCGCCACCAAGGCCGGGCCAAACCAGACCGCAACCGTGCTGCAGCAAGCCACCGTTACGGCGCGAGATTCTGTTGTATGCATGAGCTGACAAACTGACCCACGACAGCCGGGCCTTCCCCGCGGATGAACGCCGACGGGCCCAGGCTCGACCTCAAGCAGACGCCGGGTGTCGCGTCTTGTCTATGAGCTTTCCCGTCTTTGTGTTGTGGATTTCCGCCACTGTGAACTTCTGACATGACCTGAATCCGGCCGGTTGCCAAGATATGGCCATGCAAACGCCGCCGAAAGTGGCTCTGCTGGTGGAGACTTCAAATGCCTACGCACGGGAATTGCTTCGGGGCATCAACAGCTACGTGCGGGAGCATCAGCATTGGTCGTTGTTCCTCTCCGAGCACGGTCGGGGCGAGGTCGTCCCGCCCTGGCTGCAAGACTGGGACGGACAGGGCATCATCGCCCGGGTGGAGAACGAACAGATCGCCAGAGCCATTTTGGCCACGCGTCTGCCCGCGGTAGATGTCAGTTTCGGACTCGAACACTCGCCATTCCCCCGGGTTGTAACCGACAGCCTGGAAACCACCCGGATGGCGGCCGAACACCTCTTGGAGCGTGGCTTCAAGGTATTTGGCTATTGCGGCGACAACCGCTATCACTGGTCGCGACTCCGCAGCGGCATGTTCGAGAGTCAGGTTCGCCGTGCGGGCTACAAGTGCCACATTTTCCAAAGCCCGCCTAAAAGTCCCGGCAGGGGCGACCCTTGGGAACGAGAGGTGGACGCCATCGCCCGCTGGCTCCAAAGACTGCCCAAGCCCGTCGGGGTCATGGCCTGCTACGACGTGCGCGGGCTGCAAGTCTTGGAGGCCTGTCGCCGGGCTGGACTGCAGGTGCCGGACGAAATCGGCGTAATCGGGGTGCATAACGACGACCTCCTTTGTGAGCTGTGCGAACCCCCACTCTCCAGCGTCATCCCGAACGCGCGGCGCGCAGGTTACGAGGCAGCCGGCCTTCTGGATCGCATGATGCGGGGCGAAAAGATCCCGCCCCAACGGGTGTTGATCGCCCCGGTCGGCATTGCAACTCGTCAATCCACGGACGTCGTCGCAGTGGACGATCCGCAATTTGCACGGGTGATGCGCTTTATCCGCGACCACGCCTGCGAAGGCATCACCGTGGACGACGTGCTCAAAGCGGTGCCGATGTCGCGCAAGGTCCTGGAGCGGCGGTTCAAGACGGTCCTCAAACGCACACCCCACGACCAGATCATGCGGGTCAGGATCGAGCACGCCAAGAATCTGCTGGTTACGACAGACCTCCCGCTGGCGGTCATTGCCGACCGCTGCGGCTTTGAACATAGCGATTACTTCTCGGTCGCGTTCAAGCGGCTGGTGGGCGAACCGCCGGGCAGCTACCGGGAGCGGAACAAATGCTGAGACGCCATGGCCGACAACCGCACGGGCGGCTCGGTTGCTGGGATGGACGCCCGTAGCCTGGGCTTTACCTTGGTCAAATCAGTCGGCCCTGAGGCAGGGGCCGCGCTGGGGGGCAGCCGGCCATCTGCCCGCGCCGGGGATGTTAACCCCAAGACGAGACAACCGGTCGCACAAGCCAACATTGGCAAGCCGTCGCCGGGCGCGCTGACGGCTGCCGCGGTGTCAGCTTCGCGTGGAGCGAGGGAGGCTTCGGAGGACAGCTCCCCTTCGCACCACGAGGCGTCCGCGCCGCTGCGGAAACCGGCCTCAAAAGTTCGTTAAGGGGATCGCCCGGAGCAGGTACAGCACACCCTCCAACCTCACCGCACCGAATCGAATCACCGAAACGGCCCGGCCTCAGAAACGCCTTTTGTTGAGCAGCCTGTTAGAAAGCTGACTGACTGAAACCAGACTCCCGACGTCGGCGCAGGCAGAACATCAGTCCGCCCATACCAAGACCGATCAGACTCGCAGAACCAGGCTCGGGGACTTGCGTGATACGGAAATTGTCAAGTTTAGCGGTGCCGGTGCCGTTGACGTCGTAAATCCGGAAGGCAACTTCCACGGCAGAAGGCAGGGCATGCGACGCGTCGAAGGCCGACGTGGCGGCCAAGCTGCCGACCGTCAACTTCAATTCCGGGATTCCGCCCCCCTTGTCCGGGAGGTAGTCCACGACCACGTGCCCCCAGACCGGGTCGCTGTCCGGACTGATGCTCAGACCGCCATCACCGTTCACGGCACTCCCCACCAGCGTGCCTGCCGAAGGCAAAGTACCGTCCCGGAAAAACCGAATCGTCTCGTTCGTGCCCAAGTTATTGTCCACATTCAGCAGACCCAGCAAGTTGTTGTTCGGGTTGGCCGGATCGAGGAGCAAAACCCCAAAGCTGGTGGCTGGCTGGGCGGCACTGATATCAAATTCAATTGTCAGTTGGCCGCCAAACAGGTTCTGTGTCGTCGCCCCATCCTCCGGAGTCAGGTCATACACGCCGACTGTGCCGCCGTTGCTGTTGAACGGGTTGTTGTTGTGGACGACATAGTCGTTGGTCAGCGCACCATAGCCGGTTTGGCTGATCAGATAGCCGTTGGCCGCTAACCGAAAATTGTTCGCGAGATCGCCGGTCGTTTCGAAATCAATCGGACCGACATCCGCCTGAACGGTGAGAAGCGAAGCCCAGGCGACCCCCAAGGCAAGGACACGATTCTTCATAACACCAGGTCTGATCTTGAGTTTTCTGTTTTTTCCGAGCCGCCTCCTCAGATGTGCCATGAGTGGCGGTTTTGACAGGACGAACCATATAGCCGGGAACGGCCGACGCCTATGGCCAGTTGCGGCTATTTTTTTCAAAATTGCGTCAAGCTTACCCACCGTCATCACATCAGCGCACGGGCTTCGCCGTCCCCGTGCCCGCCCGCCCCGGGTTTGAAAACTCCCCCCCACGCAGGGGGAGGCGGGCCAGCCCCGCACGGCCAGCCACCGTCCCGCGCCATCGTGGCCTGGGATGGCGGCGGGCTGTGCCATTCCCAACAGAATCAAGCGCGGCGCGTGCACCAAGATATGGTGCTGGCGGCCGTTGACTTTGTAGCCGCCGGTGCCAATCAGGGTGCCTCTGGCAGTGGCGTCCATTGTTTCCCATCGGTTGAGGTCAGCAGGCCAAAGGTTGTCCTGCCGGCGGGGTTTTCACCCATCAGAATCATCACCCACTGGTTTGTTTCGCGCCAGACGAAGGGCGCACCGTGTTTTCGACTCATCCATTTCTGACGGCGTATCTGAACCGGCCCCCCCAGCTTCCATTGGCGCAAGTTGGTGGAGGTCGCCAGTGCAAGGTGCTGGTTGGCAAGCCCCTCGCTGTAAATCATCGTCCAATGGTCCCCGGTACGAAACACCGCCACATTTTCGACGCCGTCCAAGGCGCGTTCGGAGGGTCCCAGCAGTGGGGCGTCTGCGGAAAGGATCTTCCATCGCTCCAGCTTGGGGTCCTGCGTGACAGCGTGCCCTAGAAGGTTTGCCCGCACGGCCTTTCCGGCGGTGTTGGTCACGTTCGCACTGCCGACGAAGAAGCAATGCAACGTCTCGCCGTCGAGCACGAGCGTGGGGTCAATGAGGCGCTGAAGCGAGTTCCACGGCAAGAACCGCGCCTCGGCCAGGAAGACCCTCGGCGCCGACCACGTTTGCAAGTCGGATGACTCGCTGAAACAAAGCTGGGTGGGCGTTGCGGGGTAGGTTTGATACGGCAGGATGAAGCGCCCGTGCCACTTTATCACATCGCCGGGTGAGGCGTGGCCTTGGGGTGAAATGTCCCGGTTGTTCTCGAAGTGAACAAAGTCTTTGGTGAAGGCGGCGACGACGGCCCAACTCGCAGGTAAAGCCCAGTTCGACCCGGCGAGCCGTGAATAAAAAAGGTGGTAGCCATTGGAGACCTTCAGCACGGACGGGTCGCGGAGGTTGTCAGCCGAGGCCCAGACCGGATTCCTCAAATGCCGTAAGTCGAGCGGCCGGTCGGGAGGAGCGGTGGCGGCGCGAGTTGGCAGCCCGCTGGCGATGCCGGTTCCGAAGGCAACGGCCACCAGGAGGGTGTTCCGTGTCATGGCTTCTTTCGATAAATGCGAACGTAATCCACTTCCATGGCCTTGCCGTCAATGGCATCCGTAATGCGCCCGGCCCAGGGAATGACGGCGAGGCTCAACCAAACGGAAGCCGGGCTGTGGCAGAATTCGTTCTGCACACGCCGGATTTCTTTCCCATTCAGGTAGAATACCAATGCACTTCTGGTCCACTGGAGACCATGGACGTGAAACTCGCGCGCAAAGTTCTTGTCGCTGAACGTGAATTTCCGGGGTGAAGTCGGATGCGTGCGCTTACCGTTGATAGTTTTGGTGTCGGAATGATTGTGGATGTTACTGTTGAGCGTATTGGGGTAATGGCCCTCGTTGACATCAATCTCGAAGAGCTTGCCACCGCTGACGCCGCCCTGTCCCGTTGGCATCAGCCAGAACGAGTTGTTTAGCCCCTCTGCTTCAGCATAGCGGTAGCGGCACTCGAAGTACCCGTACTGAAACATTTCCCGGGTCCAGATGCTGCCGGCCGTCCATTCTTGCCCCCCGCGCCTCTCCTTTCGCGCCACCAGTCGCAGGAAGCCGTTGGTGACCGAGACGTTCTCCCGCCAGCGGCTGCTCAGGATGTGGGAGCTGGGCCCATTTTGCGATTGCCATTTGCGGTCCAGCTCGCTGTCGGGACCGTCAAATTCATCGCTCCAGACCAGTTCCCAATTGTCCGCACCTCCGGGTAGCGGCGACGGGGAGGCAAGAATCTGGTGCTGTGCCTCTGCCAAGCAGCAAACGAAAACGCCCACAAACAGGATCGTGAGTTTCATGGATTCACCTTTTGGTCGGCAAGGGGCAACAACACAGTTGGTCATTTTGGTGCTTGTAGCGGAATTTGGATATTGAAGCTGCCGTCACGACTTTTGGCGTCAGCCGCGGCGCAGAGGAGCGCGAGGGGCACGCCGTTGTCCAAGAGCACCTGGGGGCGCTCCAGCGCCTCGAGCTTCTGCTTGCGACCGTCGGCCCACGTCACTTCAGGTGTGGTAACCAGTGGATGCTTGGCCAGTTTCCAGTCCATGCCGTCTTCCGACTCCCAGAGTGCCAGCGAATAGCCGTGCCCGGTGAAGTGGCCGGCATTGTCCTTGACCACCGCCCAGTAACGATCCGCGCCCCGCCAGATGAACGGGTCTTCTGCGGCAAAGTCCACGCCTTCCTTTACGAACACCGGGTTGGGGAACTTTTGGAATGGACCGGTCGGGCTGTCGCTCGTTGCCACACAATGCACCACTGGGCCACCGAAGGGCAACTTGCCCTTGTCGCCAACCGCCTTGTAAACCATCAGTACGGCACCGCCGGGACGCGCAGTTACGCTGGGATTGTTGCAACAGAGCGCGTCGTAAAACCCGGGCGTTGTGTCCACCAGCGGTTTGTCAAAGCGCATCCATGGACCGTTGGGTGAATCGGCCACCGCCACGCCGATGCGCTGACGGTTGCGATGCGTCCAGTTGAGGGATTGGCCAACTGTGCGGTCGCCGTAATTGCCCATGTAGTAGAGGTAGAACGTCCTGCCGAGGCGGATCACGGTTGGGTTGTGTGTGCAGGAACCGTCCCAGAAAGGTGCACCCCGGGCCGGCAGGGCGACGTCGCGGTGTTTCCACGGGCCGAACGGCGAATCACTGACCGCATGCGCCACTTCGGAATGCGTCACCCATGCCAGATGCCCCAGCCTGCGCGGCCAGCGGGAGTAGAAGAGATGGAACCGGCCGTCATCGCCTTTCACTGCCGACCCGCACCAGATGTTGTATGCCGGGTCGGAGAACTTGGCCGTCAGCGGCACAGGCCGGAGCATGACGCCGAGATCGTATGCCAGAACGTTCTGCACCATGCCGGCCAGCGAGAGGAAAGCAGCCAAGTGGCCAAACGCCAAGGCGAGCCGGGATTTGCAGGCACAGCGAGAGGAGGGGCAGGATGACATGACCGAATGCAGGTTTTACGTGGCCGGGTAACAGCGCACGGCGAACAGGGCTGCCGGGATGTTTGGCGCAGGCGCCGCCGGCCGGATTTCCAGACAATCTGTCGTCACGGGAGGATTGAGATGGATGACTTGGCGGGCATGGTGGTTGCCGGAGATTCGTGCCACCAATCGTTTCCTGTCGGGGTTGTTTTCAGCCCGTTCATCGGCGGCCATGATGACCACCTCCTGTACGCAAAACGGCACGATCCGTTCTGGGTGGCCCATGAGCACCGATTCCATGGGGTGATCGAAATCCACATCGAAGCACAGCTCGATGCGTGCGAGGGTCTGGGGGTGTTCCCAGGCGAGTTGCACCCCAGGCTGCGGATGCCCAAATTCGGCCACCCACGCGTTGGGTTGGTTGGTGGGCCGCAGCAAGCCGTTGGTCAGGTTGGCGGCCCCGAACACAGCCAACGGCGGGTCAATAACCAGCGCCAGGTTCTTGCCCGCGGGACGCCGCTGCGGCAACCAGAATTCGAAACTCTCCAGGCCGCTACCGGGTGGTGGTTCCTGCCGGGCCGATTTGGCCACCGCGCCGTTGAACCTTTGGGCCAGGGCCAGCACGCCGGTCACCCGCTGGTCGCTCAGGTGAACGCCAATGTGCGGGTTGGCCATGAGGCAAACGAATACGTACCTCGGCGTGTCAATCGTCGCGTTGAACTGCAGCGACAGTGCCTGATTTGGCCCCTTGGCCAGTGTTTTCTCCAGCACGGCCAGCGTCACGTCGGGGGTGTGGTTTTGCGGCTTGCTGCTGGCCCGCAACTCGGCGCGAAGCCGCGTGGTCTCCAGCACATCCAGGAGAAACTCGAAGGTGGGTACCGGCCCGGCCGGCACGGGCAGCAGCATCGCCTGCGAACACTCCAACAACTGCACCTCGCCACCCGGTTCCAACCGGGATAACTTTAGCTCGCTGGAGGCCGTCACTCGCGCCCGGCGGGCCAGGTCCTCCGGGTCGTCCAGGGCCACGCCCGGGATGTAGTGTCCGGTTCGGAGCAGTTCCCGCTGCAGTTCCGCCATGCGCGGGCCGGCCACCAGGTCACGAGGCTTGAGACGATGCCGCAAACAAAGGGCCGCGGCCATCCCCACTGCTTGGGCATTGTGCGCGCAGGTGCCCATGACCCGCGTGGAGGCGAACGCGATGTGCGAGGCGCTGATGAGCCGGCCGGCCAGGAACAGGTTCGTAAGGTTGCGCGAGTACAGGCAACGGTAAGGGATGGGGTAAACCCCTTTTGCATGCCATTGCTGGCAGGCAGGCTGCGCGCTGTAAACGCCGTCAGCGGGATGCAAATCAATGGCCCAGCCGCCATAGGAGACCACGTCCGGATGGGGCCGTTGCTCGATCAGGTCGCGCTGGCTGAGCATGTAGTCGCCTTCGAACCGACGGCTCTCGCGCTTGCCCGGGATGGCACCGACCCATTCCAAGGTCAGCGTTTCGGCCTCCGGAAACTGACCGGAGTTTTTGATGAAATCCCACACGCCGTAAGCCACTCGCCACAACTCCCATTTGATTCGCTCGCTGTCGTGGATGGTGTCCAGTTGACCGCCCCACTCCAGCCACCAGAGCATGCAGCCGCTGTCGTTGAAACGGATGTTGCGCCACCGAGGAATCCGCGTGATGTCTCGCAACGCGAAGGCCGGTGGGACAAACCGCACCGGGCGGCCGGCGTCCTTGGAGTAAAAGTAAAGGGTATGCCCCAGCAACTGCCTGGACGCCTGCTCCGGCGCGAACGGCTCATCGAATTCGGATCGCGCCTCCGCCCCGACGCGAAACGCCGCGCCGGCCAGAAAACCGACAATGCCATCCCCGCTGGCGTCCACAAACAACGGCGCTGTGATTTCGTAGGCAGTCGAATTCTGGGAGCAAAAGGCGCGGACAGACCGGATGGTGTCGGGGGCGGATTTTTGAAGGTCATACACCGCCGTGTTCAGCAACAGGGTCACGTTCGGCTCGCGGACCACCCATTCCAGCACCAGCGCGTCAAACAGCACAGGGTTGCCCTCGGGGTTGCGATACATGTTTTCGACCAGCAGCTCATCAATGACGCCGCCTTCGCGCGCCCAGCGATTGTTGTTGCCCATGTGCGAGGTCGCGCCCAGCACCCAGAGCCGCACCTCGCTGGAAGCGTTCCCGCCCAACACGGGCCGGTCCTGCACCAGCACCACCTTCTGCCCCGCCCGCGCCGCCGTGATGGCTGCGCAAACCCCGGCCAGGCCGCCCCCGATGACGGCCAGGTCGGTGTCCAGCCGCTCAAGTTTCAGCTCACGCCTCTCCGCTGGTGCGTTTTTCTCCATGCTCATGATCGTTTGACTCAATCGGCGGCCGCCCGCGGCTGCCTCCCCAAGCGTTCGATACCACCCCACTTTAGTACCAGCCAAGCGACCGGGTGGAGAAACGCCATGGTGAGAAACCACAGCGCGTAGCCGCGCCCCTCGATCAGCCCGATTACGGGCTGGGCCAGGTCTCGGACCAACCGGTCCAGAAAGCCGCCCGCGGCAGCGTGGCCACCCGAAACCATGGTGGCCACGATGAGGTTCATGACGATGCCGCCGATCGTGCTGCCGGAGGCCACCACACTGAAAACCGTCCCGAGCGAATGCGCAGGGACGACATCCACAGCCAGCGAGCTGAGGTTGATCAGCCAGGCCAGCGCAGCCAGAACCGTGACGGCGGTGAGCAGCATGGTCAGGGGCAAGCCGGCAGCCCGCGCGATGAACGGGGACAACGGCATCACGCACGCACAGCCCAACATCACCCACAGCCGGCTGCGGGGCGGCGCCAGCCCGCGACGCACCAGCCAGCCAGACATCCAGCCACCCAGTAAGCTGCCGACCCCCGCCGCGGCATAAATCACCCATGTGATTGTGAGCTGCTCCTGCGATTGAGACCGGTCCGCACTGAGGTATTTGGGAAACCAGAACTGGTAAAAATACCACACCGGGTCGGTGATCAGCCTGCCCAACAGCAGCAACCATGTGCCGCGAAAGCGCAGCACCTGCCTCCAGCTCCACGCCGGAGCGTTGCACGCCGCGGAGGCGCTGGTTGGACTGCCGGCTTCAATGAGCTGCAACTCCGCGGGGGCGAGCAGCCGGCTGTCACGCGGCCGTCGGTACAACAGCATCCAAGGTAGCAGCCAGACCAGACCGGCGGCGCCGGTCAGGATGAAAGCCACGCGCCAACCGGTGCCCTGCCCCAGCCAGCGGGCCAGGCCCGGCAGCGTGTCGGCGCAGGCCACAGTCGCCAGCGGAATGACGACATACGGTGTGAGGGTCGCCCCCAAGGTCGCGCCCATGGTGTACACGCCAATGGCGAGCGCCCGTTCCCGGGCTGGAAACCACTCGCTGACAGCCTTGGACGCGGCCGGCCAAACGCCCGCCTCCCCCAGGCCCAAGAGAAAACGGTAACAGCCCAGGGACACCACACCCCGTGCGGCCGCAGTCAACATGTTGGCCACAGACCACCACCCCACAAACAGCATCATGCTGGCGCGCGTGCCGATGCGGTCGGCCACACGCCCGGAAACCAGGTATCCGATGGTGTAGGCGACCAGGAAAAGGTTGACCACGTTGGCGTAAGCGCGGTCGTCCATCGCCAGGTCCAATTGGATCGTGGGGGCCAGCGCGGAGAGGGTTTGCCGATCAATGTAATTCAGCACGGCGGCGCCGAACACCAGCGCGACGATCCACCAACGCAGCCCCGGCAACGTCCAGCCCCGCGTTGGCTCGCGCCCGCCAGGCGACGAACCGGATTGCGGTTCAGTCTGATGCCTGCCCCCGCTCATGGAACAAAGCAAAGCGCCCCGCCGTTGAAACGGCTACAAACCCTTTTTTTGCGATACACCCACATATTCTTCCGCCTAAAAACCCAGCCCAGAGCACCCGCAGTCAGCCGACATCCCGCCGCGCGAGCCCCTGCGGCTAACCGCCAAAAGCTCCAGGCCCACGGCTCGGCGCGACCCGATTCTGCCTGCGGTATTGCAGCGGTGTCTGGCCGAACTGCCGGTGAAAAATGTCGGAAAAATACGCCTGCGAACCGAAACCGGACATCTCGGCGACTTCCACCAGCGGCAAGTCGGTTTCGACCAGCAAACGCAGGGCCCGAGCCAGATGAACCCGGCGGATTTCATCACCCGGCGACCGTTGCAGTGCCGCGGTGAACCGGCGCTCAAGCAACCGGCGGGAAACGCCAGCGTGCCGGGCCACTTCATCCACGCGGATCGGACGAGCCGCATTTTGACGCAGAAAACTCAGCGCCTTCACCAGCACCGGGTCCTTAATCGCCAGGGTGTCCGTGGATTGCCTGACGACGATGCCCAAAGGCGCGATCAGCGTGGTGTCCGGAACGGGCTTGTGGCCGTAGATCAGGTCCGCCAGCAATTCGGCGGCCCGGTGGCCAATGCCTTCGCCGGACACCGAAATGCCGGAGATCGGCACCAACGAGGTCTCACAAAGCACCTCGTCGTCGGCCTGGCTGAGCACCGCAACCTCCTCCGGCACCAACACGCCGGTCTCGTGGCAGGCAAACACGATTTCCCGCGCGCTGCTGGCGTTCCAGCAGACTACCGCCACCGGCTTAGGCAGCCCCTTGATCCAGCCACCCAGACTGGCCAGGTCGAGGCGCCAATCCGGCTCCGCTCCGGCCACCGGCCTGACTGCCAGCGTGGTGAACGATCCGCCCCGGCGCGTCACGATTTCCGCGAACACTCGGCGATGGGTCGTCACGTAACCCAGGCCGATCAACCCAAAGTAAGCGAAGTGCTGGAAACCCCGCTCCAGAAAATGGTTGGCCGCCAGTTCGGCCGACGCTTTCAGGTCCGTGGTCACGCGCGGAAACCGTATGTCGCCTGTTTCAATGGCGGAGACATTCACCACGGGCAGCCCGAGCGCCTTCAGCTCGGCCGCCATCTTCTCGTTGCTGACCCGCGCAATCACCCCGTCCCCGCGCCAGCCCGGCGGCACGCGCAAGCGCTCCTCCAGCCCGCGCGCTTCGACAAAAATCTCCCACGGCCCGTGCTTCAGGCGATACGTGTTGATCCCTCGCACCACCGCCCGCCCCCAAGTCGTGGAAGTGTCCACAAGCACCGCAACACGCAGCGGCGACCGGGGCATCTGCTTTCGCTGGATTTGGCTCCGCGTCATCCGGTTTCACCCTGGGAGAGGCGATGGTCTTCGGGAAGCGAAAATGTTTCCGCTCCCTCCTGCCGGGCGATATCCGACCCCGCCTGCGGTTCCACAGGAAGACCATCCGGCCGTCGTGCCGAGACGGGTTGGTGGCAAGCCGTTTCAGAGAGGCCAGACGATGACCGACAAACCGGCACAAGCTGACCCCGGCGGCATGAACAGATGGTGAGGCTCACGGTTGCAGCAGTTGGAGGCGGAGGAAGCGCGAGGCCGCCATTTCCATCGGCACGGTGTCTCGGAAGGTGACCTGCTCGAAACCGCCTTCCAGGAACAGGGGCGGGTTGACCATCAGCGCCGGGCCTGTCCAGACCGTGGCAGCCGAGATCTCCGGTGCGGCGTCCACCAGACATCGGATGTCCGTGTCCTGCCGTCGCCGGAAGGTGATGCTCAGGTAATTGCTGCCGGCCTCGGGAAAAACATTGGGCAACACCGGGCGTATGGCCTCGGGCTGGGTCGGGCTGGTCCCGTGATAATACTCCAGCAGGTTCGGCAGTCCGTCTCCATCGGGGTCGGCGTCGTCGGCGGCCAGGCCGAGGCTGGCCGCGGAGTCAAAACAGGCCAGACGCCAGTTCTCCAAGAGAGGCAGTTGCCGGAAAGTGTCGAACCACGCCCGGGCCATGCGGGCGTAGCCGGCGGCATTCGGGTGAACGCCATCGGCAGCGAGCAGGGATGCGGCATTGGTGAGATTGAGCTGGGTCCTGATGTCACACAGTGTTACGCGGTGTCCCTTGGCTTGGTGGTCCATGATCAGTCCGGACAGCGCTTGGTTGAAGACCTGCTGGTTCTGCTCGCGGTTGGGGTAGTTGGTGCCGAGGTAAGGGGGGAGGGTCGAGACAATAATCCAAGCTGCCGGCCGGAGTGCAACCAGCTTGTCCAGCAGGGCGCTGAGGCCGGCCAGGCCCTGTTCGGGAGGCAACTGCATTCTTCCCAAATCATTGACACCCGCCATCAACAACACCACATCCGGATACACAGGCGGCCGGGTGGTGCCCGTGCCCGTCAGCCAAAATCCCCCGTTATTGGGGGTCGGGCCAGCAACATCCGCGTCCAGATTTGCCAGCAGGTTGCTGGTCGTGTAGCCGCCATGGCCTTCGTGCGCCGCGTTGCCGGCCTCTTCAAGGGCTGGCGTGCTGTTCTCCGTGCTGCTGCCCACGAACCGAACCCTGTACCCGGCGGCCGCCAGCAGCGCGTAAAGGGGATCGCGATACCCCCCGGCCGCGCCCGTACCCTGGGTGATCGAGTCGCCCAACGGCATGACCCGGAGCGGCGGACGCAAAGGCCCGGTCCGGCCTGCGGTCCCCGGCGAGCCGCCGGCCGTGGCCGACAGTCTCCATGGCCCGGCGGGGAATTCAGTTTCCGTTCCGGTGAACACAAGGCTCGAATCCGCAAGGGGAGCATGGGCAGCGTAGTCCACGACGGCAAAAGTGTTTCCATTCACATCGCCCAGCGTCAGCACGCCGCCGCCGTCCGGCAACTCACCGGCAAACCGGCCGGCGACGGGCAACCCCTCGCCAAACCACGCCGCAAATGCCGCCGGATCACGCACTAGCAAACACCGCCCGCCGGGCGGCAGTTCTACCAGAGGATCGGCTGGAAACGTGAAACTAACCGCGCCGCCAACCGTCAGCCCGCTTAACCGCGCGGGATAAGGGGTCGGGTTGTGCAACTCGATGTATTCGCTCAGCGGATTGCCAGCAGGCGAGGGCAAGATCTCGGAAATGACAATCGGCAGGTGAACAGCCAACGGGTCGCGCCTGCCCGCCAGGTCCGCCTGCAGATACGCCAGTCCCACGTTCCACGCGGCATTGAAGTTAACCCACGGCTCGTGCCACCGCAGCGGGCCATCCGGGTTGTATGGGAAATGCTCCGTGCCCGGTCCGGAGCACAGGGCGCCCCGGGCGTTTTCGAGGTAAGCGGCCGCGCCGCTGTAGAGCTTGGGCCAGCCGCATTCCACATCGGCAAAGCCGCCGGGCTGCCCGTTGGCCAGGCGCACGGGCCTTGCCGGCGAAGCCGCGTTGAGCGGGTTGCGGCCAAACAGGCAATCCAGCGCGGCCCAAGCCAACTCCCGAAGCCGCTGCTTCTGAACCGTGTTGGTGATTACCGACGCGGCAGCCAGGGCGCAGGCCGGGAACCCGGCCAGGTTGCCGCACTCGTTCCAATTGTTCGCCAGCGCCGGGATCGTCCAATCGTTGGTCAGGTCGTAACGCCGGAAATCCCACAGGTTATCCCCGCGCGCGATCATGGTGTCCACCCAGGATTGGATCTTCGCCTGCAACCCGGCAGGGGCGTGTGCCGGGTAATGGCTCAGCAGGTAAGCCAGGCCGGGCATCATCTTGTGCTCGCTCATGCGATGGCCCTTGCTCACTCGCGGGTCCGCCCAGTCCAGCGTCTCGACAATCCATTGCGCCTGCGATACGGCCGCTTGGAGGAAATTCGTGGCGTCGGCGCGGCCTTCGCGTCGCGCCACCTCGTACATCAGCAGGTTCGGCAAAACCGAGTGACCCGGGACGTGGCGCCCTTTGTAAGGTTGGACGCCTGTGTAATTGGTGGGATGCCAGGCCGGATCAATCTCCAGCGAGGAGGGATCGCCGGCAGCGCTGTTGGTCCATTCCCGGAACGTGAACTCCCGCACCTGCCGATAGAAGGCATCTGGTATCCAGTCCCTCAGTTGAGGCCAGGCGTGAAGGAAATAAGCCCCCCACTCGACCGTCTGCGAGTGAATCTGCTCCGGCAGAGGGTCGCCGCTGGGGTCGCGCGTCGCCGGGCGCTCCAGCGTTATTCCCAGGCCGAAGTGCAGGCACTGGATCACGTCCGGCGTATGGGTTCTCAGCGGCGGCGCATGGTTGGTATAATACCGGCGCAGCGCCTCCAAAAAGCCCGCGCTCTGGGCCAGGGCAACGTAGGTGTTGGTAAACGCCGGATCGAGTACCCGGGCCTTTTCGGCCTCGCGGTTGATTTCCGGCGGCAGGGAAAGCACCGTGTCGCGAAAATTCAACAACAGGTAAATCAGCGAGGGAATCTCGAACGAATAGTACGTTCCGTCTCGCCAGGGACACCCCCCGTAGGCCGAGGGATGCGTCCCAACGCCGCTGCGGGCGTCCACCATGAACTGCACCGCGGGCGGAACCATCTTGGCTGCGAGCAAATTCGACAGGATCAGAAAAGGAAACGAGGTCCCGTTGGTCGGGCCTGCCACCCGCAGGACATAAGGCCCTGGCTGGGCGGGTTCGAAGGCCGAGAAATCTCCGCAGCCGCCGGCGATCGTTCCGGCGAACAACACATCCATGCTGTTGGTCTTGGTGATGCTGAAGGGCGCGCCATTTGTGGCGGTGGGAGCTGTAAAACGTTTCGGCGCGCCCCGTTGATAACCGATTTGGTTGACCATTACCGGTTCACCGAACGACAGCGTTGAGGGCACGGAGTCGCCAGTCACGCCCGAGTAAAGCGGCATCGGCTCGTCCCAGAGCGTGATTTCGCGCAGGCGGGCATACCCGGTGTCGGTGGTGAGCAAACGCACCCGCTCCGTCGTCACCGGCGCGTCGAAGGTCAGGCTCAGTGCAAACGAACTGGTGTTGGTTCGCGCGCCGCCGGCGATGTTCGTCCAGCTTGAACCGCTCCAGGCCTGCAATTGGATGTTGGTCATCCAACTGCCCGCCTGGGTCTGGTAGCCCGTGTAAAGATGGGCCTGCCGCAGCGTGACGGCTGCGCCGAGATGGATTTCAAGCCAGTTGCCGCCCGCCGCCGGCACGCCCAGCCAGCGTGACGCGTCGGAGACCACGCCGTCCACCGCGTTGGAGCCGTGGTAGTGCTGGTAAGTGCTGCTCGCGGCCGTCGCCCTACCCGGCGCGTAGTTGGTGGGGCTTGACAGGGCGCCGCCCAGCGGGAGCGCGACCAGCAAGGCAATGAGGAGAACCGCATTCATGGGGCTGAGAGCGTGTAGAAACGGCGGCTGGTGTTCGTGGCTGATGCATCCAAAAACCTTCCCCCTTCGCCCTCCACGGTTACCACGCCCAGCGCCGACCACCGCGCCAAAGGAGTCGCCAAGTCCTCGCTGGCCCGCACCGTGTAGGGCTGGCCTTGGCTGCCAGTAAAGGTGAGTTGAAAACCGTGCGCCGGCTGCAGGGCGGCGCTGGTAATGTGCGGCGCCGCAGGACCGTAGGTGAATTGCGCGGTCACCGTCGTGGTCGTGTCCGATTTCACCCGCACCCAGTGGGCGCTGTAACCGTCGGGAAAAACGTGACGCAACGTTTCGCCGGGCCGGACGGTGAACTGGCCGTAGCGATGCCAGGTGTTGTTGGCGGCGAAATCCACCTCCACCGTGAACGTCACGGGGGCGGTGTGGGAGTGCGACAGCTCCAATTCCTTGCGCTCGTAGCCGAACATCAGATACGGATCGCTCGCCCCACCTGCCGTCACGGCCGAGTTTTTCCAAGGTCCGCCCACGCCGGACGGCGCGCCGAAGCGCCAGAGGTCGTCCACGTTGCCGAACCACAGCCCCACCACGCCATCGTCGGACCGCACGTAGTGCCCGTCATTCGTGGCGCTGGTGAGATTGCCCGCGATGACCAGCATACCGCGCCAGGTGGCGAAATCGAAGATCTGCCGGCCATGCGTCGTCAACGGGCGAATGCCGCGCATCCCACCGCTATCGTCGCGGGGCAGTTCGTAGATCGTCCCGTGGATGTTCATCAACTGCCGCTCGGTGACCACCTCGCGGATGCCGCGCCGCCAGCCCGACGCGGTGGCGGTGTCAAAGGCGGCGCTGCTCCGGGGCAGGCGGAAGCGCGCGCCGCCGTTGGTCATGAACACCGAGGCGGCGTCCAGGTAGAAATCCTGTCTCGTCGCGGCGTTGGTTCGCACCGATGCCTCGGTGACCGGGTCGTTTACCTTCTGCAACACGATGGGGTTCGTCTGGCCGAGCGACGCAACGTAAAACCCGCCGCCCACCTTCCGGCCCGCCGCGTCCAGAACGTCCGCCGCAAACTGCAACGGATAATCGGACGCCGTTGAAACCTTGAGAATGCCTTGCGACAGCGGTGCACTCGCAGCGACAGGAGCGAGGCTGGCCGTCAGCACCGGATCAGGAGCGCGTGCGCCACTGGCGCAGGTCATGAAAACCGAGACACCGGGCGCGGTTTGATCCACGGCGAACCGCAGCCAGGGCGCGGCAAACGTCGCCGGCAGCAAGTCGTAGGCATAACCGTTCGTCCCCACCGTCACGGTTTTGTAGGTCGTCCAGTTGCCATTGCCAGCCGCATCCATCTGGATCGTAAACAGGATGGGCACATTCGTGCCGTGCGCGAGGTGCAACGTGCGTTTGGGGTATCCAGCCACCAGGAGCGGATCCGAAAACTGCCCGGCCGTGACCGTTTCATTCAGCCACACGCCGCCAAAGCCGGCCGGCGGCCCACCGTAGTCATCCACCTGATCCTTCTCGACGAACAGGAAATTGGAATGCACGCGACCCGCGAGCGGACTGCTGAAGTTGGACGCGTCATTGCAGCCCATGACGATGCGCCCGTTCCAATCGGCGTAGTCCACGATCATCTTGTGAAACGTGCTCAAGGGCATCAGCCCGGCGGTCTGGCCCGGGGCAAAGTGGCTTGGGAAACGGAAGAACATTCCGTGCTGGTTCATCAGGTAGTCGCCACCGCCCAGACCCACATCGCGAATGCGTGGCCACTCCACATACCAGCCGCTGGGCGCATCATGGGTGTGGCTGCCCTTGGGCAGGCGATACGTGTGCCAACCGTCGGACGCGCGGCGTACCAGCAGCAGCACCGACCGCTGGTCCCAGCCCAGCGCCCAGATGGGGTCGTCCGGATGGGCAGCCCCGTGAATGCCGCCGGGCCCGGTCACCTCATCGAACTGGGCGCGGCGGATGAGCGTCCAGTTGTTGGTGGTGTTGCCCGTGCCGTCCCATTCCATCAGCACCCCGGGCGGGGTGCCGTTGTAGCTCCCCTGCCCATTGCTGGCGTAAACAATGCGGCCTTGTCCGGAGTAAAGCCCCTTGCCGTGGTGACTGGTGAAACCGAACAGGTTGCTTTGGATCTCACTCAACTTGGGCAGAATCGTCACCTTGCTGGCGGGAATCGTCGTCTCGCTGCCGCTGACGTCCACCAGCGAACGCTCCATCGCCAGCCCGACAAAATAGACCAGGTTGGAATCTGTCAGGTGCTGGCCCACCGCACTGAGGTGCATGGGCATGACGGTGTTGATCGGGATCTGGCGGATGTTGCGGTTGGTATCAATGAAGTAAGGGCCGATGAGCAATTGACCGGTCGCATCGTGAATCATCCGGCTGGCAATCGAGCCGCCGTAGAACGGCTGGCCGCGCCCGGTGATGTTCAGGGCGTCGTCAATCTCCCACAGATGCTGCACGCCATCCACATTGAACCCCCCGGCAAAATAGTGGATGGCCCAGAGCCGCCCCGCCCACGGCACGACCGCGCCAATGCCGGATTCACTTTGATTCGCCGTGGTGATGGACAGGTGCGGATAGATGCCGCTGATCAAACCGATGGCCGGCGGCACGGGCGGCGGCGGGGAAATCACGCTGGCCGTCACCTCGTCCACATCAAATCCCGGATTATTGCCGTAAACCGTAGTGAAGACGAAGTAGCGCGCCGGCAACGAGGTCGGTGTGCCGCTTTGAAACCAGGTGAGGTTGGTGGCAGAGTTGACGAGGTTCGTGCCGCCCGGTGCAGAGACATCCACCGCCCAGCGGGCCGCCGCCGTGCCCCAATCCTGACCGCTGACCCGCAACCGATACCACACACCCGGCGTGACACTGCCCAGGCCAGGAACTGGATGCCACGCCGTGCTGAAGGCAGCCCAACCGTCGGTCGCGTCGTATTTCAGGTTGATGGACGCCCCGCTGCTGCCGATGGCGCCGGTCGAGGTGGACACGTGCAAATTGAACTGCCGCTGCGGGGTGTTTTGAGCGCGGAAGTAAAGGTCCACGGTGAAATCTTTGGCTCCCTCCGGGGCCACGCTGTCAAAGCGCGCCCCCAACTCGCGTCCCGTGCCCGCGGTGTAGGCAGCCAGCCGGGCGAAGTTTGTCGTGGTCTTGGCGCCCCCAGTGGTTTGAATCGTCACCCCCGCCGTCTGTCCCCAGGTGGTCGCAAAACTGCCGGATTCAAAGCCGTCTTCCAGTGCAATCTCGGCTTTGGCTGGATGCAAAGACGCCAACAAACAGCACAGCCAAAGCAACCACAGGTTGGCTGTCTCAAGCCATCGGCCGTCACCCGAACGTGAGACGGTATTGCAACTCTTCACGGTATCGAAATGGAATAAAATCGGTGCGGGTAGTTGCTGGTGTCGAAGTCCTCCCAAACCACCGCATTGGTGCCGAACGTGCCGCGGCCCAGCACCGCCCAATTGGCAACGGGGGCGCCGAGGTCCTCCGTTGCTCGGACGGTATGGGGCTCACCGGCATTGCCGGTGAAGGTCAGCTTGAAACTGCCGGCTGGCGTGATGTCTGCGCCAGTGATTTGCGGCGCCGCAGGACCATAGGTGAATTGGGCGGTGGCGGTCGTCGTGGTGTCAGATTTCACGCGCACCCAGTGCGCGCTGTAACCATCGGCAAAGACGTGGCGCAGCGTCCGGCCCGGCGCGACAGTGAAGCGCGCGTATTCGCTCCAGGAATTGTCGGCGGCGAAATCCACTTCCACGGTGAACGTCACGGGGGCGGGGTTGCTGTGCGAGAGCTCCAGTTCCTTCCGCTCGTAGCCGAACATCAGATACGGATCGCTGGCCACGCCATTCGTCACAGGCGAATGTTTCCACGGGCCGCCCACACCGCGCGGCGCGCCCATGCGCCAGAGATCGTCCACATTGCCAAACCACACTGCGGCCTGGCCGTCGTCGCTGCGATAGACGTGGGTGTTCGTCACGGCGGCAGCAGCAACGCCGGCAACGGCCAACAAGCCGCGCCAGGACGCAAAGTCAGAAATCTGTTTGCCGTGCGTCGTGACGGGTCGGATGCGCCGGAATCCGCCGGAACCGCTCAGTGGCAGTTCATAAAAGGTGCCGTGCGCCTGGAACAGTTGGCGCTCGGTCACCACTTCGCGCGTGGCCCGTGGCCAGCCGAAGGCAAAAGGATGGTCGTAAGCGGCTGAAGTCTTGGGCAGGCGGAAGCGGTTGGTGCCCTCTGTGTAAATCACCGAAGCCGCGTCCAGCGTGAAGCCGGCGTGGGTCAGCGAATAGGTCGAGCGCAGGGCAGCTTCCGCGGACGCGTTCGTGGCCCGGCGCAACTGCAGTGAGCCGTCCATCTCGTAGTAGGCCTGCGAGACCGTGCCGCTGGCATCCACCACGGTCGCGGCAAACTGCAAGGTGCGCGCATTGCCGGTTTGCGGTCGCAAGATGCCCGCACTCAGCGCGTTCGTGGCCGTGGCCTCGGCGATGCCAGCAAACAACCCGGGCGTCGGCGCCTGCGGCGGATTCTGCAAATGAAAATACGCCGACACGCCGGTGGCGTTCCGGTCGGCGACCAGCCGAACCCAGGAGGTGTCGAGTCCGGCTGGGAAAATAAAATAGCCGTAGCCGCTGTTTGTAATGGCGATGGTGGCAAGATTCGCCCACCCGCCCAAGCCGGCTGCGTCGTGCTGAAGGGTGAAATTCACGGTGGCGGCGGTGGTGTGTCTCAGGTGCAGGATGCGCCGCTGGAAGCCTTTGACCAGAAACGGCTCGCTGGGCGTGTTTGCGCTGACGGCGTCGTTGAGCCAGATGCCGCCGAAGCCGGCCGGGCGGCCCCAGGTTTCCAGGTCGCTCAACTGCCCGAACCACGGCGCGGAGTGGGATTGTCCGGCCCAGATGTTGCCGCCGGTGGTCGAGGCGTCGTCGCGCCCCATGACGAGCCGGCCATTCCACCAGCAGTAATCCACGGGCATCTTGAGGTAGGTGCAGATGGGGTTGATGCCGCCGGTGTTGGTAACGGAAAAACTTTTCGGGAAGTAGTAGAACAGCCCGTGCATGTGCATCAGCAGTTTGCCATCCAGAATTTCCCGGATTCTCGGCCACTCCGTGTACCAACCGGCGTCGGCATCATGCGTGTAGCTGCCCTTCGGCAGCCGATAGCGCGTCCAGACCCCGCGCTCGAACAGCCGCAGAATCACCGAGCGCGCATCCCACCCCAGCGCCCAGAGCCGGTCTTCAGAGGCATCGTTCCCGCGAATGCCGCCCGGCCCGGTGACCTCGGTGAACTTGTTGGACTCGACGACCGTCCAGTTGGTCCCGTCCCACGCGCAAAGCGACCCACCGATGCCGTTGTTGGAATACACTACTCGCCCCTGCGAGGAATAAAGCCCTTTGCCATGCTGGCCGGGCAAATTGGCCTTCACGCCGGCAGGCCCGCCGCTATTGGTGTCCTCGTAAAGCTGGGTGACCGCCAGCGTGTTGACGTCCACCTCGTAAAGCCCCTCCTCCATCGTGGCGATGTAAATTTTGTTGGTCGGATCGGTGAGGTGGCGTGCCGAGCCGGTGAGTCGCCCCGGCATGATGCTCGGCGAAATCGCCCGCACCGTGCCGTTCGAGTCAATGACGTAGTGGCCGATGTTGAGCTGCTGCGACTCGCGGTGGATCAAGCGGTTCGCATCGGTGCACCCCACACTCGCCGGGTGCGCGGTGAGCGTGAGGTTGCTGTCCACCATCCAGAGCTTGTCCGCGCTGCCGTTGGGCTGATGCGGTGGGTAGGTGACAAACCATAACTTGTCCGCCCAGGGCACCACCGCGCCAATCCCGATCTCGCCCTCGTTGCTGAACACCGCCAGGTGCGGATAGGTCCCGCTGATGTTGACAATGGCGTCGGGCAATGCCGGTGGCGCGGCGGTCACCGCGGCCACCACTTCATCAACCTCAAAACCCGGATTGTTCCCATACACGGTGGTGAGCACAAAAAACCGGGCGGTGCTCGAGGTCGGATTGCCCCCCTGAAACCACGTAAGATTGGTGGCGGAGCTGGCAAACTCCGTGGCGCCTGCCTCCGAAAGCTGCAGCGCGAACCGTGCCCCTGGCTTGCCCCAATCCTCGCCCGTCACCCGCAACCGATACCACTGCCCGCTGGCGACGCTGCCCAACCCTGCAATGGCCCGCCAGCTCGCGCCGTCGTAAGCGGCCCAGCCCCCTTGGTAGCGGACGCTCAGCGCCGGTGCGCTGCTGCTGATCCCGCCCGTCGAGGTCGAAACGTGCAGGTGAAACTGGCGATTGGTCGTGTCCTGGACGCGGAAGGAAAACTCCAGCACGAAATTACGCGCACCCTCCGGGGCCACCGCGTCGAAGCGCGCCCCCAGCTCGCGGCCGTTGGCGGCATTGTAGGCGCTCAGACGGGCAAACCGCGCTGAGCCATTGGCGCCCTCCCCTGCCACGATGGAGACCCCGGCCGTCTGGCCCCAGGCGGCTGAGAAAGCTCCGGATTCAAAGGTGTCCTCAACAACCGGTTGACCGAGTGCGACAAGCCACCCCAAGAACAACGGGCTCAGCCCACAAGCGGCTACTCTGAGGTCAGTCATGGTGTGCAAATTCCATGCTCAGTCACACTGAGCCACAACCCGGAAGAACCCGCAACTGCCAGTGACCGGGACCGTCTGGGCGTTTTGCGGCGGGCTGGCGGATATCCCGTCGCGATACAGATGAAAGGTGGTCGCGTCGTCGGACACCTCGATGCGGTAGGTTCGATTGGACACGCTGGGCCAGGAAAGCACCGCTTGGCCCGCAACTGAATCCAGCACCAGGCGCAGGTCGAAGCGTGAGCGGGGATCGATCGGATCCGTGCCTGTCAGATATTCGCGATAATTGTTCATTCCATCCCCGTCGGTGTCCGTGCCCGCCTCCGCGCTGATCTCGGACAGGAAATACCAGCGTTCCCACCAGTCCGGCAGCCCGTCCGCATCGCGGTCGCCGCTGGTCGCGACCGCCGACGCATCCACGAATTGGACGGCATCCGCGATGACATAACCCGTGGTGTTCGAGTTGGCCACGATGACCTGGGCCGCGGCGGGGTCAAACTCGAACGTTCCAAGGCTGTTCCACCGACCGCCATTGACCTGCTGGTTAACCACGAGCTGCACCGGGGCAGCATTGCCCCGGGTGATCAGGGTGACGGGTGTGTTGGTCGCACGGTTGTTGGAACTGGTCCAGCGCAGGAACACTTCGTAGTTCCCGGCATTGGTCAGGCAAGGGCGAAAACACACCCACTTCTGGCCCTTGCCGGTGTTGCCGTCGTGGAGGTAATTGGTCCCGATGAAGCCGGCGTCGTAGCTCGACGAAGTCCATGCTCCCTGGACCGTGACGCAGGCTGCATTGGTGTTATCCACCACAGACCCCTGGGGCCGCGGACGCTCCGGCCAGGCACCGCCGATGCGCGCTTGCAACTCCAACATCCGGTCCGGATTGCGGTAAATCTCGCGCGGTTCAATGCCGTATTGCTTGCACAGCGCGGCGGCAAAGCCCACCGCCACACCCATCTGCCCCGTGGTGTTCTGGACCCGGCAACTGCCCAGGGCCACATGGGAGACGCTGATGCAACGTCCTGCCATCAGCAGATTCGGAACATTCCGCGAGTAAAGGCTGCGAAACGGATAATACCATCGGGCCACCGGGGTCGAGGTGTACGTGGACAAATAACTGGTCGCGGTCGGGTAGTGCAAATCAATGCCCCAAGTAGCCGTCCCCACAGCGTCCTCAAAGAAGACTCCGTTGACCACGTCAGATTGGGTCACGACGTAATCGCCGAGCAGCCGCCGAGATTCCCGCTTGCCCGCGATGTAAGGCAGAAAGTCGAACACCAGGTTGGCATTGGCTGCCTTCTGCTTCGCATTGTAAAAATTGCCGTAAATCGCCCGCAGCAAGTGATCGCGAATCTCCTCGGCGTCCTGGATGGTATCGAGGTGCATCCCGTACTCCCAATTCCAATCGCCCCCGGTGTCGGCACGTGTCCCCGCCACCTCGGTTGCCCAGGCCATGCTGACCGGCACTGCCGGAAACGGCACCGGAACACCGGAGTTGGTGGTGCTCCACATCAGGGAATTGCCCATGGTCATCCGGTCGGCCACCGCCGGCGCGCGGCTCTCGCCAAATTCGGACGCGCCCTCGCGGCCCATGCGAAACTCCGCGCCCGCCCAGTAACCAAGCCAGCCGTCCCCGGTGCAATCAATGAACAGCGGAGCAGCCAAACGGCGTCGCTCCCCGGTGCAGATGTGGCGTGCGTCCACATGGAGAATGCGGCCGCGGTCGTTTGTCCCAACCGCATAAGCCTGCCAAGGCATGAGCAAAGTCAGGTTGGTCTCTGCCTGCAAGACAGCCACTCGCGCCGCGTCCGCTCCCACGGTCCGACTGTCCCGGTTGCCCAAGCTGAAAGTGTCAATCTCGTCCACAATCGGATGGCGTACTTCGCCGCGGGTGGCGACGCGGATTTCCTGGCTGGCATTGCCACCGGGAAAAGGCCGATCGTGAATCAAGGCCACGCGGAGTCCCGAGCGCGACGCAGCCAGGCTGGCGCAGCATCCTGCGATGCCCCCGCCCACCACCACGCAATCGTAGCTTTCTGTCTTGGGCGGGTCGGGCGGTTCACCCCGGACAGCCGCGCGCCACGCCGGTAGGTCTGGTCCGCTGGCAGGCGGCGGTTGCTCTGACCCTTTGATGAACGCAATGGCATCGCAACGTCCGTCAAACCCGGTTAAATCATGCAGCACGATTGTGGCTGTCGTGCCGGTCACCTGCACCGTCCCGCCGTCCTGCCAGTCCCACGTCCCGGAGACTGTGCCAAACACCGGCGCAAGCTCCTGGCCGTTCACCCGAACCTTGAATGCGCCGGGAGCGTCCGGGTGCGATGGCACCCAGTCCCGGGTACGGACCCAAACCCGATAAGTCCCCGGCTCCGGAACGGCCAGCGTTCCCGAGGCGTCTGCCACTGGGGTACCCCCGCCGTGGGCCAGCAAAAAGGGCGAGCCCATTTGCTGCACGAATTGCGGGTCCACGACCCAGCCGCCCTTGTTGGAGAAAGACTCGGCTTCGATCAAAACCGTGGTGGCTCCCGCCGCAGGCCATGCCGCAAGCCCACCACAGAGACTGGCCGTGCAAAATATGACCCGCATTCTTCTCACGGGGTGCGTTTACAGACTCCGAGTCACCTGGGACTTTCGCGGTAAATCAGAGGTTCAAATATTTCAGGGGCGTCCCGCGTAAAAATAGATTTCCACACCACCCGGCGGCTGCATGCGGGGTGTTTTGGTGTACTTCGGACCGCGGACCCACTCGGAATGGCCGTCGGTGTAACCCTCGTTGGAGCCGACCGGTACATTGTCCGCGAAGTGATTTACCCCCCGGACGCCGGGGTCGTTTTCCCGCCCCCAAACCCCCAGGTACTTGCGATTCAAATCCGTCCACACCAGCGGATAGAACGGACGATCCGTGGTTTTGAGCGCGAAAACGGGCAGGTGCGCGCGCAAATTGTCGCCGCCGGGCAGAGCGCCGTTGGCCGGATAGTAGTTGCCGATCAGCGAGGCATTATTGTAGGGCGGATAGCCGGCAAAGTAGAAGTAGCCTGCCACGGTTGGGTCCTTGGGGTTACTGCCGCTGCTGAAATACCAGAACGTGTTGTCGGCCTTGTTCCAGGTCGGGTTTGAAGGGCAGTAAAAAGTATTGCGTGTGATTCGGTAGCTGGTGGTCATCTGGTCCCGGAACGCGGCGCCGAGGTAATACGGCTGGTCGTGGCCGTCGTTGGGGAAAGTCCCATTCGAGTCGTCCGCGTAGAGGATTGTCCCCAAGGTAAGCTGCCTGATGTTGTTCAGGCAGGCTGTCCGCTTGGCCGTCTCCTTTGCCTTGGTCAGGGCCGGCAACAGCATGGCGGCCAGAATGGCGATAATCGCAATAACGACCAGCAGCTCGATTAGCGTAAAGGCCTTTGGAGGGGCGCGGCGGCCCGGCCGAAATGCCGTGTCTTCGGTTGGCTTCATGATGTCGTTTTGGAATCGCCTCATGTGGGGCTGCCAATCACTGCCAGGCCTTCCAGCCCAAACCCGGAGTCTGCTGGCGCCTTGCCTGTTCAACCGACGCCCCGCCGGGCTCGTGGATCAAGGAGTCACCAGGCGGAAGAACACGGTACCCACGTTGGGATCCAGCGGCACAGTAATCGGACTGGTTGTGCCGGCCGGATAATCCGCCCAATTGGTACTGAGGCCAATGCTCACGGCGTTGGTTTGAGCCTGCAGTTTGAAATTGCCGGACCACGAGAACTCAATTGTCGAGCCGCTCACCTTGTAGCCCAGCGTCGGCTCCGTGGGGGCGGCAACGAGTGTTAGCAGCCCCGTTTCGGGGTTGAAGCTCCCGCCAAGGCCCAAGCTGGCCGGCAGCACCTGCACACTGGCGAAATTCCCGCTCTTTGAACCCGACGCAGCAACCAACTGGAACACGTCACCAATTGCGAGCTCGGAGTTGTTGGCGTTGGTGACGATCAGCACTCCGCCGTAAGTGATGTCCGTCACGCCGGCCAGGCTGTCGTTTACCGGAACACCGTTGGCCTTGCCGACTTGGAAGACGGCCGTGCCACTCAGGGTCACCGCATTTTGAATTGTGAAAACTTCGTTGAGCGCTGGGGAGACCCCGGGTTGCAGGGTGCCGCCGGGCTGGACGGTCACCGGACCGGCCACAAGGCCGACGCCATCCAGGCTGGCCCCGTTGTTGACATGCACAACAGTGTTGCCCAGGGCGCCCGTAATCCGCAGTGTGCCGCCGTTGACGGTTGTGTTGCCGCTGTAAGTGTTATTGCCGCCCAGCGACTGGATTCGCGTTCCCTCCTTTACGAGATTGATTTTACTGGCCCCGTCCGCAATGACCGAGAAGGTTCCAAAGTCGGCGGTGGCGCCTTCGCCCACATAGAGCGTGCTGGGAACCGACCCGTCGTTCAAGATCGTGCCCGGGCCGGCGAAGTCAGAAATGCCGGTGAGCTTTTGACTGTAACCGTTCAGGTCAATAATCCCCAGTCCAACCTGCAGGTCGTTGGTGCTGAATCCGTCGTTAACGCCGAGCTTGACCCGGCCTTCCGGCGGCGGGCCGCTGAAGGTGCGGGTGTGGCCGTAGCGGTTTCCCAAACCGCTGATGGTTAGGTCTCCCCCTGAGCCGGGCCGGAACAGCACGACATAGTTGCTGCCGTAATCCGTAATCGTCCCGGAAACTACGAGGTTACCGTAGTCCTCCGTCCCGATGCGGGTCACATCGGCCGCAATGACCACTGGACCGGCCCAGATATTGGTAGCGCTGGCCACCGCCGCCCCGCGCAGCGCGCCTCGGGCGCCGCCCACGCCGGTGCCGCTTAGGACTGCTGTCTCGGAACTGACCATGACGCCGGTCCCGCCGTCGGTGCCAAGCTTAAGCGTGGCCGCGTTGGTGACAAACGTGACGCCCGCCACCGAGCCGAGTGCTTGGGGGTGATCAACTTGGAGGAATCCTTCAGTAACCCTGGTTATCCCTTCGAATTCGTTGGGACTGCCCAGAATCAGAGATCCGGAGCCGCTTTTCGTTAGCGAGGTCGGGCCGCTGATGGTGCCCGCGCCACGGAAGGTGTAGAAGCCGCTGCACGTCACGTTGATCGCGTAGGGCCGCACCCGCGTGCTCACGTTGACATCAAACACAGAGGCGTTGTCGTCAAACACCACCAAGTCGCCCAAGCCATTGGCGTATTCCTGGTAAGCGGCCATCCCGAAGTTCCAATCCAGTGTCCCGTTGGTGTTCCAAGACCCGGTGCTCGCGCCGGACCACGTCAAGGTCCGCGGCGCAAAGGTGACATCCAGCACAATGGCCGAGCCTGTGTCGGTAATCGTGGCGCTCATGCCCAGCGGCAGCGTGCCCGCGTGGAAGCTCCCGTCGCCTTGCTTGCTGCCATAGGCGATCAGAGTGACCGGTCCGGTGGGGAAATTCGCGCCGCTGATATTGACCACGTTGCTGCCGCTGACTGAGAGCGTGGCGGTGGTGAACGGCGTCGTGGGAGCGGCCGACAGCGTTCCATAGCTCAGGTTCAGGGTGGCGTTGGTGGTCCGCAGGTGTGAGAGCGCCCAAGAACTGTTATTTACGGACACCGCCAAGGTGGTGCCCTCCGCCAGCGTCAGTGAACTACTGGACATGGGGAGAACCAGACTGAGGGTGCCCCCATTGACCGTAGTCGGCCCGCTGTAAGTCGCCGAGCCGGTAAACGCTTGGGTGTTGGTCCCGTTCTTGACAATCGCAATAGCCGCAGTGCCGTCCTGAATGATGCCCGGAAACGTGCGGTTGATCGCCGGATTCAGGAACAAGGTTGCCGTCGTCGTGCCGTTGTTGACCAGCACGGCGTTGGCGGCGGTGCCTCCGTTCTGCGCCAAACCGGCCACCGCCTGACTGTGGCCCGCGAGATCCACCGTGGCATCCCCGATGAGCAGGGCGCCTGCAGCAGGCAGTGCGTAATCCGCCCCAAGCACAACTTTGCCGGAGATTCCGCCGAATACTTCGGTGTTACCAGCCCAGGAGTTGCTCGGGCTGGCGAGGGTCAGTGTCCCTCCCGCGCCGGGCCGCAGCACCACGTTGGCCCCATAAAACAGTTCCTTGACCGGCCCGGCTACGGTCAGTGTGCCGTTGTCTTCGGTGCCCAGGCGCGTGCCGCTGGCCGCAATTTGGACCGGGCCTGCCCAGACGTTCGTGCCGGAAGCGGTTGCCGCGCCGCGCAAAGCGCCCAGCGCACCTCCGACGCCGGCCCCGGCGATGGTAAGTGTCTCCCCGGCAACGGCGCTGTTGCCAAACGGGCTTCCAATGGCCAGCGTAGCGCCGGATTCGACCACTGTGCCTCCATTCGTCGAACCCAGGGCTTGCGGGTGGTCCACATAGAGCGTGCCGGCCCGCACCAGGACTTCCCCCGTGAAATCATTACTCGTGCTGATCTGGAGCGTGCTGGTGCCCCGCTTTTCAAGACCGGTTGCCCCCCCAATGGTCCCCGCGCCGCTGAACGTATAAAACGTAAGCGTGTCGTCCACCATGATAGAGGTGGGCCTGACGATTGACGGAATCGTCACCGTCCCGCCACCGCCCAGGTCGTCAAAGGTGACGATGTCGCCACTGCCGCCCGGGTACTCCAGGTACATTGCCGTGCCGTTGTTCCAATTGAACCCCCCGTTCACCTGCCAGATGCCGTCCCCACCCGACCAGACCAAGCTCTGCAGGGAGGGCGAGGTAATATGCAGAATCAACGAGGAACCGGTGTCCTCCAGCGTAGCGGTGGCCCCGCTGGGCAAAGTTCCCAGCGTGAAGGAGCCGCTGCCGGTTTTGCTGGTGTACGTCAGCAAGGTCAGATTCGTGATCGGCAGACTCGTGCCAAGCAGGTTGACGGTCACCGTTCCCTCCAGATGAAGACTGTTTACCGCAATCACCGGGTCCACATACCCGCTGAAGGCACCGTAATCGAACCCGATACTCACATTGGTCAAACCCAAGAACGGCAACGCCCACAGCGTGAGATTGTCCGTAATGAAATTGAGCGTGGCGCCGCTTTGAACCCGCAGGTCTGTGCTTGCCATGGGCACTTGTATACCCAAGGTCCCGGCACTGACAACGGTCGGACCAGTGTAGCTGCTTCCCAACGCCCGGAGATTCAACGTGCCGCTGCCAACCTTGGTCAACCCGCCGTCACTTCCCCCAGTGCCGTTCAGCAAAGGCGAGACAATCTGGGCGTCGAATCCGGCCGTATCTACCACCAACCCTCCCCCCATGACCGCATTCACGATATTCGATCCGATCAGCGGGAAGCCGCCTTCCTCAGCCCCTTTCACCCGCAACGTGCCGCCATTGAAAAAGTTCGTGGCCCGCAGGTCCGTGGGATCCGTGATATTGGCCATGTTCCGCACCGCTAGCGTCCCGCCGGCGTTGAGAAACAGGTTGCCGCTGCAACCGGCAGCCACGTCCCCGGCGCTGACGCCCCCCCCGCCGAAGCGAAAACGGTCCACCGTCACCGTGCTGCCGCTATGGATCGTCACCGCTCCGAGGGTGTTGCCACTGCCCCGGAAGGGGCAGGACAGCACACCGTAGTTGGTCGCAAGCACCAACAGGTTGCCCCCATTCATATTGAGGTAGCCTTTGCTGGTACCACTCGAATTGGCCGGAGCGCACACGATGACTGAGTCCGCCAATCCCGCTTGGAAAATTACCAAGGTCCCTTTCAGCACATCCACCTGCCCGGTCACGCTGCTGCCACTGGCTATGACCATGCCTCGACCATATTCGGGCGCAGTGGTGACAGCCGTCCCAAACCCGGTGTTGGTGGCATAGTCGTAGACCACAGCAGCGTTGACGTTGATGCGGCCGGGGAAGTTGGTAACGCCTATCGGCGGGGCGCCATAGGCGCCGTTCGTTTGCCAACTGCTAGCGTTGGTCCAAACCGTGCTGGTCCGATTCGTATAAGTCCATACCGCGGCTTGCGCAGGCCCCGACAGAAAGCTAAACGCCAAGGTCAAGAGGGCCAACTTGCAAGGCCATGTTTGCGGCTCCAAGTAAGCAGTGCTCGTTTTCATCATGACGTGAGTTCTCAGGTTTGAGCGCCCTCGCGCATACTCGACTGCGTCGGCGCTAAGGGCACGATAGATTTGGATGCGACTTGCAGCCTTGAAGTATCGCTTGCTGAACGCGGGTACAACCGCCTTCAGCCAGGTTGACCAGCGGTACTCGAGGCGACGACAAAAGCCGACTTTCACCGACGATTTCATCGAAATTATCGAGGACACCGTACTAGCAGGATGCGGGTTCTGTATTTCGTAGTGGCGGATAATTTTTTAGGATTTGCGTCGCCAAACTGTCCCGCCATGACAGGGCCCCGCCGCACCGCAAACGCGTTCATCCCCGCCCGCTCCGCCCCCAGCCGCGCCTTGGTCGCCGCGCTGACCTGCGCGCAGGCCAGCACGCCCGCCAGGGGCGTGCAGGTCGGGCCATACTTCCTGATCGTCTGGCGACCCACCCGCTCTTTCTGCTCCAGCTTCATCGTCGGCAGACAGTAGTTGAGCAGGTGATCCAGCGGCCCGCGGCACAGCGCATTGATCTGCGGCCACACCGCAGGGTGATCGTAGCGCTGGTAGCCGAACCACAGCCGCACGTGGGTGAAGTTCTTTTGCTCGATGTGCGCCCGGTCGCTCTTCCGCCGCTGTCGCTGGATGCAGGCGGGGCGCAGCAGCCGATCCAGCGTGGCGCGACTGGCCGACAGCAGGGCCTGGCGCACGTCGGCATCCAGGCGGCGATGGTCGGCCTGGTAGTCGGCCAGCCACTCGGGCAGGCAGGCCTTCAGGCGGACGCCACAGGGTTGGAGGGCCGCCAGCCAGATCGCCTTCAGCGGGGGCAGCAGTTTGTCGGGCAAGTAT
>Ga0073932_1001567_pt1 | contig 41866 bp, 39 predicted proteins | sample DewCreD2012metaG_FD_76967 | JGI IMG/M metagenome (GOLD analysis project Ga0073932, IMG submission 76967) | Hot spring sediment bacterial and archeal communities from British Columbia, Canada, to study Microbial Dark Matter (Phase II) - Dewar... ...
ACGGGTCTCCCTCTCCCTGAGGGAGAGGGACGCCTGCCTGCCGCGCCCGCGGCCTGCCCACCGCTCGGCAGGCGGGCGCAGGCAGGGGGTGAGGGGAAACCGCGCTATCGAAAACCCCAGGCCCGGCGTTATACACCGTAATTCGCTTCCGGCAATTCCACCGAAAACATCGAAGAACCAAAATTCCCTTCCCCCAACCTCAGACTATCTTTGCGGCTCTGCGGCTCCGCGGCTTTGCGTTAAAGTGCCCTGCGCCCGCTTCAACGTTCGCGAACGTCGTTTTCCAAACACCCACTTTTGGGACAAGCTTTCATTAACACCCACCGTCAGATGGGTGGCGGGCGGGAGGCGCGGCAGGCGGGCAACGGTTTTAACCGTTTTCGGCGCCGCCGCTCAAGCCGGTTGGGGATCGAATTGCGGGATTTTGAGAGTCTCGCCATCCTTGAGGGCGGACTGGTGGGCAATGATGCCGGGCACGGTCATGGCCAGCGCCTCATAGACATTGACCAGCGGCTCGCGGTTTTGGAGGATGGCGCTGATGAACTCGTGCATGAGGAGGCCGTGCGAACCGCCGTGCGCCCCCTCGGGCACCCCCGGCGGCAGCGGCGGGCGCGACACATCCGGGAGGGCCTCGACCGCTCCCTGGTAGCGCAGCCCCTGCATCCGCCCTTTTTCGCCAAAGACCCGTCCGGTTTCGTCCACGTGCTGGTGGACGGACTTGGACATCAACATGCGCGCCACTCCGCCCTCGCTGGTCTGGAAGAGGGCGATTTCGTCCGTGAACGGATTGTTATAGCGGTTGGCGCCCGGCTGGAAGGCGGCGAACGCACCGCGAAATCCCTGGCACGAAACCGCGGTGAGACGCTTGCCGGTGACGCCGACATAATAGGCGGTGGCATGCGTGGGATACCACAGCGGCGGCATGCCGGTGCGCCAGTTGTTGTAAGAGGGGATCGGTGTGGGCGAATAGTGGTAATACTCGCCCTCCGAAAACACCAGCCGGCCAAAGCCGCCGGCCCGGTAAATCACCCGCATCGCGTGGCAGGCGGCGTGGTAGCAACTGGTTTCCGCCATCATGTATTTCAGGCCGCTGCGGCGGACCGCCTCGACCAGCATTTGGGCGTCCTCGAGCGAACCAAAGACCGCCGGGACGGCGGTCATGACATGCTTGCCGTGCTCGAGCGCGAGGCGGCAATGGCGGGCGTGGCTGGGGGCGTCGGTGGCCACGAACACCGCCTCGATTTTCGGGTCCTTCACCAGCACTTCCAGCGACTCGCAAGACTTCGCGCAGCGGCAGGCCTTCATCAGGCCATCCCGCCGTTCGGGCGCCAGGTCGCTTACCGCCACCACTTCAACGTTCGGATGATCCTGGAATCCGAACTGCGCGCCAAATTTGCAATACCCGTAGCCGACGATGCCCACCCGGATTTTGCGGTCGGAGATCGGCGCGTAAGGACGCCGCGTGACCGGCAGGTCCGCCGCGCTGGCCGGGCTGCCCAGCGCCGGCGCCAGCAGCGCGGCGCCGGAGGCCCCGCCCAGCCAGCCCAAAAATTCGCGGCGCTCGACGCGGACGGGCTGGCGGCGGACGGAAGTCATCGGGCGATCTCCGGTATCAGGCTTTTTCATGGGCCTGACCCTACAACGGCGCGCCGCCGGGAAAAAGGAAAATCAGGCGGGCGCGGCCGGCAGGCATGATCCCTCCCCATGAAACCCTCGATTGCCGCCGACGTTCGGAGGTGGATTCCACTGGCCACCGACCACTTCCGACTCCTTGCCTCGGCGGCAACAAGGCGCATGGGTTCAATGCGCGAAAAGCCCTTTCGGTGGAGACTTCCCCGAAAACCGGTTTCGCGCCTTGCCACACCTGAACCGCGTAGGAGCCGATGTAAGGAGGCTCAAATTTGCCCCTGGGCGTGATAGCCATGATATCAGAGCCTCCTTACGTCGGCTCCTACAACCAGAGGGTTCATGGGGAGGTTTTCCCCGAGGGAGCGGGAAACATCGCTGGCGCCGCCCCTAAACAACAATGCGGGTTGGCGGACCCCTATGCCGCGCTTGGCACCACGAACGGCGCGCGGTAATCGCGGGTCAGCATCGCGTTGGCCGCCTCGTTGCCAAGGAAACGTTCCGTCTTCGGGTCCATCTTCAGCGGCACGCCGAGCGTGACTTTGTCGGTGTTGATGTCCACGTTGTTGGCCGCCAAATGTTCGGCCATGCGATTAAAGGATTCCTCCATGCCCTTGTCCGCCTTCAACGCCTCTTTGATTTCCGCCGGGCTCTTTTTGGCGCCCAAGCGATAGGAGATGTTGCCGGTGTGGCAAAGCGCGCTCGAAAGGTGCCCTTCGAGAATGTCGGCATGCAAATCCTCAACCTTGCGGCTATGCACCGCCTTGACGAAGTTGGCGTAATGATCTTCCGTGCCGCTCCACTTCTTGATCTCCTGCCCATTTTTGTCGTAGGCCGTCGCGCTGTTGTAGTTGGGCACGGTGACGTAACCGTTTTCGCACTCGACAACCACGCCGACGCTGGCGCCTTTGTATTTGTCCATGTTCTTGTCGCCCGCTTTGCTGGGCAGGCCGCGAACCTCAAAGATGAGCGGGGCTTTGGCGTAGCCCTGGAAGATGATCTGGGTGTTGGCGGTTTCGCCGTCGTCCACATAGCCCAGCCGGCCGCCGGCACTGATGACATAAGGCGCGAGTTCCATCTCGCCCAGGAACCAGCGGGCGATGTCCATCTGGTGGATGCCTTGGTTGCCCAGGTCGCCGTTGCCGGTGTTCCAGACCCAATGCCAATCATAATGGAGCCTCTTGCGCATCAGCGGCAGCTTTGCCGCCGGACCGCACCAAAGATCGTAATCCAGGCCGGCGGGGATGGGCTGCGGGGCGTCCACCTTGCCGATGCTGCCGCGGGGCTTGTAACAAAGGCCGCGGGCGATGACGATTTTGCCGAGGTTTCCCGCCTTGACCCATTCGACCGCCTGGAGAATGCCGTTGCGGCTGGAGCGGCTTTGGGTGCCGGTCTGCACAATCTTGTTGTGTTTGCGGGCGAAACCGACAACCTGGCGGCCTTCCCAGACATTGTGGGAGACCGGTTTTTCCAGATAGACATCCTTGCCCGCCTGGATGGCCCAAATGGCGCCCAGCGAATGCCAATGGTTGGGCGTGGCAATCGAGATCACATCCAGGTTTTTGTCCTCGACCAGTCTCCGGATGTCGAGGTAACCCTTGACCTCGGTCCCCTTCTTTTTGAGCTTCTCGACTTCCGCGTTGAGCACCCCTTCGTCGCAATCGCACAGGGCCGTCAGCCGAACGCCCTTGAGCGCGCCGAAGCCCTTGATATGGTCGCCGCCCCGGCCTTTGAAGCCGACGACCGCGACGCGCAGGTCGCCGTTGGCGCCAGCCACCTGGGCCCAGGAGCGCGCGCTCCAGCCCGCCGCCACGGCGGCTACGGCGGTGGTTTGCAAAAAGCGGCGACGGTTTAGGTTTTTGATCTGGTTTTGCATTTTTATTCTCCGGTTGGATTTATTGCCATTGAATCACTGTTGGCTATTTTGCCTGACTCGCATACTCCTGGTAACGCGCGGCGACTTTCGCCTGTTTTTCGTCCCCTTCATGCAGGTAGAAGCGATATTTGAAGGTGACCGATTTGCCCGCCCCAATCGTCAGGTTGCCGGTGCCCGGCGGTTTCTTCTCGAAATCATGCACGCCAAAGGGGTTGGCCGCAAACAGCCCGTATTCCCGCACATGCCACCAGGTGGGATGCACCGGATTTTTCGGATGGTTGAAAATGGCGATGCCGACCGTTTTTCCCCGCACCGGCCCGCTGTAATCGCACCAATCGGCCGCCTTGCCCCAGGTGGCCTGCCCTTCCACGCCGGTGCTTTGCACAATCCTCCCCTCGCCTTTTTTGTTTTTGCCCTGGGACAACCGCATGGATTCGGCGATGCGTACCGCCATGGTGCCCTCCTTGGTGTCGCCAAAGACCACCTCGCGGTCGCCGGGCGCCTTGAGGGTGATCTCAAAATCAAACAACCGCTCGTTTTTGGGGCGGTTAAACACGCGAAACACCCTTTCATCGGTGCAAACCGTCTTGTTGTCCGGCCCCACCCACTTGCAGGTGGACCGGATGACGCCCTCGTCCTGGCCCGATTTCACCTCCAGAAACTGCTCATGCACAATCCGCCCCGCCTTGGCGTCCTCGCTCCAAAAATCCACCCCGTTGACCGCGCCATGCGAGAACCAGAGCGACCGGTGATGCTTATGGTCTTTCTCCTCGCCCTCGGCCTCCGGGTTCATCGGCCAGGCGCGCGTCATCGGCAGGTTGCCCGGGCCCATCAACGGCCAATAATAGACCTTCCGCGTGGCGTTGGTGGTGAACACCTGGCTGTCCCCCGATTTTTTCTTCTCAATCGCCGGATGCTGGTTGCCCTGAAACCAATACTCGGTGAACAGCTCCCCGTTGATTTCCACCGTCACCCGGTCCTGCCGCGGCGTAATCTTGACGCCGTCCTGGGCTGGCAGCCCGCCGGCGGCCGCCAGCAACAGACCGGTCAATACGACCCTCAAGCCCCATATCGTGCTTTTCATGCGCGCAATTCTTAAATTCCCGGCCTAGTCGGTCAATCCAAAACTTGGGCCGCGCGATGCTATGATTGGAGAGGGAAGGTGTTGGGCGCCATCAATTCATCCGCCGGGCAGATCAAATTTACCCTCATTGCGATTTTGTCTTTCGGCGTTTAATTAACTTTTCCAACATGGCGGGCAAGGCATCGCGGTCGGCTTTGGGCATCGTCTTGGGAAGGACCACTTGGTCAACGGTGTGCACCGCGGCAAAAGAATCACCGGCGCGAACATAGGCGTCCACTGTATCGAAAATTTCATCCAGCGCCTCCACCGGCTCCGGCAGGGGAAGCCGGTTTGCCTCTCCGGGCATTAGCTCTAAAACCCCGCCCCCATAGCTGCGTCCGGTGAGTTCGGACGCCAACAGGGTCCAAGTGTTCAAGAAACTTACAGCATGGCGGCGCCCCCGCGAAGGTTGGCGCCAGGTAACCCGGTGAATCGTATCGGTGACCAGGCACTTTTTGGCGAGATGAACGAGCCGGGGCATATCTCCCGCCTGCCGGAGCATAATGGCATCCGGTTCCCAAACGCTCGGCAATACATACCACGGCTGCCGAATTCTGCATTTGTATCGCTGGGACACTTTTTGGCGTTCGCCTTGCTCCAAGTAATCACGTTCCACGGGCAACATTTGCGAGCGCGGAATCCGCAGATTCAACAAGTAGGCGGGACGGTTTTCCGCCAGGACTTGCTGAAAATCATCCGCCCCAAAACGGATCCCGCGCAAATCCCGCGCGCTGGAAATAATCGGCGCGAGATGATCCTCAGGGAACCGTTGCGCCGCTTGCGCGCGCAAAACAAAAAAATCATTGTCGCCGGTGACAATACCAACCTCCACCCGGCCATATTCGCTAATGGGAAGCCAACCCAATCTTGGCCGCCATTCATCGAGGAATTGCCGATCGTTTGCGGAAAGGAACAAATGGCTCCATTTGGCATTCCACGGCCAAGGATTCGCCAACTGGGCGGCTTCGTAACGGCCTTCCTCGAGGTCTGAATAATTGATGGTGAACAAGCCGGACGGCCTATCGGGCACACTCTCGCACAGCAGTAAAATAGCCGCCTGTTGCACATCCGGGAAGATATTAGTCCCGGGAAAACAAATGATAACTTGCTTGAAACGCCGCAAAAGAAATTCCCGCAAGTCTTCGGCATACCCCACCGCGAGAAATTCTTCCGGAATCACCATGGCGAGCCGGCCGTCCGGTTTGAGGAGACCGCAGCACAAGGCCAGGAAGGGCGCCCACGTGCTCATGAGGCGGGAAGTCCGCAAGCCCATCCGTTCCATCGCGGCAAACGCCAGACTCCGGCTGGCCTCCGGGAAAAGGTGGGAACGGATGAAGGGTGGATTGCCCAGAATTACATCTGTTTTGGCGGCGGTGGACATCCAGGCGAAAAAATCGGCGCACACCGCGCCCGTCTGTGCGGCGGTTTCCGGGTCTATATCCACTCCCAAACATCGAGGGCGCCGCGCCCCCAAATCGGCAAGGCGCGTGCGCGCGGCGGAGAGAAAAACTCCCTCGCCACAGGAAGGATCGAGCACCGAGTTGGCACCGTCTCGCACGGCCCAGCGGGTTAATGCCGAGGCCACCCGGGGCGGAGTATATACAGCGCCCAGCACCTTTTCCCGCGCGCCATTTTTTCGGTATCTATGATGATCGTCAAGCGGCTGAACTATTGGTGCCGCAGCGGAAATCGCTGCCAAAGCCAATTGTTCCTGCTCACGCAACGAAGCCGCTGACTCCCGATGTGGCGGGTAGGTAGCCGGCGCCTTGCGTTCGTTGCTCGTTCTTGCCTTTTTCCGCGGGCTATTCATGCCGAATTCAATCCTCATTGTGCGGCGGCATACCCGCAAACCGATCGGCGTAACAGGCTTCGACTTGTTCGGAAAAATTCTCCATCCGCAACAGAGACCCCGGTGGCGGCCAATCAAGATCAATAGCCCCGGTGGCCGGATGCCACACCATTAAGGCAATCACTTCCGCTTTGTGAACGTCACCATTGGTGGTTCGCCGGTTGCAAAGCCGCGTAAGTGCCGAGGTAAGGTTTTGGCGGTGCGTGGCCAAGCAGGGTTCGGGAACCGCCACCACAAAGGCCACAATAGCGGAAGGAAACCGGGTATGCACGGTCGCCGCCTCGGTGCCCAAATCATTGATCATATTTTGGTAATTCTTGGAAAGGCTGGCGCGGGTGTTCAGCGTTTTGCTGTCATACGCGAACCGAACTCCATCCGGACGATAGGCCACATCAAAATTCTGCGGACGTATGCCTCCAATGACACGAGCGGGCCCCACTTCAACACAGTCCGGCTGTGGCGGCAACAAGGCCTTGGATTTGGTGGAATAGCAGACTGTAATACCCCCGAGCATTGTGGCCAAGGCTTTCCCGACAGCATGGTCGCACAGCTTCCCAACGAGTTCTCCCTGTTTTTTGGGAAGCGCAAAGGTAATATCGTCCCAATGCCGACCGATATTCGCCAAATCCTCACTGCACAGCGCTAAAGCCGGCATCTTTTGAAGGTTTGCCATAATCGTTGCGATTGAAGTTAGTTCTTCGGGGATGAGTTGCAAGCGGAATTGGTTGCCTCACCGCACCATTAGCCCTTTGCAACAAAAGGTTGACGGCAGCACCCCCGGCACAACAGAATTCCCGTCGCGCGAATTCATGACGACCGCCAACAAAGTTACGGTTTTTCGCATCCTGCTGGTTCCGGCCTTTGCGGTCCAGCTCCTCTATTATTTCAAAAACGGCGACGAACAAGACCGGCTGCTCGCGGCGCTGTTTTTCGCCGTGGCGGCGATTCTGGACGGCGTGGACGGCTACATCGCGCGCCGCTACCACCAGAAAAGCCGCCTGGGCATGGTGCTTGATCCGGTGGCCGACAAAATGCTTTTGATTTCCGCCATCCTGCTGCTGAGCCTTTATCCGCAGGAACTCACGCCCCGAATACCGACTTGGCTGACGGCGGTCGTCATCAGCCGGGATGTCATTCTGCTCCTCGGGATGGGCGTCGTCCATTACACCTGCGGGAAAGTGCAGGTGATGCCCCGGCTAATCGGCAAAGCCGCCACCGTGCTGCAAATCGCCACCGTGGTTTGGGCGCTGCTGCAATGGGAAGCCGCCTTTATTTATTATCTTTCCCTCGCCGCCGCCATCACCACCGGGCTGGCGGGCGTGCTGGCAGTTCGTGACGGCCTGAAACAGTTGAGCCAAAGCCCGCTAAGTTCTCCCGACCACCGGCTTTAACTGCGGATTTGCTTTACGACGCGCGCTCCGGCCCGTTTCCCGATTTGCGCTTTGGGTTGAAATGAATATGTTTGCCCACGGGCCGGATTGTTCCGCCCGCCTATGAGCTGTTACCAGGACAAGGACATTTGGGGTTAACATGGCCAAAGAACTTGAATTAAAGTTGAAAGAGGGCGATTTAGCGCCGGATTTTACCGCCGCCACCAGCGGGGATGGCAGCGTTTCACTGGCTGAATTCAGGGGCAAGCCGGTGATTCTCTATTTTTATCCCAAGGACGACACGCCGGGCTGCACGAAGGAGGCCTGCGGGTTTCGCGACCAATTCGCCGCTTTCAAAAAGAAAGGAGCGGTCGTGTTAGGGGTCAGTCCTGATTCTTCATCTTCCCATGCCAATTTCGCCGCCAAATTCACCCTCCCCTTCACCCTGCTTGCCGATGAGGACAAAAAAATCGCTCAAGCCTATGGTGTCTGGGGAGAAAAGACCTTCATGGGGCGAAAATATCAAGGGGTTCACCGGGTCACTTTTTTGATTGGACCCGATGGCCGCATCCGGAAGATCTGGCCGAAAGTGAGTCCGGAAACGCATGCGACCGAAGTATTGAAAGAATTATAACGTTAAAGTTTCTGTTATTAACCAAAAAACACAAAGAAAGGAAATAAAATGGCCATATCAGTAGGCGCGAAGGCGCCGGACTTCACCCTGAAATCGAAAACTTCCACCGGCTTGGTGGACGTCAAACTCAGCGATAACTTCGGGAAGAAGAACACGTTGCTGCTGTTTTTCCCGCTTGCCTTTACCGGTGTATGCACGCAGGAGATGTGCGACATCACCGCTGGCCTGAATGCCTATGCCAGCCTGAATGCCGCCGTGATTGGCATCAGTGTGGACAGCCCGTTTGCGCAGGAGGCATGGGCGCAAAAGGAAAAGATCGGCATTCCCTTGGTCAGCGATTTGAACAAGCGGACCGCTGAGGCTTATGGGGTGCTGTTGCCCGACCTGATCGGGTTGGGCAGCGTCAGCGCGCGCGCGGCCTTCGTGATAGACAAAAATGGGGTGGTGCAATACAGCGAACAAACGCCGACTCCCAAGGAGTTGCCGAACTTTGCGGCGATCAAGGAAGTGCTGGGGAAACTCTCGTAAGTTCGCCACAGGCAAAGCAAAAAGGGCGAGGTATTCCCCCGCCCTTTTTTTTGGGCCGGCCCGTTTGGCCGACCGAGGAGTTTATAAACTTGGAGCCGGAATTTGCTTGCGGAGGACGGCGGGTCTGCCTAAACTAGACCTAATACAAAACATCATAACCGGCAAATCCGCGCCAAAATGGGAGCGAACGGGGCTGGTTCAAACTTGGGATTAAAATGTATGAAAAAAAATAATTGGCACTTGCGCGGGCATCTCCTGACGCTCGCCGCCCTCTGCGTCGCCGGCTCGGTTTCGGCGCAATTCGTGGCCTATAACGACCACGTCAACGCCGGCAACACGAATGGCATTCCCAATCCGAACACCACCTATTACAGCGCGTGGGGCACGGGCTCGGTGAACAGCGGCCCGCTCAAGGACATTAATAGCGGCGCCACCTTGACGCCCACCCTAACCATTAACAACACGGGCGCCGGCACGGGTGGCACGTCCGGCACGCCCAATGCGGGGTCGCCAGCCGATATTTTGTTCACCCCATTTTGTTATTTCGGAACTTCCTCCTCCGTCAACGGCGGAGGTCATGCCATTCAAATTGACGGCTCGGGCGCCAACGAGGTGGTGGATTATGTGTTTGCGAACCTTGACCCCAACGCCACCTACCGTTTCGAGGGCACAGGTTTCCGCGGTAACGCGGCTTACACCAACCGCTGGATTTTGGCGGAGATCATCAGCGCCGACGGCTATGTGGCGTATCATTCGCCGGGATCTCCGAACAACATTTTGACCGCTGCCGATGTGCCCGGTGCAATCACCGCCAGCCAGGTCGCGCTGAATTCCGGCGACAACCGTCAAGGCAGCGTCATCGGCTGGGACAGCATCAGCCCCGGCAGCGATGGCACTTTCACCATCCGGTTAACGCAATACACCGGCACCGTGCCCGGCGGCAGTTCCGGGGGCGATTACGGCTATGGTTTTGCCGCCCTTCGTTTGCAGGAATTTTCCGGCGCTTTGACGCCCTTGTCCATCACCGGCGAACCGCAGGATTTGACCACCAACGAGTATGCCCAGGTTAGTTTCACCGTGGCCGTCAGCGGTTCCGCGCCCCGCTACCAGTGGTATTTCAACTCGACGGCCATTCCCGGCGCCGAGGGCCCGACGCTGGTTATTCCCAATGTCTCGCCCACCAACGGCGGCAATTATTACGTGGTCGTCACCAACACCCTCAACGCCGTCACGAGTCGCGTGGCCACCTTGGCGGTGGATCCCGACCGCGCGCCGCCTTTCGTGATTTCCGCCGAAGGGCGCGGCGATGCTCACGCGGTTTATGTCACGTTTTCGGAAGCGGTGGGACCGGATTCCGCCACCAACATCGCCAATTACACTTTGGCGGTGGTCGGCGGCGGCGCGGCACCCGGGGTTACCAATGCCGTCATGATTTCATCCACCGTGGTTCGCCTGGATTTGGACGCCCCGCGGCTGCTGAACGTGGAGTATTTGCTGAACGTCCGGAACGTGCGCGACACCGCGCAGAGCCAGAACAGTGTGTTCCCCGCCCAAATTCCTGTCACGCCCGATGACCGCTTTGTCATTTTCGACTTCGACCAGACTTGGTGGTATCACACCAATGACGCCGACCTCGGCGCCGCGTGGCGCGCGGTGGATTATGTGCCAACGGCGCCCGATTGGCAGCAAGGCCAAAGCCTGCTCGGCATCGAGACCACCCCCGCCATCTACCCGGTGCCGTTCCGCACCACCTTCACCGCGTATCGGCGGCAAACAGTCACCTACTATTTTATCACCACGTTTATCATTACCAACGATCCGGCCTCGATTGTGCTGGTGACCAGCAATTACGTGGATGACGGGGCCATCTTCTGGCTGAACGACCAGCCCGCCGGCCTGTTGGGTCCTGGCCTGGATTTCAACGCCACCTATACCAACCAAGTGACCTCCGCCGCTCCCGAAGCGCAACTGCGCGAGGTAACCCTGGCCTCCGGCGGGTTGCGCCTGGGCACCAATATCCTGGCCGTCGAGGTGCATCAAAACGGCACCAACAGCTCCGACCTCGTGTTCGGCACCAAATTGATGGCCTTCTTTATTCAGCCAGTCGCCATCACGGTACAACCGGCCAATACGACGGTCGCCGAAGGGCAAAACGCGACCTTCACAGTCACCGCCGCCAATGCCACCACCTATCAATGGTGGTTTGGGACTCAAATCATTGACGGCGCCACCAACAGCACCCTGGTCATCAGTAATTGCACCAGCGCCAACGCGGGCGGCTACCAGGTGGTGGCGGGCAACGCCCTGGGGGCGCTCACCAGCCAGGTGGCCACGCTGACGGTGAACGTGGACCGGGAGCCGCCGCAGGTTCTCATGGCCACGATGCTCAAGGATTTGACCTCAGTGCAATTGCTTTTCTCCGAGCCGGTCAAGGAGCAAGATGCGACGAACGCGGCCAACTTCGCCGTGCAGCTTGTGGGCGGCAATCCGCTCTCCATTCTGGGCGCCACTCTGACCAATGGCACAAATCTGATCCTGACCACTTCCCCCCGCGACGCCGGCTTTGGCAACTACCGCGTGACGGTGTTGCAGATTGCCGATTTGGCGCCCACGCCCAATGTGGGCGGTCCGGTGCAGTTGTTTGCGCACGTGGAGGAAACGCTCATCAACACCAATCAACTATTCCGCTACAACGATTCCGGACTGAATCTGGGAACCGCGTGGCGCGAAGCGCTCTACCTGGACGAATTCAGTTGGCCGGAAGGCGCGCAATTGCTGGCGCGGGAGGACAACTTGGCGGTTCTCCCCATTCCCACCAACACCGTCCTGGTGCTTTCGAACAACATCGGCGGCACTTTTGGCGCGGTGACGACCTACTATTTCCGCGCTCATTTTAATTTCACCGGCAACCCGACCGGCGCCTGGTTGAAAATTTTCTATGCGGTGGACGACGGCGCGGTCTTCTACCTGAACGGCCAGGAGTTGTTCCGGGCGCATATGAGCGCGACCGCCACCATTACGGCCACCAACTTTGCCACCAGCCACGACGTGAATGGCTGGGAGATAACCAACCTGTTGACCTCCGCTTTGGTCGTGGGTGACAACGTGCTGGCGGTGGAAGTCCATCAAGTCAACGCGACCAGTTCCGACGTGGTGTTTGGGGCTTTGCTGGATGTCACGGCGCCGCCGGCCGGCTATGTGGCGCCGCCGCGTTTCGTCGTCCAACCGCAAAACTTTGCTACCAACGCCGGGGGCGGCGCCACCTTCACGACCGTCGTTGAAGGCGTCGGGCCGTTCACTTACCAATGGTATTTTAATGCCGCCAACGCGCTGGCCAACGAAACCAACGCCACGTTGACGTTGAACAATGTGCAGTTGGCCAATGAAGGGACTTATTCCGTGGCGGTCGCCAACGCCGGCGGGGCGGTCACCAGCGCGGTGGCCACCCTGACGGTGCTGCGCCGGCCGCAAATCGTCACCGATCCCGCAAACGCCACGGTGGCCGTCGGCGCCAGCCACACCTTCACGGTGGAGGCCGAAGGGTCGCCGGTGTTGACTTACCAATGGTATCTTAACCACACCATACCCATCCCCGGCGCCACCAACGCCGCCTTTACCCTGAATAACATTCAGCAAGGCAACGCCGGTGATTTCCGGGTGGTGGTGGCCAACGCCATCGGCTCCGCCACCAGCGCGGTGGCCCGTTTGCAGGTCACCGGCGGCGCGCCCAATCGCCCGCAGATTGCGCCGCCGGTCTTTGGCGGCGGCGGCATCGGCTTCAGCTTCGTGTCCCAGGCCGGCTTTACCTACACGCTGGAATACAGCCTGACTCTGGCGCCCGGCAGTTGGCAGCCGGTCCCGGGGCAAAGCGTGGCCGGCGACGGCACCGCCAAAAACCTCAGTGATCCGAACGTCACCGCGCCGATGCGGTTCTACCGGCTGCGCGTGGAATAATAAAACGCGGACGGGAATTCCTTCGGGAGGCCGGCGGGACCGGCCTCCCGATTTTTTTCCCGCCGAGTCGGGCGGACATTTTTTCTATGGATTTTTTTTCACTCCTGTTTCTTAATGGAGGGCAGCAATCGTATGCCGGAAAAAAACATCAATGATGTTTCCCGCGCCGCGCGGGAATCTTACGACAAGGGCAAGGCGGCCTTTGTGCGGAACAACTTCGACTATGCCTTGATGAATTTCGAACAGGCGCTCAGATTGGAGCCGGGGTTTTACGAGTGCCGCGAGGCGCTGCGGGCGGCGCAATTCAAAAAAGCGGGCAGTTCGACCGGTTTCCTCAAAAAATTCATGGGCACGGCCAGCTCGCAACCGGTGCTGGCCAAGGGCCAAATGGCCTTGCGGAAAGACCCGCTCGAGGCCCTGGCGGTGGCCGAGAGCGTGCTCAACAGCGATCCGAACAACACCGGCGCCCACCGCCTGGTGGTGGAGGCCGCCACCGCCGCCGACCTCCCGCGCACGGCCATTCTGTCGCTTGAGATTCTAATCAAGGCCTCGCCCAAGGACCGGAACTTGAAGCTCGAATTGGCGTCCGCCTTTGCCCGCATCAACCAGGTGGCCAAGGCCGAGGCCATTTACACCGAGCTGCTGCGCGCCGACCCCAACGACGCCGAAGTCGCCCAGGCCTACAAAAACCTGACCGCCCGCCGCACGATGGACGAAACCGGCTACGCTGCCATTGCCGGCGGCTCGGGTTCCTATCGGGACGCCCTCAAGGACAAACAGGAGGCGGAGTCCCTCGAACAGGAAAAGCGGCAGGTGAAAACCGAGGATGTGGCCCTGCGGCTGATCCAGGAATACGAGCAACGGCTGGTCAACGAGCCCAACAACCTGAAGCTGCTGCGCAACCTGGCGGAGTTGTTTGTGCAGAAAAAGGATTTCGACCGCGGACTCGAGTATTACGAGCGCATCCGCGCTTCGGAAGGCGGGACCGATCCCTCCCTCGAGCGGGCGATCGCCGAGGCCACCTTGCGTCGGTTTGATCACTTGATCGGGCAGTTGGATCCGAGCGTTCCGGAGCAGGCCGACCAACTGGCCCGGCTCCAAGCCGAACGCCAGGAATACCAGATCAAGGAATGCAAAGCGCGGGCCGACAAATACCCCACCGACCTGCAAATCCGGTTCGAGTTGGGCCAGCTTTATTTCCAGGCGGGCAAAATCAGCGAGGCGATCCAGGAATTCCAGAAAGCCCAAAACAATCCGCAGCGGCGGCTGCAGGCCATGAGCTACCTGGCCCAATGCTTCGCCAGCCGCAACATGAACGACATGGCCGCCCGCAAGCTCCAGGACGCCCTCAAGGAAAAGCTCACCTTCGACGACGAAAAGAAGGACCTGCTTTACGCGCTGGGCACCGTGCTCGAAAAAATGGGGCGCAAGGACGACGCCATCGAGCAGTTCAAGCTCATTTACGAAGTGGACATTGGCTACAAGGATGTCGGCGCCAAAGTGGACGCCTACTACGCCAGCCAGGGCTGAGCCGCCGCCCGCATGATTTTTCAACCGGACGGCGCCGCAGCTTCCGCCTTTTGGGGCGTCAGCAAACGCTTATGAAAAACGCAGCCAAAGGGGGAGTGTTCCGCGTTCAAGGGGGGGCGCCATTGAGCGGCGAGATCACGCCGCAGGGCAACAAAAACGAGGCCCTGCCGGTATTGGCCGCCTGCTGCCTGACCGCCGAGCCGGTGTTGTTGGACAACCTGCCGGACATCGAAGATGTCGAGGTCATGAAACAAATCCTCGCGGCCCAGGGGGTGGCCGTCGAGGAAACCGGCGTCCCCGGCCAGTTGCGAGTGCGGGCCGCAAAAGACCCCCAGCCCCGGCTGCCGGAGTCGCTCAGCGCCAAATTGCGCGGCTCCGTCACCCTCGCCGGTCCCCTGCTCGCGCGCTGCGGGCGGGTTTTCCTGCCCAACCCGGGCGGCGACAAAATTGGCCGGCGGCGGCTGGACACCCACTTGCAGGCCTTTCAGGAACTGGGCGCCGCCATCGAGGCCACCGCCCAAGGCTACGAAATCCGCGCCCGCAAATTGCGCGGCGCCGACCTGCTGCTCGAGGAGGCCTCCGTGACCGCCACCGAAAATGCCGTGTGCGCCGCCGCGCTGGCCGAAGGCCGGACCGTGCTGCGCAACGCGGCCAGCGAGCCGCATGTTCAAGGTCTGTGCCGCCTGCTCAACCGGATGGGCGCGCGCATCGAGGGTGTGGGGTCAAACACCCTGCAAATCGAGGGCGTCTCGCAATTGCGCGGCTGCGCGCACCGTGTGGGGCCGGATTACCAGGAGATCGGCAGCTTCATCGCGCTGGCGGCGGTCACCCGCGGCGCTTTGCGCCTGCGGCAGGCGGGGGTGGACGATCTGCGCATGATCCGGCTCGGTTTCGCGCGCCTGGGCATCCGCACGGAGGTCGAAGGGGACGACCTGCTGGTGCCGTCCGGGCAGTCGCTGAAAATTGTGCCTGACTGGGGCGGGGCGGTGCCAAAGATAGACGACGCCCCCTGGCCGGGCTTTCCGGCGGACCTGACCTCGACCGCCCTGGTGACCGCCACCCAGTGCGCGGGGACCATCCTCATTCACGAGAAAATGTATGAGTCGCGCCTGTATTTCACCGACAGCCTCATCAACATGGGCGCGCGCATCATTCTTTGCGACCCGCATCGGGCGGTGGTGATCGGCCCCGACAAACTGCGCGGCGCGCGCCTGAACAGCCCGGACATCCGGGCGGGCATGGCCATGCTGATCGCCGCCCTGTGCGCGGAGGGCGAGTCGGTGATTCAAAACATCATTCAAATAGACCGCGGCTTTGCCGAGCTGGACCGCCGCCTGCAAAACCTCGGCGCCCGCATCGAGCGCGTCGCCCCCTGAAAAACCGGTCTTGGTGATTGACAGCCGCCCGTCAGATTCCCAATATCCCAGCGTAAATAGCGCGTCCGCAGCCCCGGCATTTACGCCCGGGGATTTTTATTGCCGGCGCGCGCAAAAAACAAATTATGGCGACAACCATTTTAGTCGGCGCCCAGTGGGGCGACGAGGGCAAGGGCAAGATCATTGACGTCCTGACCGAGCAGGCGGACATCGTGGTCCGCACCCAGGGCGGCAACAACGCCGGGCACACCGTGTTCCTGGGCGCGAAGAAATTCGTGCTCCACCTGGTCCCCTCGGGCATTTTGCGCCGGGACAAAATCTGCGTGATTGGCAACGGCGTAGTAGTGGACCCGGTCGGGCTGTGCGAGGAAATCGAAACGCTCCGCAAGCTGGGCGTGAAGGTCACCCCCAAAAACCTGGCGCTCAGCGAGACCGCGCACGTGGTTTTTCCGTATCACCGCGAGTTGGACGCCCAGCGGGAAACTTCCAAGGGCAAAAACAAGATCGGCACCACCAAGCGCGGCATCGGCCCGTGTTACGGCGACAAGGCGGCCCGCACCGGCCTGCGGATGATGGACCTGGTGATCCCCGAGCGCCTCGAGGCCAAGCTTAAGGCCAAAATCGCCGAGAACAACGCCATCCTCAAAACCTTCGGCGCCAAGCCGCTCGTTTTCCAGCAGGTGCATGCGGCCTATCGCCAGGCGGCCGACCATCTCCGGCCCTTCGTCACCAACACCGTTGTCCTGCTCAACCAGGCCCTCGACCGCGGCGCCAACATGCTCTTCGAAGGCGCGCAGGGCACGTTCCTGGATATTGACCATGGCACTTATCCCTATGTGACCTCCTCGAACACCACCGCCGGCGGCGCCTGCACCGGTTCGGGCGTCGCCCCCAACCGCATGGACCGCGTCGTGGGCGTGATGAAAGCCTACACCACCCGCGTCGGCGAAGGCCCGCTGCCGACCGAGAACGCCGAGATCGCCGACATGCTGCACGCCATGGGCCGCGAGTTCGGCGCCACCACCGGCCGGCCCCGCCGCTGCGGCTGGTTCGACGCCGTCGCCGTCCGCCACGCCGTCATGGTCAATGGCATTGACGACCTCGCGGTGACGAACATTGACGGTCTGGACACGCTCGACAACATCCGCGTCTGCATCGGTTACCGGGTGGGCAAGAAGCGCCTGGACTTCGTGCCGAGCGATGTCGAAGTCCTGGCCCAATGCGAGCCGATCTACGCCGATTTCGAGGGCTGGAAAACGCCGACCACCAAAGCCAAAAGCTGGAAGGATTTGCCGGCCAAGACCCGCGCCTACCTCAACGCCTTGTCCGAACTCACCGGCGCGCGGATTTCGATCGCCTCCGTCGGCCCCGGCCGCGATCAGACCATTATTCGCTGAAGCGGGGTGTTAATGGAAGGCTGACTTTGGCCGAATTCCCCTTCGAGGACTATCCGGCCAATGAGTTCCCCCGCCGCCGGTAAAAATCCGCGTCGGACGCTCAAAATCCCGACCCGAGAGGCTAAAAAATGACATCCTGCCGACGGGGATCCTGCCTCCGGTGAGGCAAACGTCGAGAAGCTGTTATTTCCACCCGTCCGCCGGTTGGCGCAAACTTTGACACAACCGCACAGCGGCAGGCCGCTGCAGACATGGAGGGCTTTGCCCGCTAGGAAACCGCCCGCGCGCGGTTGGCCCAGGGATTGCCGCTTTGGGCGGCGGCTTCGGCGGCCTCGGCCTTGCGCATCACGGTCCGGATGGCCGTCACCAAGTCCTGCATCTCGAAAGGTTTCCAGAGCATGAAACCGCCCACCCGCCGGATGAAGGCGTCTATCTTCGGATCGCCGCGGTGGCCGGTGACAAACACGAATCGCTTGCACAGCCGGGGCTTCACTTTCTCGACCGCCAGATAAAACATGTCTCCGGGCAAGCCGGGCATCACCATGTCGCAAATCAGGGCGTCGTAATCCTCCGCCATGATTTTTTTGAGGCCCTCGGCGCCGTTTTTGACGATGGTCACCTGGTAACCCTGCGTTTGCAGATACTCCGCCACGATCTCGGTAAAATCCGCATCGTCGTCCAGCAGCAAACAGCGCTTGGGCGAGCCGTCCTCGATCTCGAACGTCTTTTCTTCGCTGGCGGCGAACCACTTTTTCACATTGGCAGACATAAATATAAGCCGGGCGGCAACTTGCTCCCGGTTGGGGCTTTTGTCAAATGCGCCGAAAGAGAAAATGGTGCGCGAGGCGGGAGTCGAACCCACAACCTTCGGCTCCGGAGGCCGGCACTCTATCCAATTGAGCTACTCGCGCAACCAAGGAGCACCCTACCTGATTTCCGGCCTTTGGCAAGCAAAACCACGACCACAAAAGCGGCGCTTCGCGCACCATGCCGCTGGGGGGGGGGAGCCGCCACCGGCGAGATTGGGTCCGGCACTGGTGACGGGGCCGGTCCTCGTCTCCTTCGGTTTTGGCGCCACGCTTATGCTCCCGGCGGCTCTCCGGCGGCCAGCTCCGCCGCCGCCGTCAGCGTTTCGGAATCGCGCAACTCCCGCCAAGTCCCCTTCTCCACCAAGGCATGTTTCCGGTCCGCGCCCGCCCAAGGGCGGAGGTCATCCACCGCCAGGATCACGGTTTTCACCGGACCGGCAAACAAGCGCGCGATGGTGTTCTTCCACCAAGGGGCCTGCCGCGCGTCCAAGCCGTGCAGCGGATTGTCCAGCAGGAGCATCTCCGGGCCGGTGATCAAGGCCCGCGCCAGCCCTATCCGGCAGCAGAGTGGCCGCGGCACGCTGCCGGGCCGCCGGTCCGCATAAGCGGTCAACTCGACAAAATCCAGCGCCTCCCTCACTTTGTCCGCCGCGGCTGCGCCATCGCAATCGTGATGGTAGCGGTAGGGAAGCGACACGTTTTCCGCGACAGTCAAGTCCGCAAACAAACGCCCGCCCCCCTCGAAGACCAATCCGACGCGCCGCCGTTCCCGCAACAGCTCCGCCTCCCGCAAGCCGGCCAGGTCCCGGCCAAACAGCCGCACTTCACCCTGTTTGGGCTTCTGAATGCCGGCGGCGGTCAACAACAGCGCGCTCTTGCCGGCGCCCGGCAGGCCGCCGACGACCCAAAAGGTCCCCTCCCGAACGGTCCAGTTCACCCCGCCGACCACCGCCAGTTTTTCATCGCGGGAGGAGGCAATGGTGGCGCCGATCATTTCGAGAACCGGTTCGCCGACTTGAGACTTGAGACTTGAGGCTTCAGACTTGAGGCTCATGGCGAGTCGCTTCAGATCAGCAGATAGACCACAATGAACAGCGCGTCGAGCACCACGCAGCCGGCCATTCCTTGCACCACCGCGCGCACGGTGGCGGCGGACACCTGTTCAAGCGCCAGCGGGCGGGCGAGACCGTGGTAGCAGGCGGCGGCGGCAATCACGAGCCCGAAGCAGGCGGTCTTCAGCGCCAGGAGGGCAAAATCCATCCAACCCAGCGCGGAGGCCAGTTGCCGGACATACTCGCCCGGCAGCAAAGGGACATCCTGAATGAAGGCAAACAAATAGCCGCTCACCAGCGCTCCCAGGATCAAATAGACGGTCAGCGAAAACACCGCCAGCACCATCCCCAGCACGCGCGGCACGACCAGGTAATGAATGGGATCAATGCCCAGCGCTTCGAGCACTTCGACTTCGCCCAAGGCCCGGGCGGTGCCCAATTCGATCACCGTTGCCGTGCCCACCCGCGCCAGCACCAGCAAGGCGGTCAGCACCGGCCCCAGTTCCCGCACCACCGCCGTCACCATCACCGTGCCCGCCCAGTCATGCGCTCCCACCCGGCTCAGCAGCGATACCGTTTGTCCGATGACCACGAAGCCCAGCGCCAGGGAAAAAAACAGCGTCATCGGCAGCAGCCGGGCGCCGGAGAGATAGATTTGCTGGCGAATCAAGGGATGGATCACGCAGCGCGCCGTGCCCAACTTGGTCAACATCACCCCCAGGGTTATCAGCATGAACGCGCCCAGTCCCCGCACGGTCGCCAACCCGTCCAGCAGCCGCCGCCCCAGCCGCATCGGCAGCCGGCCGGGGGCGGGCAATACCCGTTTTTCCACAGCAATGGCGTTTGCAGGCTCCACGGTTTTCAGCCTAAACAACTACCGGCGGCGGCAAAAGTAAAATCCAAAGTTGGAATGCGGGTCCCAACACCCTTGATTAGGGGATTGCCTGAAAGGGATGGCACCGCCGGGGTGCGCTGGTGGTCCAGGAAGCGAAACACATTTGCGGCCGGTTGGTGACTGTCAAGTTGCCCAAGGCAAACCGACTGATAAGGGTCACCCCTGCCACAGTCTGTATTAGGCGGCGTCTCAGCGTCCCAGCGCGGCCGGCCAGCCGGTAGGAGCGAGGCCCATTTACTTGGCCGCCGGCTTGAAGCCGACTTGCGGGTCGGAGGACCAAAGGAACGATTGCTGCTCGGCCAATAATTGGCCGCCCTCCCAGAGCGTCGCCCGCCACGCGGAGAGTTCGCCGAATTGCCGGTAATCTTCGCCGTCCAAGGTCAATTTTGACCATGCCGTCAAGGCCGGCTTGGTCCGGGGGGCCAATTCGAGCGTCCGGCTTTGCGGCTGGCCGCTTTTCATGCCGCGCAACTCGATGCGGACTTTCAGGTCGGCGGCCCCGTAGGCCTGCCATTGGATGTCGAACCGCAGGCCGGCGCGCAGGGCAGGGTTCTTGCGCAACTGCTCCTGGTAGGCATCGCGGTCGTAAAGACTGGGCGACAAAGCGTGCCGCCCGCGCGCGTCCAAGTAATGCGGCAGCACCTTGATCACCTTGCCCGAAGCCGCCCCAGCGCCCGCGGCGGTCAGCAGCAAGACCGCCGCCACCGCCGCCCTATGCCAATACTTACGCATGGCCGAAGCATAAACCAGCCCCGGCCTCAACCCAAGCAAATTTCAATTCCCGTAAGCGGCCGGGTGTTGCCGCGACCGCGCGGTCGGCCGGGTAAAACAGGCTGGCCACCACCGCCTCGCGCACAGCGGTCAAATTCACCGCGACGGCAGTAACGGCGCTTTCATGAGGCTGCCATACTGCATAGGCTCCGGGATGCAATGCACAATCTGTCGCCGTGGGCGACGTTCTCCCTCTCCCCCCTTGGGGGGAGAGTATGGCCGGCGGCGGAGTTATGCACCAGCTCAGGCTGAGCCGATTTGCCAAGCTGTTTCCTTCGCTGGTGCATAACTCCGGAAGTGGTATCAGGGCAGGATGAGGGGGCGCGTGTCGTTTATCCCCAGCACGCATCAGTAACATCGCCAGGCTGCTTGGAAAACTTCCCAATCGGACGGATTGCCATTGAGGCTTGCCCCGCGTAGGGCGAAACTCGCAAACACGCGTATGAAAGATTTGCAGGAACCAAGATGGATGTGGGTCAAGGCGGCGCTGCTGCTGGTCATCGGGCTGGCCAGCGCCGGCCTGCTGCTGTGGGAGACGCCGTCGCCGCGGGTTGCGCTCCTGCTGGCGCTGGCCATTTGGGGCTGCTGCCGAGCCTATTATTTTGCGTTTTACGTCATCGAGCATTACGTGGACCCGAATTTCAAATTTTCCGGCTTGGGCGCTTTCCTGATCTATGCGGCGCGCGGCTCCGGCAAAAAGGGGAAGCCGCGTTAACCGACAGGCGCGCCTTCAGTCGGCATCGCCCAGCGCAAGGCAAGCCGAGCGGGCTGTTGGCCAAACTAATCGCAGATCGCAACCATAACAGGCGTCCAGGTTTTCAGGCTGGAAAACCCGAACCGGCGGTCCGTCGGCGAAGACCTGGCCGGCTTTGAGCAGCACGGCAGTGTCCGTGAACATCGGCGCCAGCACCAGATCGTGGCAGACCAGCAACACCGTGCGGCCCTCGCGAGCCAGCGCGCGCGCGAGCCGAAAAACCTCCAATTGGTGCGCAATATCCAGATGACTGGCCGGTTCGTCGAGCAGGAGCACTTTCGTTTCCTGGGCCAGGGCGCGGGCAATGATCACGCGCTGCCGCTCGCCGCCGCTCAGTTCGTCAAAATGCCGGTCGGCCAGGTCCAGCGCGCCCACCCGCGCCAGGCTGGCCTGCACCGCCGCGTGGTCCTCCGGGGTTTCCTGCCCCCAGAAATTCCAGCGCGCGAAGCGGCCCATCATCACCATCTCGCGCGCCAGGAAGGGGGTGTTGGCCGGCGTTTCCTGAGGTACCACGGCAATCCGCCCGGCAATTTCGCGCGGGCTGAGCGCGGCGAGGTTTTGGCCCTCGTGCAGAACCGCGCCCGCTTGCGGCCGCAGCGCGCCGTTGAGGCACCGCAGCAGGGTGCTCTTGCCGCTGCCATTGGGTCCGAACAACCCCGTGACCTCGCCTGCCCGGATTTCCAGGCTGAGTTCGCACAACACCGGGTGTCCGGCGTAGTAGGCAAAGGAAAGTTTTTCCACCCGGAGGCTCATGGCAGCGTTCTCCCCATCCGGCGGTGCAGCAGCCAGAGGAAAACGGGCGCGCCCACCATTGCGGTTAAAATGCCCACCGGTATTTCCGCCGGTGCGGCCAGGGTGCGCGCCAAGGTGTCGGCCGAGACGAGCAAAACGGCGCCGCCCAAGGCGGTGGCGGGGACCAGCCGGCGATGGTCCGCTCCCAGCACCAGCCGCAGCAGGTGCGGCACGACCAGGCCAATGAATCCAATCACGCCCGTCAGGCTGACCGCCACGGCGGTGGTCACGGCGATCATAATCAGCAACTGCCGCTGCAGCCGCGGCAGATTCAGGCCCAGATCATGCGCGGATCGTTCGCCCACCAAGGCCAGGTTCATCGCCGGCGCCAGCAAGCGCAGGACCGCCAAGCCGCCCAGCGCCAACGGCAGCATGATCAGCGCATCGCGCCAGTTAGCCTGCCAAAGGCCGCCCATCAGCCAGAACACAATTGCTTGCAACCGCTCGCCGGCCAGGTAAAGCGCGGCGGTGGTGAGCGAGGAGCAAAGCGAGCCAATCGCTATGCCGGCCAGCAGCAGGGCGTGGCCAAAGAAACGGCCGCGCCGGCCCAGGGCAAACACCAGCAGGGTCACTCCCAGCCCGCTGGCGATGCTGAAAACCGATGCCAGGAGCGGCGAGGCAAAACCGACCCGTCCCATCAGCAGCAAACCGATGACTGCCCCCAGCGCCGCGCCGCTGGAGACGCCGATGATGGACGGAGTGGCCAGCGGATTGCGAAACAAGGTTTGCGAGGCCAAACCGGCCAGGGCCAGCGTGCCGCCCACCGAAGCCGCCAGGAGCAGCCGTGGCAGCCGCGCGGAAAGCAGAATTCGGGTGGGGGCGTCGTCGGCCCCCTGTCCGAGCAATGCGGCCCAGAGCTTTTGCAGGGCTTCGGCGGGAGGAATATTTACGCTCCCGACCAACAATCCTCCCAAGGCCGCCAAGAGCAGCGCCAGCGCCAGAACGCCGGTCACCCAGGATTTCTGCTTGTGGGGATGGGTAAACACTTCAGGCGATTTGCCTCACCGCAAAACGATCGTCGCGCTCCGCATGATGGCGGGCCTCTTCCGACGTCAGGTGCGACATGCCGACCTGGTTGAGATGGCGCCGGCACGCGGCCACCGCTTGCGCCATTTGCTCTTTTGTGGGGCGCGCATACGGCTGGCCCGGCACTGGGATGTAACCCATAATGTGGAAACGGATATCCCGACTGAGGCCGCCCAGCCAGGCGGCGATGGCCTCCACCTGGTCGAGGTCCACCAGCCCGGGCACATAAACCACATTGGCTTTAAGGTCCATGCCGGCCTCGAAGGCGCGACGGAAGTTGCCAAAAATGAGTTCCTTGTCCCGCCCCGTATAAGCGCGATGAACCTGCGGGTCCCAGGCTTTCAAGCCGACATTCGCGCCGTCCAGGTTCGGCAGGTCCAGTTTCCAGCCGTTGCAGTGGCCTAAAAAGGTGCGCGCGCCCAGCGTGTTTTTGCCGAAGTCGAGCAGCTCGGCCAAGTTGCGCGCCATCGTCGGTTCTCCGCCCATGAAATAGAGGGTGGCAATGTCCACCTTTCGCAGGGCTTCCTTAATTTGCCCGGTGGTTAGGAAGCCATCCGGTTTAGGGTAGGCATAACCGGGCCGGCCGTTGGGGCCGCTATGCAGCTTGTAGCTGCAAACGGGGCAACGGAACATGCAGCCGTAGTTGTGCAAGGTGGCGAAACGATACTTTTCGTTGTGAGTGATGCGGTGAAACGACATAACTATGGTTTGTTGGGCGCGGTTGAGTTGAGCAGCCGATGCAGCGCCGCCACTCCTTCGGGCAGCCCCGCTCCCGCCACCAGGTAATAACGATCCAACACCTGGATTCGGCCCTCCTTGACGGCGGACAGTTTGTCCAGGCCGGCGCGCCGGGCGAACTGTTCCGGTGTGCCGAAACCGGCCAGAAGGATCACCTGCTGCGGATCGGCAGCCAGCAATTGTTCGGAGGAAAGGAGGACGGCGCCAGCCGCCCCGGACGCAATATTTCGCCCGCCCGCCAGCTCGATAAGGTCATTCAGATAAGATTCCCGCCCGCTGGTTTTGAAGGGGCTGTAGAGTTCCAGATAAACGCCCGGGCGGACGGGATTACTTGTGTAAACCAAGGAGGCCAACTGATCCTCCACTGTCCTGGCTAAAATTTCCGCTTCCTGGCCGGCGTTCAGGCATTGGCCGATCAGGCGCAGGGTTTCCGGAACTTCGGTGGCGCGACCGCAGCGCAAACGCACCACCGGCACGCCCAATTCTTCCAACAACTTGGCCGCGTCATCCTGAAACCACCAGACAAACGCCAGATCAATCCGCCGTGCGAGCACTTGCTCCCTGGACAGGGCGCTGCCTTTGCCCAGTACCGGCGCCTGGCTGGCGCCGGGCACGATGGCGCTGTATTCGTCCATTCCGGCAAGACGATCAGTCAGCCCCAACCGGACCATCGTGTCCGTCGCGGAAGTGCAGAGGCTCAACACCCGCCGGGGTTGGGCGGACATGACCACTTCCCGGCCGGTGGAATCCATAAGGCGGCGAGTTTCGCCCTGATGCGAGCGCGGAGCACTGGCCGGCTGGCAACCGCAAAGAATGGCCCCCAACGCCAGGGCCAGGCGTCCGGTCAGCCAACGGCATTTTGAGCGAGAGTTGCGCAAGGGATCAATTCGTTTGGCGGAGCTGATAGAATTGCCGCGGCGAGCTGTGGGGCAGGATGACCGTGTTTTGGCCGTTAAGGATCACCGGCGGGTTGGTCACTGGTGTCCACACGCCGGAATCCGCGTTCGGGCGATATTCCAATTGATAGGTGTCGGCGGTGGCAGGCCAGTTGATCACGACGGCCGCCGTGACGGACAGCGCGGGCGGCGCCACCTGAGGCGGGCGGGTGACCGTCAGCACCGCCAGTTGCGGGCGCAGACTCGTTTCCGGCGTCGGCACGTCCGCGCCGAGCGAAAAGGTGACCGTATTGGCGTCCGCCAGGTTGGCCAGCACGTCGAAGCTCAGGACGGAGGGTCCGTTGTTGACGACGCTGGTGTCGAATTGCGCGACATTGTCTCCGCCCATTTGCATGCCGTTAAAGTAGAGGCGGTCGTTGAGCGCGTCGCCGTAGGTGTAAAGCACGCTGAGTTTGGCGGCGGTGGCGTTGGTTGGATTCACGCTGGCGAACGCCACCGTGCGTTGGGCGACCTGCGCGCCGCTCGGAGATTTGTAGAGGTCGCCGCTCCCCTCGGCAATGACATAATCGAAAGTGTTGGCGAGGTCGGCGCGCTGATACACGGCCAGCAAGGTGACGTGTTGCACGCGCCCGTCAAAGTTGTTGGTGCTGGTTTGAGAAACAATGATCGTATTGGGGGCGCCGTCTTTGAGCAGCAGGTTCGGCGGCACGGGCAGGGTCACCAGCCAGACGCCCGAGCCGGAGCCATAGGCGTTGGCGGCAGTGGCGCTGAAGACAGGATTGACATCATTGGTCGTGCCAAAGATGAGCGGATTGGCTGCGGGCAGAGGCGCGCCATTGATCGTAACCGTCATTTCGCTGACGTAGTTGGCCGTGCCGCCCCAGATCGTCATGACGATGCGTGCGACCGCAATGGAATCGCAGACTGGCAGAACATACTGATTCGTGACGGCATAGACGCCGTAGGTTTGGATCGGATTGCCGGCATTGAGCCAGTTCGTGGTGCTTTGCCGGTAGAGCGCGCCATTGGCGATGCTGCCGGAAAGGACGTTGGAAATGCCCTGACCGGGCGAAGTCGAGCCGGAGGGGAGGGAAAACTCCGCGAGTAATGCTGGCGGCCACAGGCTGGCGGCCAAGGTCAGCGTGAGCAGGGCCTTTGTGACTTTCGAATTCGGTTTTTTCATAGGTTAAACTCCCTTTTTATTGCGACGCATCCCAATCGCTTTGCTGGGTTTTGGTTTTTATTTCCACATGGCCGTCGCAAAACACGGCCACAAATCCCCTTTTTGGGTGGCGATAATCCACGTCCACTACCGGTTCCTTAAACGCGCTGCCACCACCGCAGTAATACTTGCCCGGCGTGCAATCAGCGAAAATGATAGTCCCCGAGGGCCGCGGCACGGCGTTCGCCTTCACTCCATACCAAAAGCAATGGGCCTGGTCGTCAAAGCGGAAGGTGTTGATGCCGTAGCTCAGGAAAATATTGGTGTCCCACGCCACCGCCAGCCGCTGGGTGTCTGCCGGGCAGAGATACACGCCGGATTGCTTGGGCAGCATCGGCTTCAGCAGGTCCATCCAGCGCGTGGTCGAGCTGATCCAGGCGGGCGGATACGACTCGTTCTCATCCGCATACATCTGCGTCGCCAGCCCGATCTGCCGCAGGTTGTTCAGGCACCCGGCGCCTTTGCCCCGCGCTTTGGCCTGCGCCACCGCCGGCAACAGCAGTCCGGCCAGGATGGCAATGATGGCCACCACCACCAGCAGTTCCACCAGCGTAAAGCCGGCCCCGGCGTTTTCGGATAGGGCCTCCGACACACCAAGCCTTCGCTTTGCGCGCCCTCGGCTCATGAGTTTGGCGTCTGCTGTAATAATAGTAATACTACGAACACTACAAAAAGTGTTATGCGCAAAACAATGTTATGCAACAAAAAAATAGTATGACTTATTTCCACGGGGCAGGCCGCCGGCTATCCGGTTTTTCCATGGCGGCTATTGGGCCAGCTCTTTCCGTCCGTACCCGGGCGGCCGCGCCAGCAGCGCAATGCGCCCGCTGTAGCCGGAGGCGATGATCTCCAAAGTTCCATTGCGCCCGTCCAATTCCGCGGCGGCCAGCCAGTGGCCTTTGTCGAGGTCCTCAAAAATGGTTTCCGCGCGCCATTGCCCGCCCGCGCGGGAGAGCAGTTCCACCTTCCGGCTATAGCCGAAAATGGCCACCGTCTCGCAATTTGGATCTTCGGTGAATTGACCGGCGACCACTCCGCGCGGCCCTTGGGGGCCATGATAGATCGTCTCGGTCGTCCACTCCTTGTTGGCCTGCCGCTCGTGCCGCAGAATCCGCCCATCGTCCTCGGTCGAGTATAGCGCCAGGGGCTGGCCGGCGCGGGGCGGCCGCAGGGCAACCCGCCCCAAGCCCATTGAGTCGCTGTAAACCGTCCGCCAACGGGGCCCGTCCTTGGTGAGTTGCAGCAGCTCCAGCTTGCCGTTGCGGCTCACAGTGGCAATCTCGGGCGTCTGTCCCGGCTCATGCGGCAGCACTAGCGCTTGCCGCACCCGGCCCGGATAATCCTCCAGCCACTTCGTTTCGAAGGTTCCGTGCGGTCCGGTTGGCGTGACCCGATAAATGCCCCCCGGGCGCGTGAACACCATCAGCTCGGGGCCTGGATGGCTGGCGTCCACATCGCCGGCCACCAGGGTATGCACCTCCCGTCCCGGCAGCCAGGCAATGAGCCTATAATCCAGCACGCCATTGGGGTGGGCTACGACCTGATACAAATTGCCTTGCTGGCTGCCCGTATAAAGCTCCGGTCCAGCGATGCGCGGATCCACCTCCCCATGCGCCAATCCGCCAAGCCATTTGCCGTCGCTGATCACCGTGGTGGGCGTCCATTTGCCGCTGTAAGAAACACAAACATGAGCGCGGCCGAGGTCGTCCAGACCGACAATCTCCGGGCTGCCATGCGGAGCAAACACATCGAATGCTTCCACTGTCCACACCCCGACGCCGGCGTTGTTTAACACCAGGAAGGCATTCCATCCGTTTTTCGATCCCAAAGGCACTTCAGACTTGGACGGATCACCCCTGAGGGCGGCGGCAACGGGGCCCGCCGTCCCCGGCCTCGGGCCTGAAAGCTCTCCCAATTTTCTCTCCCGGCAGCCCGCCATCGTTAACGCGGCAAGCGCCAGCCAAAAGATTCTTTGTTTATTCATGTCGCCAGTAGGCGTCCCCTGTCCGCTCAGAAATTATAATTAACCTGCAACGATCCGTACACCTGCCTGGGCGGTCCGGCCGCCAGTCCCGGGCCAAAAAATCCGCCGCGCGAATGCACATGCCAGTCGTGTCCGAACAAATTGCTGGCGCCGGCTGCCAGTTCCATAGCCAACTTCCTGGACAGCGGAAGCCGCTTGGCGAGCCGGGCATCCCAAATCACGCGGGAGGGATTCACCCCCAGCCGTCCGTCGGCGCTGGGGGCCGCCGTGTTCGGCTCGTCGGAAAAGGATGCTCCCACATACGTTCCTCCCAGCGTCGCCGTCCAGCCGCGGCGCTCGTAGCGCGCTCGCCAGGCGGCCTTTTGCTCCCAGGCGTAGGGCACGTCGTTCCCGCTGAAAGGTCCGCTGCGCAGTTTGGATTCCTGCAGCGTGAACGAGCCGCCGACCGAAAATCCCGCCAATGCCGCCCAGGCGCCGTCCAGTTTCCATTCGAGGTCGAAATCAAAGCCCCTGGCTTCGATCTTTCCCAGGTTGTTATAGCTCCCGTCGTAATAGACTCCAAAGTCGTCATACTCGTTTCGCCACAGCGCCACTGAGCCGCTGAATCCCGCCAGCCCCTGCAGACGCAACCCCAGCTCCGCCGCGCGCGCTTGTTCGAACACCAACCCGTGTCCCGCGCCTGCCGCCGACCCGTAGCCCCACACCTGCGGCGCTCTGAAGCCATGGCAATAGTTTCCAAAAACCGCCCAATGTTTTGCCAGCTCAAAGGCAGCCCCTGCTCCGGGAAGCGCGGTGAAATAACGGTCGCTATAATTCCAGCCGGCCACGCGGTCACGGCCCGAAACTTGGGGGATCCATTCCAGCCTCAGCCCCGCGTTAAGCGTCAGTCGTTCCAAAGGCTTGAACGTGTCGTCCACATGCAGCGAGATCGTGTCCAGGCTGAAATCCTGGTCTTGCACCAGGGTCTGCGGCCCGCGCGGATAGGGTTCGGTGGTGAGCCGGTAGTGGGGCAGCCACTCGCGCTGATAGCGCAGGCCCCCATAGATTGTATGCTCCACGCCCCACATTTCCACCGGCTTTTCCAACCGCACCCCGGTCCCGACAAAATACGAGGTGTCCTGCCAGTCGGACATGGTGGCCGGAACCCCGAAATGCGGCCGTTGCGCGCGCAAATGCCGTTCGGTGTCCGAAAAATAGGCAAAGCCCTCGCCTGAGCCTCCGTTTTCCAGCTCGCGATGATACACGGCGTCACCCACTAGCCGGTCGCCGTCAAAACGGTTCTCCGGTCGCGCGTTGCCGAAACGGTGGGCGTCGAACTCGGCTTGGGTGAGGCCGCCGGGCGCCTGGTGCTCGTCGCGCATGTAGCTGAGCGAGAGGGCCAGGGAGCTCTGCTCATCCAGCAGATAGCGCCCTTTCACATTGGCATCGTGCTGGGTGAAGCCGCCGTTATCGCGGTATCCGTCGCCGCGGCGATACCCGTAGGCGGCCCCCAGCCCCGTCCGGTCGAAGGCGCCGCCGCTGGCGATTTGGAGGCTGTGGTATCCGTAATCCCCAAACGTCCCCCGAAACTGCGCCGCCGGATTTTGCGGAATCGGCAGCGTGATAAAATTCAGCACCCCGCCAACCGTGTTGGGCGAATACCGCACCGAGTGCGCGCCGCGGTAATAATCCACGGCGAAAAGGCGATCCGGGCTCACTGGGAGGAACGAAAACGCCGTCCAGCCATACGGCAGGGGACTGGCCGGCACCCCGTCAATCAGCACGTTGATATACTCGGTCAGGCCGTCATCGGGCAATCCGCGCATGGAGAAGCTGGGCGCCGACGCCTCGCCGCCGTTATAAGGCCGGGTCGAGATAGCCGGGATTTGCAGCACCAGGTCGTTGATCTCCCGCGCGCCCGTCTCCCGGACTTGTTCCGGGCCGAAAACATTGCGCGAGCCGATGCTGTTCAGCGGCACCGTGGGCACATTGGTGGCCAGGCTGTGGCCGGTCACAATGATCACCGGCAGCGCCACCGGCGCCTGGTTGGTTGCCGCCGGCGCTCCGGACTCCGCTCCCCAGCCCGCCACCGCGCCCAGGAACAATCCCGCCAAGGCGGCGCTGGCCGCCACCCGCCCACGGTCATGCGAGCGGCTTTCCCAACATTGCTTCGACCGAAGGAAAAGAAATTCGGTGGCCGGCTGTTTTCGCGCCTGACGGGAATTAGGCTTCTGGTTGTTCATTTTGCCCCTCGATTTCCGCATGCTTTGCAACGCTCATGGACCGGACTATATGGACAAATCACCGGTGCGCCAAGCGGCGGATAACAGCGGCGATTCCCACCAGCGCCGACGATACCAGGACGATGACCGCGCCGCTTGGCAAGTCGGTGGCCGCCGCGATGAGAAAGCCCCCCAAACCGCTCACAAGCCCAAACACCGCCGAGAGCAGGAGCACACGCCGACAGCCGCGGACCAACTGAAAAGCGGCGGCGGCCGGGTTGCTGATGAGGCTGTAGATCATAAGGCCGCCCACCGTCTGGAAATTCACTGTCAGGGTGGCGGCGGTGAGGATCAGAAAGCCGGTCCAAACGGCGTTCACGCGGACACCCGCCGCTTCGGCGTCGGCGCGGGAAAAAAGGATGGCGCGAAGCTCCTTGAAGAACACGGCAATATAAGCCGCCAAAGCGATGGAGGTCGCCAGCATCAACCGCACGTCGCTCCAGCGGCAGAAGTTCAGGCTGCCCCAAAGCAGGCTGCGTACATCGTTGTCGCTCTTGCCTAGAATGCCGTAGAGGCCAATGCCGAGGAAGGCCAGCCCCATGGTGGTTGAAAAGAGAAAGCTGAGAACCGTGTTGTCATCGAGGCGGGCGCGCTGCGGGTTCGCCAGCCCCAGCGCCAGGGCCGTCAGCACCGCCCCGGCCAGCGCGGGCAGCAGCAACTGCTGGCCTTCCAGACCGCAAAGGCCGCCAAAAACCGCCCCGGCCAGCGCGGCGTGAGCCACACAAACGCCGAGAAAGGGAATGCGCATGCCGACGATAAAGGCGCCCAGCACCCCGCTCGAAGCCCCGGCCAACGCGCCGCCCGCCATCACGGGCGCCCAGAATACCAGGTCCATCATGACGGCCCTCCCCCAGGCACAACCGCATGACGGCCGGCCAAGTGCAGTGTGCGCAGGTTCGCGCCGTACAGGCGGCTGACCCGCTCGGTGCTGAAGACCGCCTCTGGAGAACCCGTCGCCGACACCCGCCCTGACTCCAGCAGGACGACCTGTCGGCAGGCCGGCGGCAGCACCTCCAGTTCATGGCAGACGAGCACAACGCTGATGCGAGTCTGGGCATGGAGTGTCTCAATGGTCTCCACCATGCGCTCGCGCCAGCCCAGGTCCAGGTTGGTGGTCGGCTCGTCCAAAAGCAGCAACTCGGGCTCCTGGCACATGGCCCGCGCTATGATGGTTTTGCGTTGTTCGCCTCCGGAAATCTGACTGAAAGCGCGGTCCGCCAATGGCGCCAGGCCCAGCCGCTCCAGCCACTGGTCCACCGCCTGCCGATCTTCGCGGGAAAGCGGATGAAACAAGCCGGCGCGCGCGGTGCGCCCAATGGCCACCACCTCGCGCACAGTCAGCGGCAGCTCGCTGCGGCCAGGCAGCAATTGCGGCACGTAGCCAATCCGGCTGCGGATTCGCGCCAGCGCCGCGCCGCGCAAGCGGCGCACGTTTTCTCCCAACACGATGACCTCGCCGCGCGCGGCTGCCGCCAACCCAAGGCAAGCGCGCAGCAGGGTGGTCTTGCCCGCGCCGTTCGGCCCCATCAGCGCCGTGATCGCCCCCGCCTCAGCGCGGAGCTGTTCCACCTCCAGCAGACAGCGCTGTCCAGCGTGAACGGTGAGGCGGGAAATTTCGAGAGCGGCCGGTGTCATGGGGCGCTCGTTTGCAGCAGCGCCTCGAGGTTGGCTCGAACCATCTCGTCAAAGGAGACACGTCCGTGGCGCAAGGCGGGGAAGTTCTCGAATATGACCACGCGCGCCTTGAGCCGCGCGGCCAGGGCGTCGGCAGTGCGGCGGCCTTCAGGGAGGTTGGCCACCACGAGCTTGACCTGCCCGAGCTTGCCGGCGGAAATCGCCTCTTCGATTTCGGCGATGCTGGCGGTGTCAGCGGCGCGAAAGGTGGCGACGACCTTGAGGCCAAGCCACTCGCAAAAGTCGCGCTGGTGCGCGATGGCGATGGCCGGCACACCGGCCAGGCGGGCTTGCGCGACGCGTTGGGTGGCTTCGCGTGACAGGGTTTCCATCCGGGCCGCGATGTCCCGCAGGCGGCTGTCGGCGTTGGTGCGGCTAAAAAATCCCAGTGCGACCAGGTGGTCGGCGGTCTGGCGGCAAGCCGCGAGATAGCTGGCCGGCACGCACATCCCGGAACGAAGCGCGACTTCGGCGACCGCCGGCCCGTTCGTGCCGGCACCGGCAAATTTGGCGTCGAGCGACTTTTGGAAATCAAAGCGCAGCAGAGCGCGGCACTGGCGCAAGTCGGCAACCTGGCTGGGGCGGATGTCGAAGTGGCCAGGACAGGTGCCCGGTTCGGCGAGGCGCAGCACGGCCAGGTTCTCCCCCAGCAGATCGCGGGCGGCGGCTTCCAGGTAGGAAGTGCTGGTGGCTATCCTGGGGCTCGCTGGCGACGCGCCAGACCGTCGGCACCCCGTCACAACACAGGCCAACAAGGCGAGAAATACCAGGGAAAGTCGCATGATATTCGATCAATTGCGAGTGGCGGCGACGCGTTGTTCGAGAAGGCCGGCAACCTTCGCGCCCACGGCTTCGAGGTAACGCCGCGTCGCGGCGTCGTCCTGATAGGCCGGGAACGGATCGAGCCGGTAGAGGAAGGCGTTGCCGATGATGTCCGCGCCCAAGATGGCCACCGGCTTGCCGCCGGCCCCGAGCAGCGCTTCAAGCCGGCTCGCCGGGTCCGCGCACGTGCTCCAAACAAAGCGCGTCTGCTCGTCGTAGCCGACCACAATAGCCGCAAAGTCCGCCCGCTTCGCCGCCTCGGACAGTTGCCTGATATAGTCGGGGATGGAATGGCGTGTGTCCATCGGGCGCGCTTATGGCGTCTTGAACTGCATCCCCTCTTTCGTCGCCATCCGGGCAATGACCCCGCCGTCGCCGGTGCGGCGATACCAGGAGCGAGCGGCGACGGGAGCGCGCGAGTCCAGGGCTTTGGCCCCTTCCGGCTTCGGGCCCATGCTCCAAATCACCCAGCGCAGGGGGGAATCGTTCCGTGCGGAGTAGTAACGGCCGGAAGCGGCGACGCACTCTGGAAAGTCATCCGGCACCCAAACTTTGAAGTTGCCGCCCGGGGTGTCGTTGAGAATTTGCGGACCCGGCGTGGCGTATTTGTAGGTGTGCCCGGGGTTGAACACGTCCTCCATGTTCGCCGCCATGCCCGGGCGGTCTCCTTTGGGCAGGTAGCCTTGCTCGGCCAATTCAACGGGGAATTGGCACCAATGGCTATAGAGGTCGCTGTTGCAGTTGACGCGCACGGGCGGCAGCGCGCCCTCGTGATCGTCGGCATACATCTCCAGCGCGAGGCCCACGCCGTAAAGCTCGGCGTGGACCTTGACCACCCTGGCTTTTTCCTTGGCGCGGGCCAAGGCGGGCAAAAGCAGGGCGGCCAGCAGCGCCAGGATGGCGATCACCACCAGCAATTCCACCAGGGTGAAGGCTTCGCGCTGGCGCGGGGCGCCACCTCTCGGACAGCTTTGGCAGGACGCGCTCAACACGGCGGAAAAGCTACCGGTGATATGGTGTTATGGCAATATAAAATATTCATACCGCAAGCCTTAGTTCGTTTTTCGCAGTTGGTAGAACCGCTGCGGGCTGGCCGGCGGCAGGATGACGGTGTTCCGGCCATTGATGACGGCGGTCGCGTTGGTAACCGGGGTCCATTCGCCCGTGTCCACCTTCTCCCGCCATTCCAACTGATAGAGGTCCGTGTTCGCCGGCCAGGAAATGGTGACGCTTTGCGCGATGTCCAATTCGGGCGCCGGATAGTGGGGCAATACTTGCTGCACAAACAATTCATAGCCGTTGGTCCCCTGGCTGCCGGACCCCGATTCCTGCGTGAAAATGCCAATGGCGTCAAACCGATTGGTCGGCGCGGCGCCGAGCGAGTAGCGCGGATGGCGCAGCGAGAAGAATCGGCCCAAGCCGTCGGTCACGGTGCAAAGGCGGTTGCCCCAAGTGTTGGTGGGATTCCAGCCGTTGGTGGTCACGAGGCTGAGGTCGTTCAGGCGCACGCGCATCCCCTGGTAGTGCTCGCCCCCGGTGGCGCGGGTTTGGTCGAAAATCGGCAGCCAGGAAGATTTGTCGGCCGCGTTGCCGCCCGGGTTCATTACGTCCGCCAAAGTGATGACTTCGGGAGCGGGCAGGCCGTAATCGGCCTGCACCAAACGAAGTTCAAAGTCCGCCTCCGGCTCGATGTCGTGCGCCTCGTTGATATTGCGCTTGCCCCCATAAAAGAGCGACCGGCGGACGGTTATCTCGATCAGGTCGCCGGCGCGAAAAGCGCGCCCGGTGGCCGGATCATGGTTCAAGCGCAGAATTTCGCGCACCCAGGCCTCGTTGGTGTAGCTCAGCTCATCGCCCACCCACGGCAGACTGCCGTAGTTCTGCCCCATCCAGCAGGTGGTGCCCCCGCGGTCGCCCGGTTCAACGGCTTGAAAAGTCACCTGCCATTCGCCCCCCATGCTCGCGGGATTGGCGGCAAAGTTGGGGGTGGGGTTCAGCATCTCGTCCGGATGGCAGAGCAAAACTCCGCGGATCGTGAACGGGAGGCTGCCGCTCCAGGCGCTCAAGCCGGCGCTGGTCACCGCCTGCAGGTTGGAATGGGTTTCGGATTGGGCAAAAATTGGGGCGGCGCCCAGGCTCAAGGCCAGCGCGGCGGCCCTCCCCACAGACTTCAGCAACATGATCATTTCTCCACCACCAAGCCCCCGGTTTTTTCGCCGCGCGGATGGGGCTTGACGGGCTCCGCGCAACGATATTACGTTGTTCGAAGAAAATACTACCGTACTGATGGTATTACGCAACAGAAAAAAAATATGAATTATCACGCCGCCAAAGCGCCTGCCACCGATCCGCGCATTGGTTATTTCGATGAATTGGCGCCCCGCTGGGACGCCGAGGGGCCCGACCCGGCCGGCACCATCCGCCGGCTGGAGGAGTTGCGAACGCGGCTGGGCCTGCCGGCCGGCGCGGACCTGCTGGAGTTGGGCTGCGGCACGGGGCAGATCACCGGCTGGCTGGCCGCCAGGGTTCGGCCGGGCAGGGTGGTCGCGGCGGATTTTTCCCCGGCGATGCTCCGGCAAGCCCGCGGGCGCGGCGGGGCGGACGAGTATTGGGATCTGGACATTTGCGCGCCGCCGCCGGCAGCGCGCCGGTTTGGAGTCATCTTCTGCTTCCATGCCTATCCCCATTTTCGGGACCAAAAAGCGGCCTTGCGCCATTGCGCCTTGATGCTCGAACCGCGCGGTTTGCTGATCATCCTGCACCTTAGCGGCAGCGCCGCCTTGAATGCCTTTCACCATCGCCTCAACGGTCCGGTGAACCACGATTTCCTTCCCGAAGCCGGGGCTTGGGACGGCCTGCTGCGCGAGGCGGGACTGGCGTTGGAATGGCTGGAAGACCGGGATGATTTGTTTTTGCTAAAGGCGCGCCGGTCGGAAAAGCCGGCGAACGCCGGCGATTGAAGCCCCCTTACGGCCCGTATTCGCGGGCGCTGATCAGCTTCACCCAGGCCAGCGGGCTGTAGGGCGTGTCAGCCAGAACTCCGGCGCAGACCACCAGCACCGCGGTGACCAGCGGCGGCAGCAACAGCAGCCAATGCGTTTCGCCGCCGGCGAAATGATGCTCGGCGGGCCATTTGGCCGGCGGCGGTTTGAACCAGGCCCGGTAAAAAATGGGCAGGAAATAAGCGGCATTGAGCAGACTGCTGGCGGCCAGCAGCCAGGCGACCCAGGGCGCGCCCGCCGCCGCCGCGCCCAATTTCAAGTAATGCTTGGTGACGTGGCCCGCCAACAGCGGCAGGCCGATCATTCCCAGGGCGGCGACCGCGAAGGCGGCGGTGGTCAGCGGCATGCGCCGGCCGGCGCCGTTCATCTCGCTAACCTTGTGAATGCCGAGCGTTTCGGCGTAGTTGCCGGCGCAGAAGAACATGGTGATTTTCATCAGGCCCTGGTGAACCAGGTGAACCAGCCCGCCAATGGTGGCCAGCGGCCCGAAGATCGCCACCCCCAGCACAATGTAGGAGACCTGGCTGACCGTGGAATAGGCCAGGCGTTTTTTCAGCGAATCCTGGAACAGCGCGCGCGCCGAGCCATAGAGGATGGTGGCCGCCGCCGCCCACGCCAGCGGGTCCAGCAAGCCGAGGTCGCGCGCTGTTTCGACGCCGTAAACATCATAGACCACCCGCACGATGCCAAACGCGCCGGCCTTCACCACCGCGACCGCGTGCAACAGGGAACTGACGGGCGCGGGCGCGACCATGGCCTTGGGCAGCCAGCCATGCAACGGCACAATCGCGGCCTTGACGCCCAAGCCCAGGATGAATAACAGGAAAATCCAGCGCAACTGGGCGGGGCGCTCGGCCACCACGGCGGCCAGGGCGCCGCGCTCTTTGAACACCACCGGCCCGGCCAGGCTTTGCAACCAGGCCACCGCCAGCAGCAACAGCGCGCCGCCGGCCAGCGTGTAAACCAGGTAGGTCCGCCCGCCCCGCAGCGCCTCCGGCGTGCCCCGATGCGCCACCAACGGGTAGGTCGAGACCGTCAGCAATTCATAAAAGACCAGGAATGTCACCAGGTTGGCGGAAAGCGCGATGCCGGTGGTCGCTGTGACGCACAAGCTGAAGAAACCGAAAAACCGGCTGCGATGCGGCGAATCTTCGAGATAGCCGACCGCGTAAAGCGTGGTCCAAAACCAAAGGAAAGTCGAAAGCGTGACGAACAACACGGCATTGGCGTCGGCGCCCAGCGCCAGCGTGAGGCCGGGCAGAATTTCCCACGACAACGAATAGTCCTGGTCGAGATAAATGCCCCACAGCAGCCCCGCCACCAACACCATCTTCAAACCGGCGCCCAGCAAGTTGAGCCAGGTGCGCAGCCGATGGTTTTCCTCGCGCAGAAAAAAAATCACCAGGCCCGTGATGAACGAGCTGAGCAGGATGCCCAACAAAACCAGGCCGTGCGGATTCATGGCGCGCCTCCTCCCGTCAGCAGCGGGCCGGCCACCGGCGCGCCGGCGCGCAACAGTTCCGCGGGCCAGCCCGCGCCCAAACCCAGCAACACCGCCAGCAAAGCAAAACCAAAGGCCGTCCATTCCATCACCGGCGGCGCCGGCTGAAAAACGGCGGCCCGGGGCGCCTCGACAAAGGCGTGATTAAGCACCCGCAGGAGGTAGCCCGCCGCCAGCAGGCTGCCGGCCAGGATGACCGCCACCCACCACCATTGCCCCTGGCTCAGGCTCGCGTTCAGCAGCAGCCATTTGCCGACAAAACCGCCGCTGGGCGGCAACCCGACCAAGCTGATGCCCGCCAGCCCGATGGCAAACGCCGACACCGGCAGGGCTCGCCCAATGCCATCCAATTCCGGCAAACGATCGTGGCCGGCGGCCTGGATGATATTGCCGGCGGCCAGAAACATCGCGGTCTTGGCGCAGGCATGGGCTGCCAGAAAAAGCAGCGCGCCGGTCCACGCCCCAAGTCCCGTCGCCGCCGAAACCACAAGCGGAAACACCAGAAAGAGGTAACCCAGTTGGGCGACGGTGGAGTAAGCGACCAGCAATTTGAGGCGGTTCTGCCGCAGCGCGCGGGCCGCTCCCCAGAGAACCGCCGCCGCCCCCAAACCACCCAGCGCCTGCATCAGGCCGGGCGCGCGCAGCTCGGCGAAGGCCTGAAACCACAGCCGCAGCAGGATGTAAAACGCGCCTTTAACCACCAGCGCCGACAACAGCGCGCTCACCGGCGCGGGCGCGTTGGAGTGCGCGGCCGGCAGCCAAAAATGCAGCGGGAACAAAGCCGCTTTGGCGGCCAGTCCGCACGTCATCAGGATCAGGGCGGTCCAAAGCGCCGGCGTCGGCTCCGCCTGGTCCGCCAGCAGGGACAAATCCACCGTGCCGCACTGCCCGTAAACCAAGGCCACACCCAGGAGGTAAAAAAGCGAAGCCGCCAGGCTGGTGAGCAAATAACGCATCGCGGCGGCCAGCGCGTCCCGCCCGCCGCCCAACGCCACCAAGGCCACCGCCGAAAAACCCAAAAGCTCAAGGGTCACATACAAATTAAAAATATCGCCCGAGAGAAACAGCGCGTTCAAGGAGGCCCACAGGAAAAGAAATAGCGGCCAAAACCATCGTTCACTCAGCCCCGAGTCCGTGCCTGCCAATTTCGTCTCCGTCGCGCCGTCCCGGCCAGGCGGACAACCCGGGGGGGCGGGCGGGTTTCGTCCTTGTTGGTGGGCGGAAAAATAGGAGGGCGCATACAGCACGGCCGCCAGGCCCATAATCGTGGTCAGGGCCAGCATCAAAGCCGCCAACCCGTCCGCGCGCAGATCAATGCCCAAAGGCGCACCCCAGCCGCCCACACGATGAACCAGGCCTTCCCTCCCCATGACTTCCTTTGCCAGGCGCGCGACGCCCAAGGCCGCCAGGGCCACCGTGGCGCGGCCTAGCCAGCGCCCGGCGCGCGGCCACACAAAGGCCAGCGCCGCCGCCGTCAACGGCAGCAGCACCAGCAAAGCCATGGCCAGCGAGGGATTCATGATCGCCCGGGAGAAGAAGAAGTTTCCCGGCCTGCCGTCTCGGAATTTGCGCCGGCTGCCTGCCCGCCCGGCGCTCCAGCGCCGCCTTCCGCCAACGGCAGTTCCATCCGTCCGGTCAAGACTCGCACCCGGTCCGCCAACGCCAGGGCCAGGCCGGTGGCGCAGACCGAAACCACTATGCCCGTCAAAACCATGGCGTGCGGGATGGGATCAGGGCCTTCCGGACTTCTGGCCGCCAGCGCGACAAAGACAAGAAACACGCCGGTCCCCATGACATTCAAGGCCATGATTTTTCGCAGCAGATGCGGGCGCGCCAGCAGGGCGTGAAAGCCAATGGCCGCCAAGGCGGCGCCTGCGAGCAGGAAACAGCGATGCTCCATCAGTTCATTCATGGTCCGGGCTTTCCTGCGGTTCGGCAGAGATGGGTTCGTTGGATGGCCGGCCGCCGGCAAAAAGCGCGCCCAGGGTCAGGCCAATGCTCAGCGTGGCGGCGGCCTCGATGGCGAGTATCCACGGGCCAGCCTGGCCGGCGGGATATTGGAGCAAGCCGCCGGTGTGTTTCATCACCAGCGCGGCCACTCCCGCAAACGCCAGTAGTCCCAGCGCCAGGCCGGCGCGCCAATAATGGGCGGCTGGCGTTTTTCGTTGACCCCAGCCGGCCAGTCGGCCCAGCACCAAGCCGCCCCCCAGCAAGGCGCCCGCCTGAAAAGCGCCGCCCGGCGCAAAGGAGCCAATCCAGAGCAAGTAACCCGCCCCCACCATCAGCAGCGGCAACAGCCAGCGCAGCAACGAATCAAACAAGGGACGCGCCGCCGAATCAGCGACCGCCACATCGGCGCGGCGCAGCGACCAAACGCCGACAATGGCCAGCAGCAGGACCGCGACCTCCAGCAAGGTGTCGTAGCCGCGGTAATTGAGCAGCGCGGCGGTTACCGGGTTGCTGACTCCGCTTTCGGAGAGCCTTGTTCGCGCCTCCAAAGCGAGGCCGTCGGAAGCCGATGGCAGAGGCCACACCGCCCAGGCGGCCAAACCAAAAATCAGCCATCCAACCGCGGCGGCGAAGGCCCGGTAAAGATGTTCCCGCTTGGGGCTCACCGCGCCGGCGCCCGTTTGGGCGGGATTTGGTTGCTCCGGGCTGGAGGCCGTTTGCGCCGTCCGGGCCTGGCGTCGCTCGCCTCGGGCCAGCGCCGCCAGCAACAGGGCCCCCGTCAATCCGGAGCCCACCGCCGCCTCAGCAAGGGCGACATCCGGCGCCCTCAACCGCACCCACGCCACCGCCACCAGCAGTCCGAGGCCGATGAATTGCATCACGCCGCGAAAAAGGTCCGCGTCCGCCAAAGCCCGCCAGGCCAGGAAGACGATGCCCAACAGCAAAAGAATGTCGAAAAGCGCCCACATCAGGATGGCCTTTGGGTCCACGGTAGTTGGCCGCGCTGCCGCGCTCCCCGGGCGATTAGAAAGCACAGCGTGGCGCTGGCGGCCATCACGAGCAGCCAGATCAGGCCCAGCTTGAAAACCTCGGCCCACCCTTCGGCCCGCAGCATCAGCGCCAGCACGGCCAGGCCCAGGCCCAGGTTGTCCGCCTTGGTCAGCGCATGCAGGCGGGTGTAAAGATCGGGGAACCGCAGCAAGCCCACCGTGCCGGCGGTGAAAAAAAACAACGAACCGGCCAGCAACAAAAAGCAAAGCAGATTAACGGGGCTCATGGTCCTCCTTCGGTTTAGGTTCCGGCGGCCAGCTCCGCAACACAAACGCCGCGCCGAGAACGACCGCCAGCAAAGCCAGCACCAACGCAATATCGGTCGCCCTGGGCAGGCCCAAGGCGGCGCCCAGCACCAAGACCATCGCCGTGCCGGTGGTGCCGAACAGCAGGATGCCCAACAGGCTGTCCGCGCCCCCCGGCCAGCGCGCCAGCCGCCAAAAACCCGCGCCCGCGGTCAACAGCAGCCACGTCGCGGCGCCCAGGAAAATTTCGTTCATGGCCGGTCCGCTCTCCTTTCCATCAGCCTTAACGCAAACAGCGCCGCCACCGCCGCTTCAAGTTGTCGCAACTCCTCCGCCGTATGCGCCGAGGCGTCGAGAGCATGAACCTGTAAAATGTCCTCCTCAATATCCACTACCAGCGTGCCCGGCAGCAGACTGGTGACCGCGCAAAAGAAAAGCCGCGCTGGTCCCGGCGGCAGACGCAAGGGGTGGCTGATGATTCCGGGCGCCAGCGGCAGGCGCGGATGAAAAGCGCGCCGGGCCACATCCCAGCCGCCCCGGAAAGATTCCTGCGCGAAAAAGCCTATGAACCGCAACGCGCCGCGCAAACTCAGCCGCCACGGGCTGGCCGGCGCCAGGCGCAGGCTCAACCAAGCCGCCGCCACGCAGACCGGCGCGCCGATCAGCCAGGAATCGCCGGCGCGGCCATTCAGCCCCAGCCAAACCAGCGCCAGTCCAACGCAGCGCCAAACCAAAGCCCGCCAATCAAGCGGAACGGGTTTGGCCGCCGTCATGTCAGTGATTGACCCCATGCACCCCTTTGCTCTAGCACAAGGAGGCCATGACCGCAATTAAACTGCCTTGCTGAAGTGCTTGGGACAAACAACACGCGCCCCCTCACCCTGCCCTTTCCCCCCAAAGCTGGTTCCGCGCATTGCCACCCCTGAACCACGTAGGAGCCGACGTAAGGAGGCTCTGATATCACGGCGACCACGTCCGGGGACCAATTTGAGCCTCCTTACGTCGGCTCCTACATAGTGTCTGGCGGAAAAGGCAGGGTGGAAGCACCCGCCTTGAGTTTTTATGCGCCGATGAGGCGCGAATCTTGGCGTGGCGTTTGAACTTTTTCGCGGCTTTTGGTGTCCAACCCCGCAACATTCGCTATGCGACATCGCTATTC